>ERZ808246.2402-NODE-2402-length-11771-cov-3.739245_pt1 | contig 11771 bp, 6 predicted proteins | sample MGYA00521083_ERZ808246 | MGnify/ENA primary metagenome ERZ808246 (study PRJEB31516, sample SAMN03275577) | gut metagenome | biome: mammalia-associated habitat; material: feces | host: Papio cynocephalus | place: Kenya | collected 2012-07-07 ...
GCGGATTTTCGGGTATTTGCGCTATCGCGTATAAAGAACATTGTTTCTGCCGGCAAAACTTTTTCCGTTCCGAAAGATTTTGACATTCACAGGCACATCGACTTGAATTTTGGAATCTGGAACAATCCTGAGCCGCCTGAAGAATATGAATTCCTTTTTTCCGCAAAGATGGCGAACTACGTCCTTGAGCGCGAGTGGCACAAAAACCAGCTGGTCGCTCAGCACGAGGACGGTACAGTTCTTCTTAAATTCAGCTCGAATCAAAAACAGATGGTGTTCTCCTGGGCAATGGGCTTCGGCGATTCCGTCACGGTGATAAAACCTGAAAGACTGAGGGAAGAAATCCGCGCGGAATGCGAGAAGATCGCGGGGAAGTATAAATGAGTGAGGAAAGTGACAGATTAAACTTCCCGCTTCAAGTATTTTGATGACAGCTTACAAAGCGTGTCACCTTGATTTTTTGAAAGAAACGACTATACTTCTTTTAATAAGGTTTGCTAACCTTTGCTAATGTTTAAGAGTGTATTTATGAATAATTTCGGACAATATTTGACTGTACAAGATGCTTCTAAAAGGCTTGGTGTTTCTGTTTCAACTTTAAGAAATTGGGATAAAAGTGGAAAGTTGAAATCGCAGCGAAATCCTTATAATGATTATCGTCTTTATAGTTTGGAGGATATAAATTCTATTCTTCAAACATTGCAAACTGGAAGAGAAAAAATAGAGTATTCTTCGGCAGTAGCTAGAAAAAGTATTTCAGAATTTATAAATAAGGTTATTCAAGGCGATTGTCTTGATGTAATGGCTGCTATGCCAGATAAATCTGTTGACATGATTCTTTGCGATTTGCCTTATGGAACAACACAAAACAAATGGGATTCTGTCATAGACTTGAAAAAATTGTGGTCAGAATATAAAAGAATTATAAAAGACAACGGTGTTATAGCTTTGACATCACAAGGAGTTTTTACTGCCCGGTTGATTTTAAGCAATGAAGAATGGTTCAAGTATAAAATTGTCTGGATAAAATCAAAGTCTACAAATTTTCTTAATGCAAAGAAGCAGCCTCTTCGTAAGCATGAAGATATTTGTATCTTCTATAAAAAGCAACCAACTTATAATCCTCAAATGACACAAGGGGAAAGTTACGACAAGGGAATTCGTAAAAATCAGTTTACTGGAAGTTATGGTGATTTTAAACCTTGTCATGTAAAAAGCGACGGTCAACGTTATCCGAATGATGTTGTTTTTTATGAAGAATATAAGATTGATGACTGTGTATATTTTAAAACTGCTGAAAGCGAAGGAACAGTTTATCATCCTACTCAAAAGCCTGTAGAGTTAGGGCGTTATCTGATAAAGACATTTACAAATCCCGGAGATATTGTGCTTGATAATGCTTGTGGAAGTGGAAGTTTTCTTGTTTCTGCCTTGTTGGAAAATCGCAAATTTATCGGAATAGAAAAAAATGAAGAGATTATGCTGCACAAAGTAGAGCCCACAGACTATATAAAAGTTTGCAATGAGCGTATAAAAAGAACTATTGAAAAAATGCAAAGTGAAATGGAATCTGAATCAAAGTTATAAAAAGTCAGTATTTTCTAGGAGCATATTATGGCAGTAACATTAAAAGCAAATGAACGAAGCTGGGCGATTCAAATTATTCAGGAAATATCTGCATACGTAAAAAACAAGCCTGATTTTAAAATAAAAATGGCTGGAGGGGAAACAACAATTAATACTGGAAAACAGAGAATGTTTCCTGATGTATTGCTCTTTGGTGATGAAAACCAGTCTCTTATTTTACAGGGCTGGGAATTGAAAATGCCTGATGTTCCAATTGATGATATTGATTTTGTAACTGATTCATGGAGAAAAGCTGAAAATCTCGGACTTTCAAGCACAGTTATTTGGAATTTTCGTTATGCAGTTTTTTATGTAAAAAACAAAATCACAGGAAAATTTGAAGCAGTAGAAACTTGGGATAATAGTTCCTTGATTTCAGAAAATCGTAATGACGTAATTTTGTATAAATCAAATTGGCTAAAAACATTGTTCAAAGTTGTCGATGAAGTGAATCGCTATTTTTCTTTAGAAAGTTTTAAACCATTACGAGCTGGAGAAGCATTTGTAAATGCAACTTTGGAAGCATTTGTTTTACAAAATAAAAGTGCAACAGCGGAATATTTAAAAGAAAAAGGCAAAGAAAATTCTACATTAGCAAATTTTATTGACTTGTGGTGGGATAGCGCAAGCGGTGAATATATTAAAGATGAAAAAGATGCTTATATAGCTTATTCAAAAGTTATATTGCTTGATTGGATAAATAAAATCACATTTGCTCATATTATTCGTTCTCGTTTTGCTGTAGCAGAAAAAATTACAGAAATAAAAGATGATATTACACCTAAAATTGCCTTATCTATTTTTGAAGAGATAACAGCAAAGTGTGATTTTTTCTCTGTGTTTCATAAAATTGAATATGAAGAGATTTTGCCAAAAATTGTTTGGATTCAATTATTAGAAATAAATTCATTTTTATGTAATACGAAATTTGATTATATTGTGCAGTCAGATATGCAGAGTTTGCTTGAAAGTGCTATTCAAATTTCTCAGCGTATTATTATAGGACAATTTACAACAGATTATAGACTTGCCAATTTTCTTGTAAGAATTGCTGTTAAGAATGCTAATGGAGATTGCCTTGATCCATGTTGCGGGACAGGAACTTTTGCTCGTTCATTTATAGATTATAAATTAGAAAAAGGTGTTTCTATTGATAAAGTTTATAAATCTGTATTTTCTTCTGACAGACAGAGTTTTCCTTTGCAAATTGCTGACTTGGCTACTGTTTCAAAAGAAAGTGTAAATTTGCCGTCTATAGTTTTTCAGAAAAATGTGTTTGACTTGAATATTGGTGATAAGATTCAAATTGTAAATCCTGCTGACGGGAAACTTTTAAATATTGAGATTCCGCAGTTTGATACTATTGTATCTAATTTGCCATTCATTGATTTCTGCCGGCACAATACACATGATAAATCAGATACCATTGCAAAGAGAAAAATTGCTGAAGATGTTTTTGAAAAGACAGCAATTAAAATAAGCGATAGAAGCGATTATTATATGTATATTATTTTTCATCTGTGGAAACTATTAAAAAATAATGGCACTGCTTGTGTTTTGACTTCTAACTCTTGGATGTCAACTGCTGCTGGTGGAAACTTTATAAATTCTTTATCGCAGTTTTTTGTAATTAAAGGCATTATAAAAAGCGGAACTGGCAGATGGTTTAAAAATGCAGAGATAATCACAACCGCTTTTATTCTTGAAAAGAAAAATATTTCCTCGCCCAAAATGACTGAAAGAGTGAACTTTTATTTGTTGAAAGCAAATCTTGAAGAATTGGAAAACAGACAGATATTGAATAAGGCTGTAGGAACTGTTCTGCAAAACAAAGAAATTGATAACGAAATAATGTCACGGCAAGAATATTCTTGGCAGAAATTGGAAGAAATCAGAAAACTTAATTTGTCTTTTAATGTTGGTTTTCATAAAGTAAATTGGCTTGTGAGATTTAAAAGCAATTTAATTCCACTTGGGGCGCTATTTTTTGTATATAGAGGTGCAAAAACAGGTCAGGATGATATTTTTATTTCGCAGTCTCCTGATGTTGTTGATAAAGAGTATGTTTCTTTAATGCTAAAAAATTCAAAAGGCTGTGATACTCTGATTGCAAAGCCAGACAACTATTTTATTACATCATATAAAACTTACAAGGAACTGGAATCTCTTGGGCATACAAAAACAATTCAATATTTCAAGCAGTTTGAAAACAATTTGAATCAGTCCGTTTTGCAGCATGGTGATATTTGGTATAATTTGAAAGAAGCCAAAAAGAAATTTTTGCTTATCACTGGATTGAATCCTGATAAAAGATTGTTTTTTGCTAAATTTACCGAACCAACTTGCATAAATCAGCGTCTTATAGGTTTTTTTCCTAAACTAGAAAATTTGGATATTAATCTTTGCCATGCGCTTTTAAATTCTATTGTCGGAATGTTTTATATTGAGGCAACTGGTTTTGGACGTGGAGCTGGTGCTTTGGATTTGAGCAAGGATAAATTTGCAGATTCTTATATGCTTAATCCAAAGTTATTGTCTAACTCGCAAAAAGAAGAAATTCTAAAAGCTTTTGAACCTTTGTTAAAAAGAAAAATTCTACCTATCGAACAAGAACTGAACCAAGAAGATAGGCAAAACTTTGATTCCATTGTATTAAAAGCCTATGGAATGGATAGTATTCATAATGAAATAAAGGAAAGCCTACTTTCAATGATTAACGTAAGACTTGGAGCAAGAAGATAATAAACTTTATTACTTGGGGAAGTTTTTCTGAAAAATCTCTAGGTATTTGATGCAAATCGTCCTAAAAAACGCATTCGCTCCACAAAAATAGTTTTCGTATTTAATACAATTTAAAAGTCCAATCTGCAATTATATTTAGGTTGAGTTACATAAGATATTTTGAGAAACTTATGGTATAATGATGATGGAGAAAATATAAAATTGATTACAAAAATTATAATCAAAAATATTGCAAGTTATAATTCAAATGGTGTAGAAATTGAAGAATTAACGAAACTTAATTATTTTTTTGGAAATAATGGTTGTGGAAAATCAACAATAGCGAAATATCTAGATTCTCTTCAAAAAAATACTTCTAATATGCTATTTCCTTTTTGTAATGAAGAAAACTTTGATTCAGACAAAGAAGAAATTCTTGTTTTTAATCAAGATTTCATTGAGGATAATTTTAAAAATAAGGATTCTTTAAAAGGTGTTTTTTCCTTAGATGAATCAAATGCAAGAATTGATGGAGAAATTAAAGATAACGAAAAAAAAATAACCGAAAAGGAAAGTAAAAGAAAATCAATAGAAGAAGTTAATGAAACTCTAAATACTGAGAAATCAAAACTTAGGGAAGATTTAGCTAATAAATGTTTTGAAAAAAGAAATGTTTTTAAAACGTTTTCAAAGATAAAACTTGAATATTCAGGAAATAAGAAATCGAATCTGAATAATATTGAAAAAATATTAGAACAAGATGTTGAAACTCAAGATTTAAATGAGATTAACTTGTTATATAAGAAATTATATGAAGAAAATATGATAAATATTGATAACAGTATTGATATTAAATTATATAATAATTTTTTTGAAAAACAAAATAAACTTTCAGATTTATTAGATGAAGTTATTGTCGGAAAAGAAGATGTTCAGATTTCTAAGATGATTAAAGATTATGGATTAAAAACTTGGGTTGCACAGGGAAAGATATTCCTTGAAAAAACAAAGACTGTTTGTCCTTTTTGTCAAAAGAAAACAATAGATGATGATTTTATTTCTCAATTGAATTCTATTTTTGATGAATCATATAAACAGAAGTTGATAGAATTAGAAAAGGAAAAAGAACTATATGAAAAGTGTTATTCTGAGTTAGAAGAAAACATTCAAATTGTATCTACTCAATATAATAATGAAAATATAACTTCAACTCTACAAATGACATTGAAGAAATTTTATGATATAAACTTGAACATTGTAAAAGAAAAAATCAATTCTCCAAATGAACGAAAGACTTTTCCAGAAATACCAAACTTATTTATAGAAAATATAAACTCTATTAATACTGCAATTGAACAGAATAATTTACTTGTAAATTCTATTGATGAGCAAAAAGAAAACTTAAAAGAAAGTATGTGGAAATATCTTGCTTATGAATGTAAAGAAGATATAGAAAAGTATAATGAAAAAAGTGCAGAGATGCAAAAGTTAATTTCTGAAAACTTATATGAAATTAATAAGTTGAAAATAGAAATTGACAATCTTATAATTGCTAATACAGAGTTACAAACTAAGACTGTAAATACAAAAGAAGCAATTGATAATATCAATCAAATTCTTAAAAACTCAGGTTTTATAGGTTTTCAAATATTAGAAAAAAACAGAGAAAATAATATTTCCCAATATTATCTTTCTCGTACAGCTGAAATATCAGAAAAAAATATTTTTACTTCTTTGAGTGAAGGAGAAAAGAATTTTATTTCATTCTTATATTTTTATCAACTCTGTCTAGAAACTACAGATATTCAAAAAAAGTCAACAAAAAAGAAAATAATTGTGATTGATGATCCTGTTTCAAGTATGGACAGTCAGGTTTTATTCATTGTTTCGATATTAGTTAATAGATTGATAACATACAAAGGTAAAACAAAATCAGAAAAAGATGAATTTCTTAATCCAAATATTAGTCAAGTTTTTATTTTTACGCATAACTATTACTTTTATAAAGAGATCGCGATGAAAAAAAGACCACTTTGTAAATTACAATCACATTATCGTATTTCAAAAAATTGTGAAAATATTACAAATATACAGAAGTGTGATTATAAAGAACAAGACGATTATTCTTTGATGTGGCAAACTGTTAGATATGTTAAGGAGAATACTCCAAAAGATAGTAATTCTCAAAACATATTAATTGCAAATTTGTTTAGACGAATATTAGAAACCTATGCAAATTTTATTGGTCTTGGTAATGATGCTTGGGCAACAGTCTTGTGTGATGAAAATAAAGATAGTGTTGAACATTATTTAAAATGTGCTTTTATTTCAATGATAAATGATGAAAGTCATAAAGTTTCTCCATTGGATAATATGTATTTTGAAAAGATTCATAATGAAAAAATAGAAAAATTGTTTGAAATATTTGAATCAATATTTTCAGTTATTGGACCAGAACATTATGCGAAGATGATGGTTAGTAATGATAAATAATATGTATTTTTCGTTATAGATTGTACTTGTCACGAAATTGTTTAAGAATGAACTGGAGTGATTGAGGAGCAATAAACAAATCATGCAAAATGAACTTATAATTTACAAGACAGACGACGGAAAAGCCGATGTCAGGCTCTATTCAAAGGACGGCGTTGTCTGGATGAACCAGCAGCAGATGGCTTTGCTTTTTGACACCTCCAAGCCAAATATCAGTATGCATATAGCTAATGTCTTACAGGAAAAGGAGTTAGACGAAAAATCAGTTGTTAAGGATTACTTAACAACTGCCTCGGACGGCAAGAATTACAATGTTACTTATTACGCGCTTCCTATGGTGATTGCGGTTGGTTTTCGTGTGAGAAGTGTCCGTGGAACTCAGTTCCGCCGCTGGGCAAACGAGAATCTTTCTGAATATCTTACAAAGGGATTTATCCTTGATGATGAGAGACTGAAAAATCCTGACGGCAGGCCTGATTATTTTGATGAGCTCCTTGAGCGAATTCGGGACATCCGCGCGAGCGAAAAGCGTTTCTATCAGAAGCTCCGAGATTTGTTTTCTCTTTGTTCAGATTATGACGCGACTGATAAAGCCACCCAGATGTTTTTTGCTGAAATCCAGAACAAGCTGATTTTTGCTGTCACAAAAATGACTGCGCCTGAGCTGATTCTAAGCCGGGCCGACAGCTCAAAGCCAAATATGAACCTTACAAGCTGGAAGGGAAAAATCGTCCGCAAGCAGGATATTTATGCAAACAAGAATTATCTTACGCATGATGAGCTGGATTCGCTTAACCGTATTGTGACAATCTTTTTGGAAAGTGCGGAATTGATTGTAAAAATGCGAAAAGATTTGACAATGCAATTTTGGAAAGAAAATGCGGACAAAATTATTACCGGTCATTATCTGCCGCTTTTGCATGATAAAGGCTCTATAAACAGAAAACTGGCAGACAAAAAAGTCGAGGAGATTTATCTGGAGTTTGACAGGCGACGAAAAAATTTTGAGGCAAAAGAGGCTGACAGGCAGGACGAAGAAGAGATGAAAATGCTGGATGAAGCCGAAAAATTATTAAAAAACAGAAAATAGGCATTCGCAAGCTAATAACGAAGTATGAGTGAGAGTTAGAAATCTGGAAAATCTATAAAATCCGTTTATTTCATGCTATAATTGCAAAATAAAAAGAAAGTTTCAAAATTCAGGAGTCTATCAACTGATGAAAATTATACATTGTGCTGACATTCACGCTGATTCTAAAATGGGAACACATTTTTCAAAGGAGAATGCGGAACTCCGGCGGAATGAGATTGTCGATTCTTTTGCGAAAATGGTTGAGTTTGCAAGGGAAAACGGCGTAAAAGCGATAATTATTGCCGGCGACCTGTTTGACACAAAGGAAAACCAGCAGAAAAAAATAAAGCAGCGGATTTTTTATATCATTGAGCAGAATCCTGGAATTGATTTTTTGTATCTTCGGGGAAACCATGATGAGGATGTTGATTTTTTTGAAGAAAAACTGGTTCCGAATTTAAAGCGTTTTTCAAAATCAAAATGGCAAAAATATTCGTATGAAAATGTTGATATTTACGGCCGCGAATTTTCCTCGTCAATTCCGTTGGCGGCTTACAGCGAGCTGAATCCTGATTCTGCCCGCGTGAATATCGTTGTCTTGCATGGACAGATTGCCGAGTACAAGCCAAAGAATGACGCTCCGGAAATTTCCTTGCCAAAACTGACGAATAAAAACATTGACTACATTGCTTTGGGGCACATCCACGATTTTAAGATTGAAAAACTTGATAACCGCTGTTCCTGGTGCTATTCGGGCTGTCTTGAAGGGCGCGGCTTTGACGAGTGTGGAAAAAAGGGATTTGTTCTTCTGGATATTGAATATAATAAAGTTGAGGCAAAATTTGTTCCGATTTCAAAAAGAATTGTTCATGAAATTCCTGTGAAACTTTCTGGAGTTCTGGATTTTTCAGATATTATGCAAAAAATAACGGATTCTCTTGCTGGAATTTCTTCCAAAGATATTGTTCAGGTTGATTTGACAGGCGAGCTTTCTGAGGAAACTGAAATTGAGCCAGAATCTTATCAGTCTGTTTTTGCTTCGGATTATTTTTATTTGCGTGTAAAAGACAAAACTGAAACAAAAATCGATTTCACGAAATATGAAAAAGATGTTTCGCTAAAAGGTGAATTTATCCGTCTTGTAAAAAATCAGCAGAATCTTTCTGAAGAGCAAAAAATCAAAATAATTATGACCGGCATAAAAGCGTTGGCGGGGAGATTATAGTAATGGAAATCGTAAAAATTCACATAAATAATTTTGGAAAATTCCACAATGTTGATATAGATTTGAAAAAAGGCGTAAATTCTTTTGTCTATGAAAACGGCTGGGGAAAAACGACTCTTTCAGTTTTTATAAAAGCAATGTTTTACGGAATGGAACACACAGCCTCAAAAGACGTTGAAAAAAATGAAAAGCTGAAATATTTTCCGTGGCAGGGCGGAGTTTACGGCGGAAGCATGATATTTTGCCACAACGGCAAAGAATATTTAGTGAACAGAACTTTTGGCTCAAAAAAAAATGAGGATACATTTGAGCTGCGTGATTTAAAAACGAATAAACCTTCCTATGATTTTTCGGAAGATTTGGGAACTGAAATTTTTGGAATCAACCGGGATTCTTATGCGCGGAGCGTTTTTGTAACGTTGAAAGATTCTCCGGTCGGCTCGGCGGACATTACCGCAAAGCTGAACAATCTTGTTGAAAGCGGTGATATTTCTAATTTTGAGGAAGCGGCGGCAATTCTTGAAAAAAAATCGAAGGAACTGCAAGGAAGAAACAAGGGAACAGGCGAGATTCCGGCTATCCAGCAAAAAATTGACGCAAATAGAAATTATATAGAAGAAATTGATTCAAAATTGAAAGAAAACGCAGCTTATGAAGAAAAAGTTTCTGGGATTCAAAAAGAAATTCTTGAGCTGAAAAAACAGCAGGAATCTGTTGCGGAGCAAATTTCTATTTGGGCAAAATTTGAAGGCAAAACAAGATACGAGCAGCTGAAAAATGACCTAAAGAAATCCGAAAATGAAAAGAAATCTCTCTGCGATTTTTTTAACGGCCAAATTCCAACGGAAGAAACTGTAAAAAAAATCGATTCAATTTCAAACAATTATACAACGATTGAGTCGAACATAAAAAATCAGTCTGCAAGCCAAACTGAAAAGGATTTCTACGAAACCTTGAAAAATTATTTTGCCGGCGATATTCCTTCAAAGTCTCAGATTGAGGAATGTCTAAAAACTGACAATGAATACAAAAATTTTAAGCAGTCTGAAAGCGCAAAAAAACTTACGGAGCCGGAATATTCGGAATTTAGTTCTTTGAGCCAAAAATACAAAAATTCAGATGTTTCAAAGGAAAAAATCGACGGCTGTATTTCTGACATTGCAAAAATTCAGCAGGAAAAAAATCAAATAAACGAGCTAAAGAATGAGCTTTTTGAAAAAGAAAATGCGTTGAACACGCTTTTGCAGCAAAAACAGAAAAATCCGAAAAAAATTGTGTTTGCAACACTTGGATTTTTTGGCTTGGCGGCTGGAATTTTTGGATTTGTCTTGAACAACATAATTCTTGGGCTTTCTGGAGTTGTGGTTTTTATTCTTTTTATGATTCTGGCGATTGTTATAAAAGGAAAAAGACAGGATTTTTCGGAAATTGAACAGAAAATTTCTAGCCTTAAAAAAGAAATTGCAGAGAAACAGAGCCACGCGGAAAATCTGGAGGTATCGTACAAAAATTTCATCAAGAAATATTCTGAAAACGACTCTTCGGAAATTGGCGCGCTTACAAAAATCAGCACGGAATTCAGCGATTATTCAAGGCTTTTGCAAAAAGAAAACGAATACAAAAATTGGCTGAACTCGCAGAAAATCACGCCGGAAGAATATGAGACAAACATCCGGGCTTTTACAAAACGCTACTGCAAGACGGAAAATATTTCTTCTGTGCCTGCGGATATTCAGATTTTGAACGAAAAACTTGCGAAACTTGATGAGCTTAAAAAGAAAATCAACGCCGATTCTAAAAATTTAAGAATTCAAAGCGAAGAAAAAAGCAAACTTGAAGCGATTCTTTCTCAATACAAGACTGAAAAAACTTTGAGCTATGCAAATCAGGTTCTTGAGATTCACGGAAAACTTACGGAAATAAAAAACGTTGAGAGTCGGATTCTTTCCGAAAAAAAGAAAATTGAGGAGTTTGAAAACGACCCGAACAACAAAATTGAGTCTTTTGAAAATCTTACAAAGCCGGAAAAACCGGTTGACGTCCTGCAGAATGAACTTTCAGCTGTGTCTGAAGAACTTTCTTCTAAAAACAAGATTCTGTCAGACTATCAGAAAATAATCAGCGATAATCTTGCCGATACCGAAAAAAAAGGCGACGTTGAAACTGAAATCGAGCGGCTTACGCTTGAAAAACGCGAAAAATCCGCCGAATACGAAATTTTTTCAAAAACTCTGGAACTGCTCCAAAAAGCCAAGGAAAATCTTGACGCGAATTACAGCGACCCGATGAAAAAAGGATTTGAAAAATACGTAAAAATGCTCGGCTCTTCTGTAAACCTGATTATAAACACAGATTTGGAAGTTTTGCTTGATGACAACGGCAAGACGCACAAAAGCAATTTCCTTAGCGACGGCTACAAGGACATGGTGAATTTTTGCTCCCGTATGGCGCTTGTGGACGCTCTTTTTGAAAATATCAAGCCGCCATTCATTTTAGATGATCCGATTGTAAAGGTTGATGACGAGAAAGTTCCGAACGCTTTGCAGCTTGTAAAAAAAATTGCAAAAGAAAACCAGGCGATTTATTTTGCGTGCCATAAAAGCAGGGCTGTGTAGCTGATATGCATTTTACAGA
>ERZ808246.2405-NODE-2405-length-11756-cov-3.884283_pt1 | contig 11756 bp, 8 predicted proteins | sample MGYA00521083_ERZ808246 | MGnify/ENA primary metagenome ERZ808246 (study PRJEB31516, sample SAMN03275577) | gut metagenome | biome: mammalia-associated habitat; material: feces | host: Papio cynocephalus | place: Kenya | collected 2012-07-07 ...
GTTGGATTCAAATCTATATGCTGCGTTCTCTGACGGCAAGCATCGTGTTTCTTTCGACCATGTCGTTGAGGTGATGAAGCAGACAGGCAACGATCTCCCATCTTTGTACAAGGAGACCAGCGCAGGAGGCCTTGCCAAGAATTTCAAGGATAATAAGAAGCTTTTTTAAGCGAAAAATTCGACAATTTGACAGTTAATAGCGACATTTTGTCACGATATAGTGACAAAATGTCGCCATTTTGCTACTTTTGGTGCATCGGCACAGCGATTGATTAATGGAAAGATGTCTCGTTCGAAAGAATGGGACGAAGAAAAGAAAGTTAAAATAAAAAATAGGAGATTAAATTATGTTACCAGTATCAAAAAAGTACAACAACCAGAATTGGTTACCAAGCATGTTCAATGATTTCTTTGACAATGATTGGATGGTTAGAGCCAATGCGACCGCTCCAGCGATCAATGTATTGGAAAATGAGAATAGTTATGACATTGAGCTTGCAGCTCCAGGCATGACTAAGAATGACTTCAAGGTAAGCCTTGATGACAATGGTGATCTTGTGATCAACATGGAGAAGAAAGAGGAGAACAATGAAGAAAAGAAGCACGGTCATTATCTCAGACGTGAATTCTCATATTCAAAGTTCCAGCAGACAATGGTTCTTCCGGAAGATGTTGAGAAAGATAAGATTAACGCTTCAGTAGTCAATGGTGTTCTAAAGATTAACCTTCCGAAGGTTGAGAAGAAAGAAGCTAACCCTGCAAAAAAAGTTATAGAAATTAAATAAAAAGTTTGCAGGTTAAAGAAAAATGCCTATCTTTGCATCCGCATTCAGGAAAATAACTTGAAACGACGGATGCAAAGTCGCATGGTGCGGTAGTTCAGCTGGTTAGAATGCCGGCCTGTCACGCCGGAGGTCGAGGGTTCGAGTCCCTTCCGCACCGCAGAAAGTCTCGCAAGAGTGTTTGAATTCAACATCTTGTGAGACTTTTCTTTTATTCCACCCAATATTGCTATCTTTGACTTCTAAACATCTTGATAAGATATGCGTTGGATTTTTTTTATACAAGCTTTATTCCTAGGAATCTTTGTATTTTGTTATGAGAGCATAGCTGCAGAGAGAAATAACAGGTACGAAATTCGGTTTGACACACCAGCTTCCATGCTTCGAGGGAATGATTGGATGGGAGCTAATGATCCGGAGTGGGAGTCCCAATCACTTCCGCTTGGAAATGGAAGCATTGGAGCTAACGTTCTCGGCTCAATACAGGCTGAGCGAATAACCCTTAACGAGAAAAGTCTTTGGCGTGGAGGCCCTGGCACTTCAGGAGGAGCAGCACATTACTGGGATGCCAACAAGGAATCCGCGAAGTTCCTTCCGGAAATCTATCGCGCTTTTTCAGAAGGAAATCCCAAGAAAGCTGCGGAATTGACTAGCAAGAACTTCAATGGACTCGTTCCCTATGAAAGTAGGAAAGATAAAGCGTTCCGTTTTGGTTGTTATACTACAGCCGGAGAGCTGAGAATCTGGACTGGTTTGGATTCCGCTTCTGTTACTGATTATCATAGGACTTTGACGTTAGACGATGCAGTAGCAAGAGTGTCATTCCTAAGCAAAGGCGTTCGCTATGAAAGGGAATACTTTATTTCTTATCCTGCTAATGTGCTTGTGATGAGGTTTCGGGCTGACCATAGAGGGCGACAGAATCTGAAATTGGAATATTCAGAGAATCCGGTAGCGGAAGGAATGGTCAAGCCTTATGGCAACGATGGCCTTGAATATTTAGGTAGATTGTCAGACAATCAGATGGAGTTTTCGCTTCGGATGCGGATGACGGTCCAAGGGGGCTCCTTTTCCAACAAAAACGGTTCTTTGGTCGTCTCCGGAGCAGATGAGGTTGTCTTTTTCCTGTCAGCAGACACTGACTACAAGATGAACTATTCTCCTGATTATAATGATTCTAAGGCTTATGTGGGTGTAAAACCGTCAGAAACGACCGATTCTTGGGTCAATGATGCCGTTAATAAAGGCTATGACGCCTTGCTAAGTGAGCATCTTTCTGACTATTCTTCGCTGTTTGGAAGGGTGGAGCTGTCGCTCGCAGATACGTATGACCCTATTGATCTTTCTACTCCTGAGCGCCTAAAGCGTTATCGTTCTGGCTTTTCAGATCCTGGTCTGGAGGAACTATATTACCAGTATGGCCGCTATCTCCTTATCGCGTCTTCCCGCCCTGGCAACCTTCCGGCTAATCTTCAAGGAATATGGCATAACGACATAGACGGCCCTTGGCGCGTGGATTATCACAACAACATCAATGTCCAGATGAACTATTGGCCGTCCTGTTCCACCAACCTGACGGAATGTGCCACTCCTTTTTTTGAATATGTTCTTTCGCTAGTAGTGCCAGGGGAAAGGGTCGCGCGTTCGTACTATGGCGCCCGTGGTTGGACTGCTTCGATTTCTGGCAATCCTTTCGGTTTTGCTTCTCCGCTAGCTGATGAAGAAATGACATGGAATCTTTGCCCTATGGCTGGACCTTGGCTGGCCACTCATCTGTGGGATTATTACGATTTTACCAGAGACACATCATTCCTGAGAGCGACCGCGTATGAGATTCTTCGCTCAAGTGCCCGTTTTACTGTTGACTATCTTTGGCACAAGCCTGATGGCTCTTATACTACGGCACCTTCCACTTCTCCAGAACATGGCCCTGTGGATGAGGGTACTACTTTTTCTAATGCTGTGGCGAGGGAGATTCTGCTTGATGCAGCTTCCGCTGCCAAGGTTCTTGATCTGGATCGAGAAGAACGGAACGAATGGCTGTCTGTAGAAAGGAATCTGCCCCCTTACAAAATTGGCCGTTTCGGGCAGTTGATGGAGTGGCCGAAGGATGTCGATGACCCGGATGATCATCATCGCCATGTCAATCATCTTTTCGGCCTTCATCCAGGCCACACTTTGTCACCGGTCACGACTCCGGAATTGGCAGAGGCCGCACGAGTCACATTAAACCACAGGGGTGATGGAGCCACCGGCTGGAGCATGGGGTGGAAGTTGAATCAATGGGCTAGGCTTCATGATGGAGACAGAGCCTACAGACTGTTCCGAAATCTGATTCAGGATGGAACCCTAGACAATCTTTGGGACAATCATCCGCCATTCCAGATTGACGGCAATTTCGGAGGAACAGCAGGCGTGACGGAGATGCTGTTGCAGAGCCATTTGGGTTTTGTACATCTGTTGCCAGCTCTCCCCTCAGCTTGGTCAGAAGGAAAAGTAACTGGCCTTCTAGCACGTGGTGGTTTTGAGGTTGACATTGTGTGGTCAAAGGGCATTCTCCAAACGGTGACGATTCATTCCAAATCAGGCGAGCACTGTTCCCTTCGTTATGGCCATTCCACAATCGACTTCGACACAAAACCTGGCAGCTCATATTCTGTCTCATGGCAACATGATAGTCTGAAGATGCAATGAAAAGCCGGGAAATATTCGTACTTTTGCAGTTTGCGAATCACTGACTATGGCAGAGTACGGAAACATTATAATAAAAGGTGCAAAGGTCAACAACCTTAAAGACATCACGGTTGAGATTCCAAGGAACAAACTTGTGGTAGTGACGGGAATCTCAGGTTCAGGAAAGTCGTCCTTGGCATTCGACACCCTTTTTGCGGAGGGGCAGAGGCGTTTTGCTGAGAGTCTATCATCGTACGCCCGTCAGTTCCTTGGCAGAATGAGCAAGCCGGATGTCGAATCAATTGAGGGGATCCCTCCGGCTATTGCCATTGAACAGAAAGTCAACGTCAAGAATCCTAGATCAACCGTTGCGACCACAACGGAAATTTACGACTACCTTCGCATCATCTTCGCTAGGATTGGTAGAACATATTCCCCTGTAAGCGGAAGAGAAGTCAAATGCCATAGCATCAATGATGTGATGGCCAGTATCTTAAGCGGTGATTCAAAGACTGCCTACATCCTTGCTGACCTTAATTGGGCAGGTAGGGAGGACAAGGTTGAGTTGATGCTTCGTCTGAAAGAGGAAGGCTATTCCCGTTTCTTCGGTGACGAAGGAATAATTCGCATCGAGGACATAATGAAGATGGCGGACAAAGGGGAGTATCCTGCTCATCTTGATCTGCTTATTGATCGTCTGAAACTTCCTGAGTTTAAGGATTGTCTGCCATATTCAGAAACAGGGGAGCCATGGTCGCAGAATGAGTGGGAGGATCTGCAGACAAGGCTCCGCTCCTCAATAGACACTGCATTCAGGGTGGGCGAAGGCAAACTCATTCTCCGTAAGGACAATTCGGTGGAGGAATATTCCAACCGCTTCGAATTGGACGGCATTACTTTCCGGCAGCCTGATGAATATCTCTTCTCATTTAACAGCCCTTTGGGTGCCTGTCCTGTCTGTGGTGGACTTGGAAAGATTATCGGTGTGAGTGAAGATCTGGTTATTCCGGACAAGACCAAAAGCATCTATGACGGGGCCATCGCCTGTTGGAAAGGCGAGTCCATGGGGTGGTTCAGAGATCATCTGATAAAAGTGGCTTCTCGTTACGGGATTCCTGTTTTCGAGCCGTACTGCAATCTATCTCAAAAGGTTAAGGACATAATCTGGGACGGTCACAGTGTCGAGGGGGATGACAATTCGATTGTAGGCATCAATGAGTTCTTCAAGTGGGTGGAAGCTAACCGCTACAAGATTCAGTACAAGTACATGCTCAGCCGTTTTTCTGGTCGAACCACCTGTCATGCGTGTCATGGCACAAGACTCAGACCTGAGGCTCTTTATGTCAAGGTCGGTGGAAAAACGATAGCTGAACTCCTAGACATGAATGTGGATGCTCTTCTTGATTTCTTTTCCTCTTTGAAGTTGACTGAATATGAGAACTCCATAGTCCGCAAGGCTGTCGAGGAGATTGTGTCTCGGCTTAAGTACATAAAGGACGTAGGCCTGTCTTATCTGACTCTCAGCCGTGCCTGCAACACTCTTTCCGGTGGAGAAAGCCAGAGAATCAATCTGGTGACTGCTTTGGGCAGTTCTCTTGTTGGGTCTATGTACATCCTTGACGAGCCGAGCATCGGCCTGCATCCTCGTGACACAGAAAGACTTATAGGAGTCTTGAGGAAATTGAGGGACATCGGTAACACTCTTGTCGTGGTCGAGCACGATGAGGAGATCATCCGGGCTGCCGATGTGCTGATTGACATGGGTCCCTATGCCGGAGTGAATGGAGGTGAGATTGTGTTCCAAGGAAAGATTAGTGACAAATTGCCTGATAAGGTGATGGCAAAGTCGCTAACTCTCCAGTACCTAACCAGTAAGAGGCAGAGATTCGTAAGGGAGAAGCACCCGTGGACATATTCAATTACTGTAGAGGGTGCGCAGGAACACAATCTTAAGAATATTGATGTGCAATTCCCGTTGGGCGTTCTGACTGTAGTTTCAGGAGTAAGCGGTAGCGGAAAGTCATCCCTTGTGGGGGACATCCTTTACCCGGCACTTTATCGCATGATCAATCAGACTGGAGACCTTCCGGGAATATTCAGAAAGATCTCTGGCAACACAGACCGCATCAAGAATGTTGAATATGTTGACCAGAATCCGATAGGCAAGAGTTCCCGTTCAAATGCCGTGACCTATCTTAAGGTCTATGATGACATTAGAAAGTTGCTGGCCGAGCAGCAGTATGCTAAGATAAACGGCTACACTCCGTCTTTCTTCTCGTTCAATCAGGACGGGGGACGTTGCCCGGAATGTCAGGGTGACGGATTTGTCCGCATCCCGATGCAGTTCATGGCCGATGTGACAATGGTTTGCGAGACGTGTGGTGGCAAACGGTTCAAGCCAGACATTCTGGAGGTTCGATTCAAGGGAAAGAACATAGACGACATCTTGAATATGAGTGTGGAAGAGGCTATAGCATTTTTTGGTTCTCAGCCTGAGGAACTTTCAAAGCAAATCGCGCGCAAGCTTCAACCTCTTGTGGATGTGGGACTTTCCTACATAAAGCTTGGTCAAAGTTCTTCTACTTTGTCTGGTGGCGAAAGTCAGAGAATCAAACTGGCTTGGTTCCTGTCCAAGAACGCGGAGGATCCTGCCAATGCGCGGAAAAAGATTCTGTTTCTGTTCGATGAGCCGACCACAGGACTGCATTTCTATGATGTGGAGAAATTGTTGAAAGCCTTCGATTTTCTAATCCGTAGCGGTCACACTGTGATTGTGGTGGAGCACAATCTAGATGTTATCAAGGCCGCAGACTGGGTGATTGACCTTGGCCCGGAGGCTGGTGATAATGGAGGTGAAGTTGTTTTCGCTGGCACACCAGAGGACATGATTAAGAATGGACGCTCATGGACAGCGAAGTACCTACGTGGTTAGCCAATGCTATATCACCGACTGATATTAAAATTTCCTTGACAGGGATATATCCTTGATTCTTTATCTATGGTCAGAAAAATCAAATTGGAAATTTTGGTAACGTGCAAAATTTTCAATTTGCTTTTTTTCTGACCGTTAGTTGACGAAAATCTTAAACTCGCGGTCACTTCGACAGGCTCAGTGACCACGAGCTAGTCCTTCCAGTAGAAAGTGATGTAGCTTTGAAGAGGTTTGCGCTTGTTCTCAGGCGGAAGCGTCATGAAATCCCCGTAGGAATCACGTAGTATTTTGTCGTAGCCGCTCCAGACATAAAACTCGCTGTCTTCGAAAGGCAATTTGACATATTCATTGATCTCATCGTCATTGAAGAACTCATCGGTCCCTGCGTCAGGACAGCAAAGCTGCGACCAATGTTTGCTTTCTGCGGGTGATACTAACGAGATCAATGTGTTCATGTCCTTGACAATGTCAGCTGGATCCCTTTTGATCAGCCTTGGGTGCATTCTTTTGAGTAGCCAAACCTTCAGCCTTTTCTTGATTGAAAGCCTAGAGGAAGAAAATGTGTGCACCTTGCGGATTCCAATGTTGAATTTCATGAGCAGCAACAAGGAATCATAAACCCTTCTGAATGTGTCCAAGTCGTCAGGAACTCGGTCAATCGGGAATATGTCAATCCACACTCCGACATCCTTCTTGACCCAAGGAATGCAACTTGATGCGATTGTCTTTTCGGTGTCAAAAACCCTCCCGAAAGCGATATAGCAGTCTGGAGTGTTACGGCTATCAATGAATGAATATTTATCTGAACGGTAGAGAGTTCTGAACCTTTCATAATCTTCCCTTGGCATCATGACATCAATGTCGTCATCCCAAGGGATGAACCCCTTATGACGCACGGCTCCCAGAAGTGTTCCGTAGCCTAGTGAATATCTTATCCCGTTCCTTTCGCAGAAGCCAGCCACATCCTTGAGAATCTCAAGGTTGAATGACTGCAACTCTTTAAGAGTAAGTTGTCTCATTGTTTAGCTTAGTTTGAAGACGTTTTTCCCGTTTATGTAGTTCTCTTGGATTTCAGTCATTTTCAGAATTTCATCCTTTGTCAGAAGATAGATGCTTTGACCAGGGTTGAGAATGTGTGAGATGAACTCTCTAATCTCGTACCTTAGGCCTTCTCCCATGAACGGGAAAAAACATTTCCTATTAAGGTTTTGATCTTCAAAGCGCTGTTCGAAGTAATCCGTCTTCCACCATGGAGCCGGGACATAGATGTAGCCCTTTGTTCCGGAAACAGTCATGTTGCCTTCTGTCTTGGCACCGAGTCCTACTTGAAAAGAGGCGGTCGCATTGTCGTAACGGAACACTGCTTTAGTGTAAATGTCAACATCATTCTTCATGATCGAATAGAAGTTGACGTTGCGAACCTCTCTGCCCAACAACTTGATGATCGGCAGGAGAGGGAAGCATGCATTTTCGTTCATGCTGCCACCGAATTTGTTGTGATCTAGTTTGGAAGAGCACTCATCAGTCAGAGTGGTGACAGACGCATTGATGTCCACAATTTTACCGATGACTCCTGATTTTAGCATCGTCACAAGATGCCTGAAAGCTGGACAGTAAGCAGTCTTGTGAGCAACCATCAAAGTCCTGTGATTGGATTCAGCGATAGAGTAAAGCTCCTTAGCTTCAGAAAGATGAAGGACGAAAGGTGTCTCGCAAAGGACGTCTTTCCCGGCCTCCAAAGCTTTTTTTACATACTCAAAATGAGTGTAGTGAGGAGAAGCAACATAGACTGCGTCACAGTTCACCAAAAGCTCCTCTAGATTATTGGCCGCTTTTAAACCATGTCTCATACAAAAATCCGAGCACGCATCGTAGTCCGGGTTGTAAGCAGCAGTGACAACATTTCCGCTGACGAATTTTGCTTCTGGGATGAAACGCCTCGCTATACTTCCTGTCCCGATCACTCCGATTCTGACTGAAATCTGCTCTTCTCTTAGCATTGTGCTTGAGATGCCTTGAGTACGAGGAAGATAGACGACCTCGCAGTACTCCTTAAGATAGTCGAAGTAGCCTTCCCAGTCGGAGCCTATCGCGAACACATCCACATTGTACTTCTGGATGTCATCAATTTTCTGTCCTTTATACTCTTCAATGATGACCTCGTCAGCGAATCCAGTTTCCTTGACGGCCTGTACCCGCTTCATAACACTGTCACGAGTGTTGAGTTTGCCGCGCTCAAGGTCGAAGTTGTCCGTAGTGACACCGACTATCAACCAATCACCCAAATCCTTGGCCCTGCGCAGCAGATTGATGTGTCCTTGATGGAGAACGTCAAACGTTCCGTAGGTAATCACTTTCCTCATCGGGCAGATTCTTCTTCGATTGTGTGGATGCGAAGCGCAAGTTCCCGAAGCTCATCATCGGATTGGATGCCCATGTGCGAGATTCGGTAGAAACCAGGCAGTGAACCAGGCATTATGAAAGTCTCGTAACGGTCGATGAGGCCTCTGAATATCCTGCGTTCCGCTGTGTCTTTGGTCTGGAGCGCAGTGATTGCCTGAGATGGAACTTCTGCCGGCATCGTCCAACCGTATTTCCGGCATTCCTCACGGAACACTTCTGCTCTGTGACGGACCTCGGAGATGTTGAAGGATTCTCCTCCTTGAGACTTTAGTTGCTTAAGTCTAGCATGGAGTTGGAGATAGATAAGAGTAGCTGGGCTGAATGGAGTCTGACCTCTTTGGAGGTTGGACAGATTGTCCTCAAAGTCCCAATAATAACCTCTGTGAGCATATTCATACCCCTCTAGCTTTTTGCTCAAGAAGATGATTGAAAGTCCCGGTGGAATGTTCAGACCTTTTTGGGTGCTGGTAATGCAGATGTCGATTCCGAGCGCATCCATGTTCAGTTCTTCCGCTAGAAATGTGCTGATGACATCAACTACTAGGGAGACATTGTGGCGGTGGCATATTCCAGAAATCTTCTCAAGGTTGAAAAGTTGCCCCGTTGAGGTCTCGTGGTGCTGGCAGAGGAACACGTCCGGTCTCTCTGTCTCTATGGTTCTCTCCAATGCTTCATAGTCAATGTCTTTTGCGAACGGGACCTTGAAGTCGATCACAGGAACACCGTAATATTCACATAATGAGACCCATCGTTTGCCGAATGAGCCACCGTTGATAGCTATTGCTTTCTTCTTGGTGCTGACGTAGTTTTCCACGACAGCACTCATGGCACCTGTGCCAGAACCCGTGTAGATGATTGTCCTTCCGCCCTGACAATGAATGAGGTCTAGAAGGATGCTCTCTGATTCGAGATTGATTCTTGAGAACTCATCGGTCCTCATGTAAGGGATCGGCTGTGAGCCGATCGCGGCTATTTCTTTGTCCAGATCGCCTGGAAATACGTATGAATGCATATTCCGTTTGCTACAGATTCACAAATTTAACAAAAATCAATTATATTTGTAAATATCAGGCTATAATTTAGAAAAGTAATGCAAAAATTGTCACATAGGGAGATTCAACTTTATCTTCTGGACATTCTTAAGGCAGTGGATTCCTTTTGCGCAAAAGAGGGAATACGTTATTCTATTGCTTACGGAACGCTTCTAGGGGCGGTGCGCCACAAAGGGTTTATTCCGTGGGATGATGACATAGATTTATTGATGCCAAGGCCTGATTATGAGCGTTTTGTTGCATCGTTTGGCAAGGGAAATGGTTCTCGTTACCGTTGTCTTTGTCATAAGGAGGGAGCTAAAGGTGACCGTTTTGTCCATTTCTTCGCAAAGGTTGAGGACACTCACACCAAGAGCCTTCAGGGAAAAGGCTGTGATTATGATTTTGGCTTGAACATCGACATATTCCCGATGGATGGTAAACCGGAAGAGCCTGACATTCAGAGAAAAAGGGAACGTCGTCTAACTCATTGGTCCCACAGGCTCAACATCTGCGGAACGCGTTTTGATCTTTTAAATTTTCATCAACCATTGTTTTCCAAACTAGAAGCTCATGTGATGGGTGCTGAATATTGGTGGAAAAAGATTAATTCAGAGGTCTTGAAGTACCCTTATGAGACTTCCCGTCTTGCGGGAGCAGTCTCCGTCACCTACAATGGAACGAGGGAAATATTCGAAAAGAGCATGCTTGAGGAATATTCCGAAATTGAGTTCGAGGGCTGCTATTTTAAAGCATTCAGTCGTTGGGATGAATGGCTGACACAAGAATTTGGAGACTACATGATCTTGCCTCCTGAAAAAGACCGCAAAACGCACGACCTCACAGTTTTTCTTCTTGATAATTAATTCTATGGATGCAGTCATAACCTATGTCAATGGCCTTGACCCTGTTTGGAGGGAGGAATATTCCCGTGCTTTGAATATCCCTGCTTTGGACAAACGTTTCCGTGATTGGGGAACCTTGAAATACCTTCTCCGTGGCATAGAGACTTACATGCCGTTTGTCCGGAATGTTTATTTAGTCGTCTCTGGCAGGACCCAAGTCCCAGATTGGGCTTCCGAGCGCTTGAAGGTGGTGACTCATAAGGACATTATCCCGGAAAAGTTTCTGCCTACATTCAACAGCACAACCATTGAGATGTTCCTCCATAGGATTCCTGGACTGGACGAGCGATTCATCTATTTCAATGATGACATGTTCCCTGTTGCTCCAAGCAGTGAGGAAGATTATTTCCGTGACGGAAAGATTGTGATTGGTTTCTCGCGCCACCTTTTTGCTGGTGGAATGTACAAACGTCAGTGCCGTAACTCTGACCGCATGGCCAGAAAGGCGCTTGGCCTTGGTGAGAGTGTGCTGTTTGTTCGCCCTCAGCACATCTGTTCTCCCATGATTCGCAGTGCCAATGAAGAGGTTTTTGAAAAGATGAAAGAGCCCATTTTCGCGACTCTCTCGCAGGTCCGTACAATGGAGAACCTGAACCAATACCTATTCCTTGACTATCTTTTCCATCAAGGAAAGGCCATTCGGAAGCGCCTGTCCGGCAAATTCTTCTCCATAGCTACCTCTTCTGCTACTTCAATTGGAGAATATCTTCTTGAACCGTCTCGTAAACTAGTTTGCATCAATGATGTGCACCTGAAGGAGGAGGCTTATCTGTCGGAAAGGAAGATTCTGTTGGACTCTTTTGAGCGTGCGCTACCACTCAAATCGAGTTTCGAGAAATAGAGCTAGAAGATTCTTTGAAAAGCGAGTTCCATTTTTCCATCGTCTTGTCCAAAGTGAAATTTTCAGAACGGCTTTTGGATTCGGCTCCGAAGCGCTTCCTAAGTTCTTCGTTGGAGATGACACTGCATATTCCTTGTGCTAGGGTTGCTGTGTCCCCGACTTTTGCAAGGTAGCCGTTTGCCCCGATGG
>ERZ808246.2407-NODE-2407-length-11755-cov-3.360684_pt1 | contig 11755 bp, 11 predicted proteins | sample MGYA00521083_ERZ808246 | MGnify/ENA primary metagenome ERZ808246 (study PRJEB31516, sample SAMN03275577) | gut metagenome | biome: mammalia-associated habitat; material: feces | host: Papio cynocephalus | place: Kenya | collected 2012-07-07 ...
ATGTTTTTGGCTTGTCTTATAGAATTGTCTTGTCCACTAGGCCTGATGATTACATTGGCGAAAAGAAGTTCTGGGACGAAAGCGAAAGAATCTTAAGCCAAGCTTGCAAAGATTCTATGCATGAATACACGATCAATCCAGGGGATGGAGCTTTCTATGGACCAAAATTAGACTTCAAACTAAAAGATTCCATGGGTAGGACTTGGCAATGTGGAACCATCCAATTAGACGTTAATTTGCCACACAGATTTGGCTGTTATTATATCGATGAAAACGGGGAAAAGGTAGAACCTGTCATGCTACACCGCGTTGTCTTTGGCTCGATTGAAAGATTTATCGGCATTTTAATAGAAAATTATGGAGGAGCTTTCCCAACTTGGCTAAGCCCTGTTCAAGTTAAGGTATTACCCGTAAACCCAGCTATACAAGCAGAATATGCAAACAAAGTCGTAGATACTTTAAAGAAAAATGGTGTCAGGGTCGAATTAGATTCTTCTAACGAAAAACTTGGCTATAGATTAAGAAATGCTCAAGTAGAAAAGGTTCCATTTACCCTTGTTCTTGGCGATAAGGAAGCCGAAACTAATTCGGTAACTTATAGAGTTTATGGAGAAAAAGACCAAATTAACGTATCGTTAGAAAAATTTGTCGAATTGATTCTAGATTCTATCAAAAACAAAAAACGTTATTTATAAATAGATAAGGGAGATTGAAAAACATCTTCCCTTTTTTATATATAAGAAAATATGTATCTTTTTTCTTTTATTTGTTTTTAGGCTTAATTAAAATAAAAATATGGAGAAAATTATTCCTTTATATAAATGCAATTATACGCTTAATAAGGCTTTATTAGACTCACTTTGCTTAATTAGCTATAAATGCGGCAAACTTGCCTCGATCAATTTTACTTATCCAAAAGCAAAATTAGAGGCAGAGGAAACTTATTATTTGCTTTTATTGGCAAACAAGAAAATAAGCAAAAGCAATCTTAGAGCCCTTGAAAGAGGAGAAAAAGTAAATAATCCTATAGAAGGAAATAGCATTTATGCTCTTTTGTCTCATATTAATAATTTCGATGCCACTACAAATAACGGAAAAAAGCATTTTGAGGACGCCTATTTTGTAAACAAAATCCCTTATAGAACAAATAAAAAAATAGATGATTTTGAATTCGAATTGCCTCCTGCAAGCAAAATAAACCCCTTATTGAATAAACTTTATAAATTCTTTGAGAAAAACGAGGGAATCTCTTCTAATTTAATATTTGCTGCCTTATCAATATTTGAAATAATCTCAATCGCGCCTTATAAAAAAGATAATATAGTTTTGGGCTATTTCTATTCTAGGTATTTTTTAAAAGAATCTTGCAATATTTTAAAGCACATTCCTCTAGCCAAATATTTATATAAAAGCAAAGAAAATATGAATCTTGCCTTATTAAAAAGCGTTAGCGAAGGCGACTGCGTCCATTTTTTCTTATATTTTTGCGATTTAATCAATAACTGCTTGGATGAATTGGCAAAAAGCGGAAGCAAAAATCCTTCCTCTTTATCCCCGAAAGTATTAAAAATGATTGAAAAAATGGAAAAGGGGAAATTCTATTCTAGCTCCGAGTTACTAGAATTAATGAACCTAAAATCTAGACTAGGCTTACACAAGAATTACATCAAGCCTGCCTTAGAAGCCAATCTCCTACTTATGTCAAATCCTCTTTCGCCTACTGACCGCACCCAAAGATATGCAAGGAAACAAAAATGATCTTTTTATTAATGTTTTTTATACTTTCGCTCTTCGCTTTGCTTTCATACATGTCCATAAGCAAAAAAAAGACATTGCCAGCTTATTTAAAGCATATTCTTTTTATAATGTATGGAATATTTTTTATACTGCTAATTGTTTTTTCTATTATTTATTTACAAGAAAAAGTTTCTGGAAATGGAAAAAATTCATTCATAATTGGCTCTATTTTTCTTTTGGCTTCATATTTAAATATATCGCTTTTTGTTTTTCTGCCAAACTATTTTAAAAAGAAAGAAAACATGGTTAAAAGCCTTACTTTTATTCTTTTTACAGTCTTTTTATTCCTTTCTTTATTTTTCTTTTTTAGATTCGGAAGATTAAATTTAGATAATGAAATTATAGAATCTAGTTCAAGCTTATTAAAAATATTTCGTTTTTAAATAAAACCTATTGAATTAGCAATAAAAAAGAGTAAACTTCCTTTTGTCGATAAGACGTAGAAAGTAGCCTGCCCGGCTCGCCAGATTTCTAATTAGAGATTGGCAAAAGAAAGCTACAATTAATTTGAGTTTATTCACCGGGTAAGACACTTCACCCGGTTTTTTGTCGATAAAATGGAGGAATAACAACTATCGCTTACTTTAATCAAGGCGATCAACGCCGCCCGCAAAAACGCTTCGACCCAATCAATGAGCACATTCGCTATCCTGAAGTCATGGTAATTGGACCAACAGGAGAAAATCTTGGAAAAATGTCATCGAGATCTGCCAATGAATTAGCAGCTTCCTATGACTTAGACTTATTCTGTGTCGCCCCAAACGCCAACCCACCGGTAAATACCGTTACGAAAAGCAAAAATCCGAACGTGCCCAAAGAAAGAATTCTAAAGCGGCTGTATTAAAGGAAATCCAACTCCACATATCAATTGGAGAACACGATTTAGCAACCAAAGCCAAGCAATCAAGAGGATTTCTCTCTAATGGAGACAAGGTTAATATTAGGATTGTCTTAAAAGGAAGAGAAATGACCCATCAAGATTTAGGCGAAGAATTAATGAAAAAATTCTTGGATATGCTAAGTCAAGATAACTGCACCTATCAAATTGAGAAGGCCCCATTTTGGGAAGGGAAATGTTATTCGGCCATTGTTGCATCGAAAGGTAAGAAATAAGGAGGAAATCTTATGCCAAAGATGAAGTCCAACCGTTCTTTGATGAAACGTATCAAAGTTACAGGAAACGGAAAAATCAAATTTATTCACGCTTATAAAGGACACCACGCCCCATATAAGACACCAAAGCAATGCCGTCAACTACGCCGTTCCGGCATGATGGATCGTACTGATTATAAGAGAATCAAGTACATGATTGTTAAATAAGGAGAATAGAAAATGGCTAGAGTTAAAGGTGGCACCGTTACACGTGCACGTCGCAAAAAAATATTAAAACAAGCAGAAGGCTATTTTGGTTCCAAGCATTTATTATTCAAAACCGCCAAGGAACAAGTTTGCCACTCCTTACGTTATGCTTATGATTCCCGTCGCTTAATCAAAAGAGATTTCCGTAAGCTTTGGATAAGACGTATCAATGCTGCTTGCCATATGAATGGAATTTCCTATTCGAAATTCATGGATGGCTTAAAAAAGAGCAACATCCAAATCAATAGGAAAATGCTTTCCGAACTTGCAATAAATGACGAAAAGGCATTCTCTGCATTGGTTGAACAAGCTAAAACCGCTTTAAAGTAAATTAAAAAAAGCATAAAAACATCCGAAAATAACGGATGTTTTTATTTTATCAAGTCACAACACTTTTTTAATCTATCAAGGGCATCTATTAATTTTTTTCTAGGCAAAGCGACATTAATTCTAATAAAATTTGAATCGCCATAAACTAAGCCAGAAGAAACTATTAAGCCACTTTCTTTTCTTAAAAGAAGAGAAAATTCATTAGAATCCATATTTAACTTAGAAATATCAATCCAAAGTAAATAAGTAGAGTCTCCATTATGAGCAATTAATCTAGGAATATTCTTTTTAATATAAAAACAGGCAAAATCTTTATTAGAAAAAATAACTTCATTTGCTTCTTCTAGCCAAGACAATGAACTTAACGCGGCTTTGCTAGCAGGAATAGAAAGTAAGTTTGGTTCATTGACATCATCTCTATTTAATCCAATCTCTATTTTTTCCATAGACTCTTTGTTAAAAGAAAAAACCAAACTAGTTTGAATTGAGGCTAAATTCCACCCTTTTGTTACGGAAAATAAAGTGATGCCCACTTCTTTTGCATCGTTAGAAACGCTTAAGAAAGGGTAAAAAGGAATACCTTTTCTAACTATGGGGGAATGGATTTCATCGCTAATTACGAAAACTTGATATTTTTTTGCCAAAGAAGCTATTTTAATTAACTCTTCTTTAGAAAATACTTTTCCACTAGGATTATGGGGATTACAAAGAATAAAGATTTTTGCTTTCTTAAAAGAAGATTCAAGTAAATTAAAATCTATTTCAAAATTATTTTCTTTTAAAAACAACGGAACCTCGATTACTTTTCTTCCATTATTTCTAATTTCATTAAAAAAACAATTATAGGCAGGCGTTAAAGTCGCTATAAAATCATTGGGAAGACTTAAAGTTTTAATAATAGAAGATAAACTAGGCAATACACCTAAAGAAAAAGACATTGAGGAAGAAGATATGTCAAAGTCATATTTAGTTTTATAATAATCTATATAGGCTTGGTAAAAGGAAGAATCAATAGAAACATAACCATAAGTTTTTAAATCTAATCTTTCCTTTAAGGCTTCATAGATTTTCGGACTAACTAAAAAATCCATGTCAGCAATAGATAAAGGAAGCTCATCTTCTTTTAAACTATCAAACTTTAAATAACCTTTATTGAATTTATCTGGATAAGTAACAAAATCAAATTTGTTCATAAATTACTTTATTTTTATCTAAACTTAGATCGTCTTGAATCAATTCTTCAATTCCTTTGGAAATAATTTTCCCAGAAATTGGATTTTTAACTGATTTAATTTTTGAATTGGCCTCGATATCTATATTAGAGCAATATTCAAACATTAAATCTCCCCCGTATAAATTTGAATCTTTGATAAAGAGCTTATCAATATAGCAAAACCCTTGATGGGAAAAGATTTTGCAGGAAAAGAAATTTAAAGAAGTAGAGTTCCAGCCGATATATTCTCCATTGATAACGGAATCATAAACAGAAATACTCTTGCAGTTCCAAAAAGCATCTTTACTTAACAAAATGCAATTTTTTAAAGTAACATTGCAAGAAGAATCAAAAGGATAATTTCCTTTAATAAAAACATTTTCTAGAATTATGTTTTTAGATCCCAAGAAAGCATAATCCCCATTAATGTAAGTATTTTTAATTAATAAATCGGAGCAAAACCAAAAGGCCTCCGAAGAATTTAACATGATCGAATTCTTTAATGTTAAATTAGAATTTCTTCTAAAGGATTTATTCGCGCCAAAATAGCAAGAAGAAAAATCATAATTAACCCCGTACCAAAACCCGGCATGGGCATCAAGAAGAAAATAGGAATTAAAACAAGTTATATCTTTTCCATACCAAAGCGGGTATTTATATAAAAAGGTAGAATTTAAAACTTTTAGCCCTTTGCATTCTTTTAAAGGGGATTCTCCGTTTTGAAATAAGGAGGCATCGATTGTTTCATTAGTAGTTTTAAAAAGGCTTCGTTCGCCTTCAAAGGTTCCTTTAATCATCTTTTTTTGCCTTATCGGAAATATAAATCGTTTCTATGTTATTTATAGCGTCTTTTATTAAAGAGTCATAATCGAATTTTTCTTCAAATTTTAAACATTCATCCAATCTAGGCTTTGTTTTTGGCTTTTTAGGTTTAAAAATCGTGCAGCAATCTTCATATGGCCTAATGGAAATATCGAAGGTATTTATCTTTTTGGAAATATCGATGATAGATAATTTATCTAGGGTTGCCAATGGTCTTAATATAGGAAAATTAGTCACTTCATTTATTACTTTTACGGATTCAAGGGTTTGAGAGGCAACTTGACCAATAGATTCCCCGGTTGCCAAGGCCAAACAGTTATTAGATTCTGCCACTTTAACGCCGATCCTGACCATCATTCTACGCATAATAGTAATGCAGTATGGCTCTGATACGTTTTTATAAATTTCTTCTTGTAGTTTTGTAAAAGGGACTATCTGAAGCTTTATATCACTTTGGTATTCGTTTAGTTTCTTTAATAAGTCTTTTAATTTATCAATGACCGCCATACTGGTATAGGGAGGAGAAGCAAAATGCAAACATTCTACTTTTATTCCTCTTCTAATTAAGGAAAAAGCGGCAACGGGAGAATCAATCCCACCACTTAATAGCAAAGTAACCTTACCATTCATCCCAAGAGGATATCCGCCTAATCCAGGATAATTATGTAAAGATAAATAAGCACCCTCTTGATTAAGCATTACCTTAAGTTTTCCCTCAGGATTATGCAAATCTACTTTTGACAGTTTAACATTTTTTAAAATATAATCACCTAAAAGGCAATCTAGTTCATAATCGGATAAATTTAAGAATTCTTTTGCTTTATGAGCATCTACTTTAAAAGAAGAAATCCCTTCATCAAGTATCATTTCCAAGGCTTTTTCTTTAATGGAAACTAAATCAAGAGCGCATTTTTCAACTAAAGAAATTTTTTGGATACCTGAAATTTCTTGAAGAGTAGAAATTACTTCATCGATATTGTTTTTATGTAGATAAACATAAATGTGATCTCTAGTAGGCTTAGTTTCGACTTCATATTTTTTTAAAGCCCTTTTTACATTTACATTAAGGCAACGAATGAATTCCTTTCGATTGTTTCCTTTTGTAGAAAGTTCCCCGTAATGAATCATTAAATAGTTGTTCATATGCTTTTAGTCTCCTTAAGAAGGGATTTTAATTCGAATATAAATGTATCGATTTCTTCTTTTGTGGTAAAAAAGGAAATAGATATTCTAATTGGATTATGAGCAAGCCTTTCGCTTTTCCCCATAGAGAGCAAAACATAAGAAGAAGGCTCACCTTTTGAAGAGCAAGCCGAAACACTAGAAACGCAGATCTTTTTATTGCTTAGTCCTTCAACAACAACCGAAGCTTTATTTTCTAGCAAAGAAATAGAAGTTAAAAAAGGAGATGAATTAGATGGTGAATTAATAACAATTGAAGGGATTTCTTCTAATTTTTCAATTAGATACGAATGAATCGATTCAACGTAGCTTTTTCTTTCTTTTAGATAATTAAAAGTTACTTTTATGGCTTCAAATAAGCAAGCATCGCTAGCGACATCGCTAGTTCCACTACGCAACGAAAATTCTTGTTCGCCCCCACTAATAAGTGGAATGAATTGAATTTTTTTCTTATAGATTAAGGCCCCCGACCCTTTTAACCCCCCTATTTTATGAGCGGAAAAAGAAAACAAATCAAAAATAGAATAATCCAAATCAATTTTTCCTATGGCTTGTGTTAAGTCGGAATGAAAGAAACATTTCGGGTATTCTTTGACAATTTTAGCAATTTCTTGTAAAGGAGAAATCGCACCGGTTTCATTATTTACCCCCATAATAGAAACTAGAATCGTATCTTTATCTATTGCCTTTTTTAAATCTTCTAAGTTAATAACGCCATCTTGATTTAATTTTAAATAAACAATATCAAAGCCGAATAAATCATGCAATTGGCGCAAAGGGTTTAAAATGCTTGGATGTTCGCCTTCGCTAGTAATGATTTTCTTTCCTCTATTTTGATATTTTAAGGCCAATCCTTTTAAAGCCAAATTATTGGCTTCGGTTGCCCCTGAAGTAAAAATAAGGTTGTCTTCTTTGTCTACTTTTAAAATAGATAAAATGGAATTCCTTGCCTCTTCTAGTATTTTTTTGCTTTCATAGCCATAAAAATGAAGAGAAGATGGATTGCCAAAATTATTCTTTGATATTTCTTTAAAAAGAGAGAGCACAGATTCAAAAGGAGCGCCTGTAGCGCAATAATCTAAATAAATCATATATACTTACTCTCCGGCCACTCTTTTAAGCGTGGCATTAATTTCATCGTAAGCTTTCTTGAATTCGCTTGAAAAATAATATGACTCTGCCTGTTTTAAAGCTACATCAACCTCTCCTAAATGCCTTCTATCTCTATTAGCATAAAGAATAGAGGCGTTAGTAAGAAGCATTTGCTCATAATCCTTTTTTATGGAATCACTAACTTCTTCGCCCAAAGAAGATAATTCATTTTCCAATTCATTAACTTTTCTAACATCTATTGGCAAAGATTGAAGCCTATCATAAATTGCATCAAGAAGAGAATAACACCTCTCTATTTTTGGACTATATTTAGAATAAGAAGAATCTAAGGCAATTAAACGTAAGATATATTCATCATCTTTCATTTTTGAATAGTAGGTAGAAACACTTCTAAAGGCAGATTCGGAATCGTTTTTCAAAGACATTAAATAACGGTCAAAATCATCAATTGCTTGATTGGTGGAATTGCTTTCTTCCTTTAGTAAATTCATTTTCTCTACCAATAGACTATATGGTTGTCTTGTACTTGAATGAATGAATGTGTCTAGGCTTCTTTTTGTCGCCCCGGCTTTATTGACTAAATTTTTAATCATGTCAATCTTTGCATTTTCTTCATCTGAAATTACATAGATGCGTTTTACATCAGGAATTAAATTGCATAGACGAATATATTTTTTATCGATGGATGTGGCGTTTGAATAAACACTATCGCACTCATTTTCGAAAGAAACCCTAGCTTCTTTTTCTTTTTCGAAAGCATCAAAATATTCATCGATTTGAGCCAATATGCCATCAAGCTTGCCACTGACGCCGTCTAATTCGAATTTTTGAACCGAATTAGTCAAAATCGCCAATTCTCTTTTCATGTCCTCTACATTCCCTTTGACCATTAAATGATGGAGAGGGTAGCCAGCAGAAATCATTTCTTCATATTTGTTTTCTAAAGAAGATAGCTTATCGGGAATCACAGTTTGAATAGTAATGCAGATATTAGGCATTTCTTTTATTACGTTTCCAAGCTCTTTTAATATTTTAGAGATTTCTGGTAATTTTTCCTTAGCCTCATCATATTGGGCAGATTCGACATAGGATTCAAAATCCTTAAATCTATCGTCAAGTTTAGAAAAAACAGTTTCAAAACTAGAAGAAACCAAGGTTAAATCAGCTTGTTTTACATAATAATCTTGTTTAATTTTCCTTAATTCTTCTTTTAATAGCAAGGATTGCTGACGGCATTCTTCTTCTGGTCTAATAACAGCTTGCAAATCAGAATTTAATGAATTTACTTCATCGTCATAAGAATCGATTACTTCCTTTGCTTTTGGCAAAACAGCCTTAAGAGATTTAAAATCTCTATCGGAAAGCAAATCCTTAAGGTTATTTATTGCTGTTTGAGCACTTGAATCCCCTTTGTCGCGGATATCCTTAAACCTCTTATTGAAAGTCATGTGAGTATTCACATATAACAAATTCGTTAAAGAAATAATCTCGATTCTTTTTATATATTGAGAATCTTGTCCAAATAGCAAAGCATGGAGAAATTCAAATCTCCTTGATAGTTCCCTGACGGCCTTTTTATACCTTATGCCAGAGAAGAATAAAAAATAAATGCCAATGCCAAGTAGAACGGCTCCGCATATTGAGCCGATGATAATTCCTGCAATCGCGCCAGTTGAAAGTAAAAAATTTGTTCTCATATGATATATATCATATCACTAAGAGCAATATCTTATCGAGATGCAAAAATAAAAATTAAAAAAATGTAAAATGCTAGAAAAGAAGACATCTATTTCCTATAGTAAATAGGCAATGGAAAAAAGTATTACCTTTATAAGTGATTTCTTCGGTGTGATAGCAGGAGAAATGGCCCCCTTATTCTTCGCTAGGCATTTTAAAGAAAAGGGCAAAGAAATAAAAAATCATTATTTTGAAAAAACAGATTTAGGAATAATGACTTTTGAAGAGACATTAAAAAACATTTGCAATGATTATTCTTTTTCTTTAGAAGAGGTCAAAAAAGAGTTCGAATCATATATAAAAATCGATAACGAGGTTATTTCCATATTAAAAAAAGTAAAAGAAAAAGCTAATCTAGTTTTGCTAAGTAACGCCGGTGACCATATTGTTGAAGATATATTGAAACGTTTTGTTATTAATGATTTATTCGATTATCAATTCATTTCGTATAGGTTTGGCATAGCTAAGCCGAATCCATTATTTTATCAATTGGCAAAAAATTCGACTCCCAAGGTCAATAAATTTTATATGTTAGACGATAATCCTTCTAATTTAGAAAATTTGAATGAAATAGGCATCGAACCGATTTTATTTAAAAATAGCAAGCAGTTAAAAATCGATTTAATGGAAAGGGATTTAATATAAATAAAAGGTACGTGTATGAAAAAAGCTTTAATAAGGGCAGCACTATTTATAACTAGTTCATTACTTTCTTCATGTCAAATTATTACAATTAAAAATTCCTCAAGCGAAAAAGAAATAGGTATATTAAATTTTAATGATTTTATAGATTTAATCCCTGCCACCGCTTCTTCTTTAAACAATATAAATGTAACGCTAGAAAACATCGATTTTAATCTATGTTTTGATAAAGTTACTTACAGCAAAAACGAGGAAGCCTTAGAAATAGAAGAAGGGGGATCGCTTTTTAATTTAGATGCCTTGCCCAATATTGAAGAAATCTCATTTTCTTTTAAAAACGAAATCGAAACCATACTCAATATTAACGATGATTTGCTCTATCAGCCAACAAATAAAAATAAATATATTGCGTCAGAAAACGCATACACGTATACCTCTTTTAAGGCGAGTGAAGATGATTTTCTTGCAACTTCAGCTTATTTCAATTTCTATTCAAAGCTAGGAAAAACATATATTAAAAATTTACAAATTAAATATAAAACTAGTCTAAATGCGTATCAAAATTCTATAAACAGTATTTCTTTTGCCGAACTAGAAAATCAAAAAGAAATCGGATGCATCTATAAAGATGACAACAAAAAGTCCGTATTGGCAAGTTATAAAGACGGAAAACAGACAAAATTACAATATGACCCCAAAGGTTTATTTGGTTATAAATTAATTGGAAAAAATGAGAAAAATAACGAATTAAATGGAGAAACACCTTTTACTAATCTAGATTTAGGAAAAGCTTCCTTTAAGGCAATATATAGAGGACACGTATCTAATTTAGTTAGTTTTGATATAGTTGGCAATGATTCTTCTTTTTCGATTTCCCCAAATGAAAAAACAATAAGTGTTGGCTCTTCTTTTACTATAGAAGTTAAATCGAATTCCGCCTTGGAAGGACAAGTAATTTTTTCTTCTTCAAACGAAGAAATAGCTAGCGTTACTTCCATTGGATTAGTAAAGGGAAAAAAGGAAGGCTATGCCCAAATTAAAGTCACATATTTAAATATCACTAAAGTATGTAACGTGACGGTTATAAAAAGCGATGGCTATAAAAAAGTCGAAGCAAAGGATACAGTAGCTAATCTTAGCAATACTTACGCGCCCTCTAAAGGTAGACAAAAACTCTTATTCGTCCCAATAAAACTAGCCGAAGCCACTTATACTTGGAATAGCAATTACTTAAATCAAATCCAAGAAAATATATCTACCATTTCTAACTATTATAAAAATGCTTCTTTTGGAAAACTTCGATTAGATGGGGGTATTGCCGGTAGTTTAACGAAAATGTATTCATCTTCATTTAAAGAAAGCGAGCTTCAAGGAACGACTAATCTAGCCTATACCAAGCTTTATAGTATCATGAATTCGGCCATTGCTTGGGTAAAAAACAATTATCCTGAGATAAACTTATCTGATTACGATACAAATGATGATGGTTATTTAGATTCGGTTCACTTTATCTTTAACGGGAGCGATAAGGAAGTATGGGGTGGCCCGCTTTGGCCCCAT
>ERZ808246.2409-NODE-2409-length-11736-cov-4.860885_pt1 | contig 11736 bp, 7 predicted proteins | sample MGYA00521083_ERZ808246 | MGnify/ENA primary metagenome ERZ808246 (study PRJEB31516, sample SAMN03275577) | gut metagenome | biome: mammalia-associated habitat; material: feces | host: Papio cynocephalus | place: Kenya | collected 2012-07-07 ...
TCCGAGTGGCAGAGCCGCACCATCAGCTGGATCCGTGAGCACTACGGCGACACCGTGAAGGTAGGCGCAGGCAACGTTGTGGACGCCGAGGGTTTCCGCTTCCTGGCTGAGGCAGGCGCAGACTTTGTCAAGATCGGCATCGGCGGCGGTTCTATCTGCATCACCCGCGAGACCAAGGGCATCGGCCGCGGTCAGGCTACCGCTGTCATTGAGGTGGCAAAGGCCCGCGATGAGTACTATAAGGAGACCGGCATCTATGTGCCTATCTGCTCCGACGGCGGCATCGTCCACGACTACCACATCACTCTGGCTCTGGCCATGGGCGCTGACTTTGTCATGCTGGGCCGTTACTTCGCCCGCTTTGACGAGAGCCCCACGAACAAGGTGCGCATCAACGGCCAGTATATGAAAGAATACTGGGGCGAGGGCTCCAACCGTGCCCGCAACTGGCAGCGTTACGATCTGGGCGGCTCCACCAAGCTGAGCTTTGAGGAAGGCGTGGACAGCTACGTGCCCTACGCAGGCCCTCTGGCCGACGGCGTGCAGACCACTTTGTACAAGGTCAAGAGCACCATGTGCAACTGCGGCGCTCTGTCCATCCCGGAGCTGCAGCAGAAGGCCAAGCTGACGGTTGTTTCCTCTACCTCTATCGTGGAGGGCGGCAGCCATGACGTTGTGCTGAAGAACGCTACTCCGAACATCATCAACGGCTAAGATTTTGTTTCTGAAAGCCGCCTGTGCCGCTGTGCATGGGCGGCTTTTTCCATAAAAGCCCTTGAACAAGCCCACAAATGGTGATATCATGATAGAAACGCACTGTCATGACAGGCAGGCGCGCAAACCTTCCGGCCCGTAGGCCGGACGGCAGGGGACAGACAAGAGGAGCCTTTGCCGGGTGCATAGAAGAGAGGAAATTATTCATGGACGAAATCAAGGTTGTGCCCTACATTCCGGATGAGGACTACGACAACCCCGCAATGGTCGTGGATTTTTATGAATTTACCATGGCGAACTGCCTGTTCCTGCATGGGTTCAAGGACACCACGCTGGTGTTTGATATGTTCTTCCGCAAGAACCCGGACAATCAGGGTTATTCCATCAGCGCAGGCCAGCGCAAACTGACCCGTTTCCTGATGAATTATCACTTCAACGCGCAGGATATCTGGTGGCTGCGCACCAAGGGTATGAGCGAGGAATTCTGCGATTACCTGCGCACCTATCAGTGGAAGGGCGATATGTACGCTTTGCCGGAGGGCACGGTGTGCTATCCCCATGTGCAGATGGTTCGTATTGAGTGCGACCTCGTGGGCGCGATCCTCATCGAGACCTACCTGCTGCAGACTATGAACTTCCATAGTCTGATCGCCACCAAAGCTACCCGTGTCACCGGCCTGAACACCCATACACCCCGCAGCGTAATGGAGTTCGGTACCCGCCGTGCACAGGGCGAGAGCGCCGGCAACGATGGTGCCTATGCTGCCGTTCTGGGCGGCTGCACCGGCACGGCCAACTGCCTGGCAGAAATGAAGTTTGGTGCAGACGTCAAGGCCGTGGGCACAGTGGCACACAGCTTTATTGAATTCTTCCCGACTGAGTTTGACGCATTCAAGGCCTTTGCCGACACCTATCCGGAGTCGGTCAGCCTGCTGCTGGATACCTATAATATTATGGAAAGCGGCCTGCCCAACCTCATCAAGCTGGACGATTACCTGATCGAAAAGTACCCGAATGACCCCAACCGCCGTGTCAAGAGCGCCCGTATCGACTCCGGTGATCTGGCGCGCGGCTCCAAGCGCCTGCGCAAGGCACTGGACGCAGCCGGTAAGCCTTACATTAAGCTGGTGGCTTCCAACGGTCTGGACGAGAAGAAGATCGCCAACATGGAGCTGTATGAGCATGCTCACTTTGACTCCTACGGTGTGGGTGAGAACCTCATCACCTCTGCATCCGACCCCGTGTTCGGCGGTGTGTACAAGCTGGTGGCAGTCAAGCAGCCGGACGGCAGCTATATGCCCAAGATGAAGTGCTCGGATTCCGCCAGCAAGGCCATCATCCCGGGCAAAAAGATGCCGTGGCGTCTCTACGATGAAAATGGTCAGGCCCAGTGTGATCTGATCGCCATGGATGGCGAGGAAATCGAGGCCGGTAAACCCATTACCATGGTCAATCTGGACTCCGACGCCATCGAGCGCACTGTCACATTCACCCCGACCAAGGTGAAAAAACTGCTGGTGCCTCATATTTTGGGCGGCCAGCTGGCAATTGAACTGCCTTCTATCGCGGAAAAGAAAGCCTATATTGCAAAGCAGCTCACCGAGGAAACCTGGGAAAGCGAACTGCGCCTTGAGTGCCCGCATAAACACTATGTGAACATGACGCCGGCCGTGGCCGAGTGCCGTTCCAGGATGTATGCAGAACTGCATGGCGGCAAAGTATAAATCTGTCATAAAAAGAGCCGTGCTGTTCGACCCCTCGTCCGGCGCAAAATAAAAAAACTCTCAGCCTGAGCTGAGAGTTTTTTTATGCCGCCGACGGGGGTCGAACCCGTACTCTGTCTCCAGAAAGGGATTTTAAGTCCCTCGTGTCTGCCAATTTCACCACAGCGGCGTACAACGTCCATTATAATACAATAGTTTCTGCTCTTTGTCAAGAAAAAGCCCCAGAGTCGGTCTCTTTATTTCCTGTTCACGATTCAGTAGGAAAAAGTGCTTTTTCTTTCCATTATTTCATGGTATAATAAACTTCAGATACGGCTTTCCGGGCCGTGGCCGGACTGCTTTGGCAGTGCGGCAGGAAAGGGCAGAGCACTGGTGTCACCGCTCTGCCGGGGCAGTGCCCGCAAGGTATGGCGGGCGGGAAATACAAAAAGAGAGGCGAATCGAGATGTTGGATATGATCAAGTGCAGCACCGGCGGCGCATACTATGCCCGCGGCGAGTGGGTGCCGGCAGACGGCAATGCGTCTGCAGCACTGGCAGCAAAGGGCTTTGACGCAGTAGCCATCGAAAACGCAAAGACCGGTACCATGGCCTACAGCATTCTGCAGGCACACAATACCAGCGGCGATGCTGACAACCTGAAGATCAAGTTTGATGCTATGGCCAGCCATGACATCACCTTTGTGGGCATCATCCAGACGGCCCGCGCTTCCGGGTTGGAAAAATTCCCCATTCCGTATGTGCTCACCAACTGCCACAACAGCCTGTGCGCCGTAGGCGGCACCATCAATGAGGATGACCACCGTTTCGGCCTGTCCGCCGCAAAGAAGTACGGCGGCATCTTCGTGCCCCCGCACCTGGCTGTCATCCACCAGTATATGCGCGAAAAGTTTGCGGGCTGCGGCAAAATGATCCTCGGTTCCGACTCTCACACCCGTTATGGTGCTCTGGGCACCATGGCCATCGGTGAGGGCGGCGGCGAGCTGGCAAAACAGCTGCTGGGCCGTACCTATGATGTTGCCCGTCCGGGCGTTGTTGCCATTTACCTCACAGGCTCTCTGCCTGCAGGTTGCGGCCCCCACGATGTGGCGATCGCGCTGGTGGGCAAGCTGTTCAAGAGCGGCTACGTCAAGAACAAGGTCATGGAGTTCGTCGGCCCCGGCATTGTGTCCCTGCGTCAGGATACCCGCAACGCCATCGACGCCATGACCACCGAGACCACCTGCCTGTCCTCTATCTGGGAGACAGACGAGACCACGCAGAAATTCCTTGCAGTGCATGGCCGTGCTGCTGACTACAAGAAGCTGGCCCCGGCAGACCTTGCATATTACGACGGTGTGGTGGAGGTGGATCTGTCTGCTATCCGCCCGATGATCGCACTGCCTATGCACCCGTCCAACGCCTTTACCATCGAGGAACTGAATGCAAACCTCGAAGATATTCTTCATGCCTGTGAGCAGGATGTGCAGAAGCTGATCGGCCGCAAGGACGTCAGCCTTGACCTGTGCAGCAAGATCGAGAATGGTAAGCTGCGCGTGGATCAGGGTGTCATTGCAGGCTGCGCAGGCGGCCTGTACGACAGTATTTATGAGGCTGCATCCATCCTCAAGGGTCACACCGGCGGCTGCGGTGACTACGCCCTGAGCGTGTACCCCGGCAGCCAGCCCATCATGATGGAACTGGTGCGCACCGGTGTCATCCACGATTTGATGGCAAGCGGCGCCACAGTCCGTACCGCTTTCTGCGGCCCCTGTTTCGGTGCAGGCGATGTGCCCGCCAACGGTGCGCTGTCCGTCCGTCATACCACCCGCAACTTCCCCAGCCGCGAGGGCTCCAAGCCCGGCAACGGCCAGCTTGCCGGCGTAGCGCTGATGGATGCCCGCAGCATCGCGGCCACCACGGCCAACGGCGGCATCCTGACTCCGGCTACCGACATTGATTACGACCCCACTGTGCCCGAATATCAGTATGACTCTTCCAGCTACGATACCCGCGTGTATCAGGGCTTTGGCAAGGGCGATTATGACGCTCTGCTCAAGCTGGGTCCCAACATCAAGGACTGGCCCGAGATCGCACCGCTGGGCAACAATCTGCTGCTGAAGGTGGCTTCCTACATTACCGACCCTGTCACCACCACCGATGAACTGATTCCTTCGGGCGAGACGTCCTCCTTCCGCTCCAACCCCCTGGGCCTAGCCGAATTCACTCTCAGCCGCAAGGATCCCGAGTACGTCAGCCGTGCCAAGGCCGTGCAGGCCGAGGAAAAGGCCCGCCGCGCAGGCGAGGGCAGTGCCGAGGTGCTGGCTCAGCTGCACAAGGTGCCCGGCTATGAGAATCTGACCTGGAACGATGTACAGATCGCATCCACCATCTTTGCAGTCAAGCCCGGTGACGGCTCCGCCCGCGAGCAGGCCGCAAGCTGCCAGCGTGTGCTGGGTGCTGGTGCCAACATCGTTACCGAGTACGCCACCAAGCGTTACCGTTCCAACCTCATCAACTGGGGCATGCTGCCGCTGCAGCTGGTGGGCGCAACGCCCTTTGGTCTGGGCGACTATGTGTTCATTCCCAATGTCCGCGAGGCCCTCAAGGGCGACCTGCAGGATATCAAAGCCTATGTGCTGGGCGACACCGTAAAGGAGTTCAGCCTGTACATGGCCCCGCTGACCGCCGACGAGCGCAAGATCCTTGCCGACGGCTGCCTGATCAATTTCTATAAGCACTAATTGCAATTGCAGACACCCGGCCCTGTTTCTGACGGAGCCGGGTGTCTGTCATGGAGGTTCAATTCTATGCCTGGCGATCTTCACAATCACTCTACCTGTTCCGATGGCTCTGTGCCCATCCACCGCCTGCCGCTCATGGCAGCGCGGGCGGGGCTGGGCACCATGGCTATCTCTGACCACGACACCCTGCTCAGCGTGAACTACTGCTATGAGCACTCCCTGCAGGACGGCGTGCGGCTCATTCCGGCTACAGAGCTGACCGGCTACGATCACGAGCGCCGCCACCGGGTGCACCTGCTGTGCTACTACCCCGACCCGGAAAGCCGGGAACTGAAAGAGCACTGCGACATCCTGCGCCAGCGCCGCAACGAGTGCGGTCTGCAGAGCGCAAGGGAGATCGAGGCGCTGTATCCGCAGTTCCGCACGGAGCAGGCGCTGGAATATGCAAAAGACAGCGGTGTACTGTTCAAAAGCAGCATCATGGAAGCGCTGCATCAACTGGGCTTGTGCGATGCAGTGTACGGCAAATTATACAGCTATCTCTTTGGCTGGGAACCGCGCGGCGTGGTGCTGCATCAGGTCAAGTACCCCTCGGTACAGGAGGTGATCGCCACGGCCAAAGCAGCGGGCGCTGTGCTGGTGTTTGCACATCCCACGGTGTACAAGAGTATGCCGCTGGTGCGCCAGCTGGCAAAAGAGGGTATCATCGACGGTATTGAGGTGGATCATCCCCGCAACAGCCCCGAGGACAGGGCTGAGTGCGCTGCCCTGTGTGAGCAGTACGGCCTCATTCATACCGGAGGCACCGACTTCCACGGCGCAAACCACAAAGTCCCGCACCCGGTGGGCACCTGTACCACGGCGGACGATCAGGTGGAACGCATTCTGGAACTGGCCCGCAAGCGCCGCGGCATTGAAATGTGACCCGGTCACGTTGACATTTTGCGCCGGGGCACTATAATAAAAAGAAAGCCCGGGGTCTTGTGTGCCCGGGCAGGAGAGGTCAAACAAGAGAGGGTTTTGAGATATGAAAGAATTCAGTTTTCCCAACAGCGGCACCTGCTCCAAGCAGACCAACTTTGTGCTGAACGACGACCACACCATTGAGAGCATGGAAGTCATCGGCGGCTGCAACGGCAACCTGAAGGGTATTTGCAGCCTTGTGCGCGGCATGAAAGCCGAGCAGGTCATTGAGCGGTTCGAGGGCGTAAAGTGCGGTTTCCGCAACACCAGCTGCCCGGATCAGATCGCAAAGAACCTGAAAAAGGCTCTGGCTGAAATGAACTGAGATTTTACTTGCAAAAAGGAGATGTCTGCGGGCATCTCCTTTTTGTTTTCCCATCACGACACAAACTACTGTTTTATTTCCTGCCATTGGGGCTATACTTCTTGTGCAAACGATTTGATTCAGCAAGGAGCAGGCAAATGAGCATCTGGGAGAAAATGGGCTTTGGTGGATATAAGGGTTTTTCGCGGGAGGCGGACCGGCTGCTGCGCACGGCGGTGGAGCTGGCAGGGGACTTCGGCTGTGAAAAGGCCGATACCGGGCACCTGCTGCTGGCAATGCTCCAGCAGGACAGCGGCGCGGCGGCACGATTCCTCGCCGGTAAACAGATCACAGAACAGGCGGTGCGCCGCCAGCTGGCCGAGCACCGCCGCACGCCGGCTCTGCGCCTGGATCGCCATGCCTTTGCACCGGACCTGCGCCGCACGATGGACTACGCCATCATCGGGGCACAGAATGCCCATCTTGCACGGGCAGAGCCGGAGCACCTGCTCTGTGCCATGCTGGAAGATGACGGCTGCACGGCGGGGCTGCTGCTGGCTTCCATGGGGCTGCCCCTCACGGAGGCGGTGCGGGAGTGCCGCCAGCTGTCCGGGCAGTTTATTCTGCCGTACCAGTCCCGCAGTACGGCAAGTACGCCCCGGGGCAGCCGCGCCAGCGACAAGTATTGCCTCGACCTTACCCGCCGCGCAGCGGAGCGGGAACTTGACCCCGTGTTCTGCCGCGAAAAAGAGCTAGACCGCATGGTGGAGATCCTGTGCCGCCGCCAGAAAAATAACCCCTGTCTTGTGGGGGAGCCGGGTGTGGGCAAAACTGCCCTTGCCGAGGGCTTGGCCCAGCGCATCGCGTCGGACAATGTGCCGCGGGCGCTTAAGGGCAGGCGGCTGCTGGCGCTGGATATGGCAAGTCTTGTGGCAGGCACCAAATACCGCGGCGACTTTGAGGAGCGGTTCAAGAGCCTGCTGGAAGAGCTTGTGCGGGACGGCAGCTCCATTCTGTTCGTGGACGAATTCCACACCATCGTGGGGGCGGGCGCTGCCGAGGGCGCCATCGACGCAGCCAGCATCCTGAAACCGGTGCTGGCCCGGGGCGAGATCCAGATCATTGGGGCTACCACCAGCGACGAGTTCCGCACTCACATCCAGAAGGATGCCGCGCTGGAGCGCCGCTTTGGCCGGGTGCAGGTGGAAGAACCCACTCCCACGCAGGCAGTGGATATTCTCAACGGGCTGGCTCCGCGCTACGAGCGCTATCACAGCGTCACCCTGCCGCCAGAAACGCTGCGGGCAGCGGTGGAGCTGTCGGTGCGGTATCTGCCGGGGCGCTTTCTGCCGGATAAAGCCATCGACCTTGTGGATGAAGCCTGTGCGGCTGCCCGCATTCAGGCAGAGCGTACCCAGCGCACCCAGCCTGTGCTGACGCCTGAGGACATTGCCCGGGTTGTAGCGCAGGCCAGCGGTGTGCCCGCCGAGAGGGTGGGCGAACAGGAACGTGAGCGGCTGGATAAGCTGGAAGAGCGTCTCAACGCCGAGATCGTGGGCCAGAGCCGGGCAGTGGCCGCAGTGGCGGGGGCTATCCGGCGCAGCCGTACCGGGCTGGGGGAGCCGGGTAGGCCCATCGGGGCCATGCTGTTCCTTGGGCCTACCGGTGTGGGCAAGACTGCCCTTGCCCGTGCGCTGGCCGTCAGCTGGTTCGGCAGCGAAAAGGCTCTGCTCAAGTTCGATATGTCGGAGTATCAGGAGCAGCATACCACCGCCCGGCTGCTGGGCGCTCCTCCGGGCTATCTGGGCCACGACGAGGGCGGACAGCTGACCGAAGCAGTGCGCCGCCGCCCCTACAGTGTGGTGCTGTTTGACGAGATCGAAAAGGCTCACCCAGATATCCAGAACATCCTTTTGCAGATATTGGAGGACGGCCAGCTCACGGATTCCATGGGCCGCAAGGCGGACTTCCGCAACACCATCGTGCTGCTTACCTCCAACCTTGGGGCACGGTTCCTGGCCGGACAGAGCGCTCCGCTGGGCTTTGCGGCGGGCAGCGAAGCCGTGTTCGAAAAGCAGTCAGCGCAGGCCATTGAGGAAGCTAAAAAGTGGTTCCGGCCCGAGCTTGTAGGCCGTCTGGACGAGATGATCGTTTTCCGCCCGCTGGCAGACGAGAGCCTGTGTGCCATCACCGAAAAGCTGCTCTGTCAGCTGGAAGAGCGTGCAGCCCGCAGCGGCTACCAGCTGCACCACACGCCCCGGGTAGGGCAGGCGCTTGCCGCAAAGGCCCGCTCCCCCTATGGGGCCCGGGAGCTGCGACGCGCCGTGGACAGAGCCGTGGAACAGGCCCTCGCAGACCGTATTGCCTCCGGCGCTGCCTGTGCGGGCCAGCACTGGACGGCAGATTGCACGTCCGATGGAACTATCGTCCTACAGGAGGATGTGACGGTGACGATGTGAAAACAGCCGGACAGGTGCATCTGCAAACTTTTCCTCTTTGCAATCGGGTACTTTTCTGCTATCATAGAAGCAACAGATAGCAGGAGGATGCCATGCACACTTTGTTTATTTTGAACCCTACTGCGGGTAAGGCGGACTGCACCCGGACGCTGCCGGGGCAAATCGAGCAGGCCGCTGCTCGGGCGGGCCTTATGCAGAGCGATTATACCATTCAGACCACCACCCATGCGGGCCATGCCCGGGAGCTGGCCGGAGCCTTTGCCCGGCAGGCACAGCAGGCGGGAGAAAAACTGCGCATCTTCACGGCGGGCGGCGACGGTACGTTCAACGAAGCCCTGACCGGTGCGGCAGGGTATGAAAACGCTGCCGTGGGCTGCCTGCCCTTTGGAAGCGGCAACGACTTCCTGCGCACCTTCGGCACAAAGGAAGAATTTCTCGACCTGGACGCCCAGCTGGCAGGTGGGGAAGTGGTCATTGACCTGATGGATACCAGCCTCGGCCTTTCCGCTACGATTTGCGCGGCAGGTCTGGACGCACAGGTGGCCTATGGTATCCCCAAGTTCCGGCGCATCCCACTGTGCGGCGGCGAGATGGCCTATATCCTTTCCATCGTACAGCAGCTCTGCGGCCATATCGGGCGGCGGGTGGAGTATACCATCGACGGCGAACGTTTCACCGTGGACTGCCTGATGTGTGCTGTGTGCAACGGCCGCACCTATGGCGGCGGTTTTTGCGCCGCACCGGAAGCGCAGCCGGACGACGGCTGGCTGGATGTCTATATCATCCGCAAGGTCAGCCGCCTGACCATTGCAAAGCTGCTGGGAATGTATAAGAGCGGCAGGCATTTTGCGGGTGGGCACCTTGTGGAGGAGGCAAAGCCCTACTTTATTTACCGCCGTGCAAAGAGCGTGACCCTGCGTGCCGCCGATGGCCGCGGGCCCATCGTTGCCACGGCAGACGGCGAGTGCGTGCCCAGTGAGCAGGTGACGGTACAGCTCCGGCCGCTGGCGGGCTGTATCCTGCTGCCAAAGCCTGCCTTTGAGCGTTTTGTGGCGCAAAGGACGGCAGAGAGTGCAAACTGAATAGACTTTTTATAGAAAAGGGACAGATTCTATCAGGAAAGAAACTGTCTCTTTTTTCGTTGAATCATCAAATTTTCTGCTGTAACAAAATATTCATAAAAATCTGAAAAAAAAGCCTTGATTTTTTGAGCCAAGATGAGTACAATACACTTAGCACTCAGAGAAAAGGAGTGCTAAAGAAGCTGTGAGACAGATAAAGAGTCTCCGGTGTGACAAAGTTAAATTTATATTTATTATAGGAGGGCAAGAACTATGAAGATCATTCCTCTTGCAGACCGTGTTGTCATTAAGACTGTTGAGGTTGAGGAGACCACTAAGGGCGGCCTGATCCTGACCGGCAGTGCTAAGGAGAAGCCTCAGGTGGCTGAGGTCATCGCTGTTGGCCCCGGCGGCGTCGTGGACGGCAAGGAAGTTAAGATGACTGTTAAGGTTGGCGACAAGGTTCTCACCAGCAAGTACTCCGGCACCGAGGTCAAGGTGGACGGCGAAGAGTGCACCATCGTCCGTCAGGGCGATATCCTCGCAGTCGTTGAGGACTGAGCAGTTTCCCTCTGATTTTTGAAAATTGAGCTTTAAAGGAGCGATTTGATTATGGCTAAGCAGATCAAGCAGGGCGAGGACGCCCGCAAGGCACTGTGTGCCGGTATCGACACCCTGGCAAACACCGTTAAGATTACCCTGGGTCCCAAGGGCCGCAATGTGGTGCTGAGCAAGAAGTTCGGCGCACCGGTCATCACCAACGACGGCGTGACCATTGCAAAGGAGATCGAGCTGAAGGACGAGTTCGAGAACATGGGCGCACAGCTGGTGCGTGAGGTCGCAACCAAGACCAACGACGCAGCAGGCGACGGCACCACCACCGCAACCGTTCTGGCACAGGCTATGGTCACCGAGGGCATGAAGAATGTCACCGCCGGTGCAAACCCGATGGATATCCGCCGCGGCATGAGCAAGGCTGTTGCCAAGGCTGTTGAGACCATCAAGGCCCACAGCCAGAAGGTCAAGGATTCCAACGATATCGCCCGCGTTGGCACTATTTCCGCAGGCGACCCCGAGATCGGCCGTCTGATCGCTGAGGCTATGGAGAAGGTCACCTCCGACGGCGTTATCACCATCGAAGAGAACAAGACCACCGCCGAGACTTACAACGAAATCGTGGAAGGTATGCAGTTCGACCGCGGCTACCTGACCCCGTATATGGTCACCGATACCGACAAGATGGTGGCTGACCTGGACAATGCTGCTATCCTGATCACCGATAAGAAGATCAGCGTCATTCAGGATCTGGTTCCTCTGCTGGAGCAGGTCATGCAGAACGGCATGAAGCTGCTGATCGTTGCTGAGGACATCGAGGGTGAGGCTCTGTCCACCCTGATCGTCAACCGCTTGCGCGGCACCCTGAATGTCTGCGCTGTCAAGGCTCCCGGCTTTGGCGACCGCCGCAAGGAAATGCTGCAGGATATCGCAACCCTGACCGGCGGCACCGTGATCTCCTCTGATCTGGGCTATGAGCTGAAGGATGCTACCATCCAGATGCTGGGCCACGCACGTCAGGTGAAGGTCTCCAAGGAGAACACCACCATTGTTGGCGGCGCAGGCGACAAGGACGCTATTGCAGCCCGTATCGCTCAGATCCGCAACCAGATTGAGGTAGCTACCAGCGACTTCGACCGTGAGAAGCTGCAGGAGCGTCTGGCAAAGCTGGCTGGCGGCGTGGCCGTCATCAAGGTCGGCGCTGCTACCGAAGTTGAGATGAAGGATAAGAAGC
>ERZ808246.2410-NODE-2410-length-11735-cov-3.340154_pt1 | contig 11735 bp, 6 predicted proteins | sample MGYA00521083_ERZ808246 | MGnify/ENA primary metagenome ERZ808246 (study PRJEB31516, sample SAMN03275577) | gut metagenome | biome: mammalia-associated habitat; material: feces | host: Papio cynocephalus | place: Kenya | collected 2012-07-07 ...
GATTATGACAGTTAAGAGGCTAAGAAATAAATATTTAGATTTCACTAAATTTTTCCTCTTATTTAAAAGCGCTTTGCCATACCTATTGCTTTTAATCGCTTCTTTTTTGCCTTATTCGATTTATTTTGCTAGCGAAGGGATAGTTGGTGGGGATGATTCCTATTGGCATCTAATTTATAACTATGACCTTATTTATGGGTTTAAGCATGGATTTGATGGCGTAACGCCGAATCATTTATTTTTAGGTACCCTAGGTTATGATACCTTTTTGTTTTATGCTCCTTTTCCCCATTATTTTTCTGCTTTTTTGACGATTTGCTTCTCTTTTATGGGCGCAACCATCCCTAAGACTTTTAAGTTCATGGCCATTGCTTCGACTTATTTTTCTGGAATTGTAACCTTTAAATTGGTTAGGAAAATTACTAAGGATGACAATTTGTCTTTGATTGCAGGAATTGCTTATATATTCTTTCCTTATAGGATTTTTAACTTTTTATATAGGGCGGCGTTTTGTGAAGGCGTGGCTTTGGGTTTTGTCCCTTTGTTATTTTATGGTGTTTATTCCTTGCTTCATGATGAAGAATTTCATTTTAGTTCATACTTAGCCGCCATATTGGGTGTATCCTTGCTGGTTTTATCGCATCCATTTACGGCTTTAACTAGCGTTGTTGCTTGCCTTTTTATTATTCTTGCCGATTTTAAATTATTAATTAAATTCCTTAAGAAAAAGATTAATGTCATCTTTCTTTTTATTTCCATTCTTTTGATATTTGGCTTGATTTCCTTTTATTTATTTCCCATGGCTTCTGCTTTAAATAGCGGGTATTATCGGATGAGTGATCCTAAAGCTGTTTGGACGGATCTAGATTCGGTAATAAATTCCATTAATAAATCTAGCTCTTTCTCTGGTTTTTTAAATTTCCCATGGCTTGATTTAATTAAAGATAAATACCATTGGAGAACTACAACTGATTCAAAACTTTCTTGGTCAATGGAAATATTGTTCTTTTTGCTTTTTTCTATTATCTCTATCTTCGTTCTTTATGTTGGCAAAAAGAAAAATAAAAGAAAATTGGCTTTGTCGTTAGCTATTGTTTCTTCTTTAATTCCCTTATTCTTTTCCCCGCGAATTGAAGTATGCTTAGCTACTTGCTTATTTATTGTCGCTTTAATATTTTTCGAGAACAAAAACGATGCTTTTGAAGAAGAAAGCTTTAATTTAAGAAAAGAAATAAATAAATCGATAAAAAATCCAGAAATATACATTATTTCTATCTTGTTGATTGTTACCCTTCTTTATTTATATTCTGATAAGATTTGGCAAATATCCCCATCCATATTTAGGAATTGCCAATTCCCATTTAGGTTTTGGGGTATATTTGGCATGTTGTCTATTTTACTGATAGCAATAATTTGCAAACCTTTTAAAAACAAAAAAACATTTGCCGAAGGCATGCTTGTCTTATCTACTTTGCTCCTTATCCTTAATATGGGTCCGGTCGATAAGCGGATTGCCTATGAAAATGGAAACGGATTTACTTCTATTGTCAACGACGATTACGTTAAAAAAAGCAAAAAGATTGGGGTCATGAATGAATACATGCCTCGCGTCTTTTATGATGATGCCTATGAAAGCAGCTATCCTAATTCTTTGTATTATTCGACCAAGTTAATGATTAGATATACCCATGATTATAATTGGGACATTGATGGATACCGTCACGCCTTTTTAAAGGGGAGCGGTGATTTTAAAGTAACTTATTTAAACTCTCCCGAGTTAAATTTTAAAGTAAGCGTCAATGAAGATTGCCTTATTCAGTTGCAACAATTTTATTATGATGGATATGAAGTAAATTTATACTCCAAGGGGCAAAATATAAAAATAACACCTTGCTATATCGATGGCCTTCTTTCTTTTTCTATCCCCAAAGGTCAATATGAAGGCGAATTAAGATATGTGGGTTCATTTTCTTATAGGGTTGCTAGGCCCTTCTTATACTCTTCAATTGGGGTTTTATTTGCATTGGGAGTGACTTGTAGCGAAATAGAAAGAAACAAAAAGAGAAATATTAATTGCTTTTATTCTTTTAAACGAAAACCGATTTAAGAAAATAATTTAGCTTAAGAATGAATATTTATCATTATTTCGCATTTTTGTATTTATTTTTGTCATATATTCTAGAAGTTCATTGAAAGGGCTAATAAAATTAGCCATAATTAAAAGCGATGTTAAACAATACCTTTAAAGGAGTTTTCTAAATTATGGAATTCAAGTCGAGATTAATCGGTTCTTATCCTGTCATTGGCATCCGTCCTACAATTGATGGAAGAAGAGGCAAGCTCAAAGTCAGGGAAAGCCTTGAAGAGCAGACCATGAACATGGCTAAGGCCGCAAAAAAATTAATTGAAGAGAATGTGCGTTATAGCGATGGGGAAAAAGTAAAAGTCATCATTGCCGATACTACGATTGGCAGAGTTGCCGAAGCTGCCGCCTGCGCGGATAAGTTCCGTCATGAAGGGGTTGACATTACTTTAACCGTTACCCCTTGCTGGTGCTATGGGGCGGAGACCATGGATATGGATCCTATGACTATTAAGGCTGTTTGGGGCTTTAACGGTACTGAACGCCCGGGTGCGGTTTACCTAGCTTCCGTTTTGGCTACCCATGCCCAAAAAGGACTTCCTGCCTTTGGGATTTATGGACACGAAGTCCAAGATAAAGATGATACTTCCATTCCAGAAGATGTCAGAACTAAAATCCTTCGCTTTGCTAGGGCTGCCGTCGCTGCAGCCTCAATGAGAGGAAAAAGCTACCTTCAAATCGGTTCTGTCACCATGGGTATCGGCGGTTCGATAATCGATCCATCTTTCTTTGAAGATTATCTAGGCATGAGAGTCGAATCCGTTGATGAAGTCGAAATAATTAGACGCATGGAAAATGGGATTTACGATCATAAAGAATATGAAAAAGCCTTGGCTTGGGTTAAGGAAAATTGCCATGAAGGCATAGATAAAAACCCAAAGGAAATGCAAAAAAGCAAGGAAGAAAAAGAAAAAGACTGGGAATTCACGGTCAAGATGTGTTGCATCATCAAAGATTTGTTCAATGGCAATAAGAATTTACCGGTCGGGAACGAAGAAGAAATGGTTGGCCATAATGCCATCGTCGGTGGTTTCCAAGGCCAAAGACAGTGGACCGATTTCTATCCTAACTGCGATTTCCCTGAATCCATCTTGAATTCTAGCTTTGACTGGAACGGTGCTAGGGAACCTTATATTTTAGGGACGGAAAACGATACTTTGAATGCAACCGGAATGCTTTTTGAAAAATTATTGACCGGACGTGCTTCTATTTTTGCCGATGTTAGAACCTATTGGAGCGGTTCTTCGGTAAAAAGAGTTACCGGATATGAACTAGAAGGGCATGCCAAAGAAGCCAATGGCTTCCTCCATTTGATTAACTCTGGTGCCCAATGTATCGATGCTTGCGGTGAAGTCGTTGACAAAAACGGCGAACATGTCATGAAGCAATGGTGGGATGTTAACGAAAAAGATATCAAGACCATGATGGATGCCACAACCTGGCCTTATGCCGATTTAGGCTATTTCCGTGGCGGCGGCTTCTCTTCTAGATATCTAACTAGAGCCGAAATGCCGGCAACCATGATTAGGCTAAATTTAATAAAAGGACTTGGACCGGTCCTTCAAATTTGTGAAGGTTGGACCGTTAGACTTCCAGATGAAGTTTCCGATACTTTGTGGAAAAGAACCGATTATACCTGGCCTTGCACTTGGTTTGCCCCTAGATGCAACGGTAAAGGTCCCTTTAAGAGTGCTTATGATGTCATGAATGCCTGGGGTGCTAATCATGGGGCGATTTGCTATGGCCATATCGGGGCTGATTTGATCACCATGTGTTCAATGCTTCGCATCCCTGTTTGTATGCATAATGTGCCTGAAGAAGATATCTATCGTCCAGCCGCCTGGAATGCTTTTGGAATGGACAAAGAAGGGGCTGATTATCGTGCTTGCGAAGCCTATGGCCCAATGTTTAAAAATATAAGAAAATAAATTATTTAGTATTTGGCTAGAGGATGACTCTAGCCTTTTTTTGAAAGGCAAGATTGCATGAAAAGAAGAAAAGATTGTTATTTTGGGCTTCATTTTGATTTCCACGCCAATAAGGAAAGCAAAAATATTGGCCAAAATTTTAGCAAAGAAATTCTTTCTAGAATCATAGAAGAGGTTAAGCCTGATTTTATCCAATGCGATACAAAAGGACATCCAGGATATTGCGATTATCCTTCTAAAATCGGAACTCCCGCCCCGGGATTAACAAAGGATTTGATTAAGGAATGGAAAGATGTCTGCTCTAAATATGATGTCCCTTTATTTTCCCATTATTCTGGCATGTTTGACATGAAAGTGTGTCAGGATCATCCAGAATGGGCCAGGGTCGATGAAAAAGGAAACAAAAATGAATGGTTTTTAAGTCCTTTTAGTCCTTATGCTGATGAAATTTTGATTCCAATGTTAGACGAACTTGCCTCTAATTATGGTATAAATGGGGCTTGGATAGATGGAGAATGTTGGGCGACTTTAGCTGATTTTTCTCCTAAAGCAAAAGCCTTGTATAAAAAGCAAACCGGAAAAGAATTCGATGAACATGATTTAAAACCATATTTATCTTTTTGTCGCGATGGGTTTAAAGATTATGTAAAGCATTATTGTAACCTAATAAAAAACAAGCACCCTGATTTTGATATAACAAGCAATTGGATGAATACGGCTTGGCTTCCTGATGATATTGCCTACACCGATTTTATTTCAGGAGACTTAAGCCCGACCAATTCAGTTGATTCGGCTCGATTTGATGGCAGGGTCATGGCCATGTTTTCTAGGCCTTGGGATATTATGAGTTGGGGGATTTCCTTTCCAATTCACTATATGAAAAGTGCTTTGACCTTAAAGCAAGAAGCTTCCATTATCCTTTCTTTAGGTGGCGGTTTTCAACTTTATAATATGCAAGATCCGGTAAACACGGTCATGGATGAATGGGGGATACCCATGTGGGCCGAAGTTTCTTCCTTTGTAAAAAAACATGAAGGAATTTGCCATCATGGCAAGGCGATAGAAGATGTGGGATTTTTATATTCCGTCTCTTCTTATTATGATTGCTTGGATACTACTTTTTCTAGGGATTGTCCTTATAATTTTGATTTATACGGCAATTTAATCAATGTTTTGGATTGTGGAAAATCCGTTTCCTTGATTCATGAAGATAAAGAAATCGATTATTCAAAATATTCCTTGATATGCGTTTCCAATTCGACTTGCCTTAAGGAAAATACCATTTCCAAATTACTTGAATACGCTTCTAATGGCGGGAAATTGTTGCTACTTGGTCCTGCCACTTTCCAATTCTTTAAAAGCGCTTTGAATTTGGATGGCGTTTTTAAAACAAATGAAAATGATATTGTATCTAGGATTATTTCCCCTTCTTATGCTTTAGAAGTTAGAAAACCTTATGTATCCATTTCACTTAATGGTTTTAATGATGTCATTAAATTAGAGACTGGAAATGTCGGCGGCGATTTGAAATTGACCAATCCACCTCCATCGATTACTTTTATAGATGAAGAAAAGATTGCTTTTGGTTCCATAAAATATAAAAAGGGAATCATCGGTATTGTTCCTATAGAATTAGGAAAGACATATTTAGACGATAGGACTTTTGAATTGAATTCCTTTATGAAAAATGTTTTGGATTGTATGGGCGAGACCAAGGTTCAATCTTCTTCTAGGGGCGAGTTTGATGTTTATTTTGCTAGAAAAAATGGAAAAGATTATATACATGTGTGCAATTTATTGGGAGAACATCGGGCCTTAAATGTTAAAACATTCGATTACATTCCTCCTGTTTTGGATGCTAAAATCTCTTTAATAAGCGATAAGGAAATCAAATCTATTAGGAATGTGTTTGACAATGAAAAAATAAATTTTGATAAAAACGGCAATAGATATAACATTGTTATTCCCAAGCTGGATTTATACGATATATACGAATTGGAGTATTAAGATGAAGAAAATTTACTTTCTTGGTGATTCAATAACCGAGGGTGCGGGGGCTAGTTGCCCAAATAATGCTTTTGTATATAAAATTTGCCAATTGAACCCAAATTACTATACGGTTAACTATGGAATTGGCGGGACTAGAATTGCCAGGCAAAAAAATCCAACGCCTGGTATGCCTCTTTTTGATCGTGATTTTCAAAAAAGAGCCATCGACATGGGCAATGATCCTGATTATGTATTTGTCTTTGGCGGTACAAATGATTTTGGGCATGGCGATGCTAAATTAGGGAATCTAGACGATACTGATCCCTACTCTTTTTGTGGGGGTATGAATAATCTTTGCTCTTATTTAATTTCTAGATATGGCAAAGACAAGATTTGTTTTATTTTGCCTCTTCCTAGATTTAATATGTATTCTATCTATGGGGATGCAAAAAAAGAACCCGTTGGCGATTTAAATACTTACATAGATTTGATGAAAAAGATATTGTCCAAATACGATCTGCCATATTTGGATTTGTCTAGCATCTATCCTCGTCCTGAAATAGAAGGAGATTTTGGATTATCTAGAGATGGCTTACATCCTAACGATGAAGGGCATTTAGCTTTGGCTAAAGCCATTGTTGAATATTTAGATAACCACTTTGCGGAATAGGATTTGTTTATGCATTATATTGGAATTGATATAGGTGGCACTTCAATTAAGTGCGGTTTTGTTAGCAAGGAAGGAAAAATATTCCATAGATTTGGTTTTCCAATTGATCATAAGGAAAATCAAGTCGATACAATCAAGCGTCTTGCTAACTTGGTTTTAATAAACATAAAAGAGATCAACAAGAAAAAGGACGATTTCGCAGGCGTCGGCATCGGCTGTCCTGGTTCTATTAATTCCATAACGGGCGTGTGTTGTTTTTCTAACAATTTAGGCTGGCTTGATTTGCCTATTGTTGAAATAATGGAAAAAGAAACCCATTTGAAATGCAAAATCAGCAATGATGCAAACGTAGCAATGTTAGGTGAGGCTAGTTTTGGTGCCGGAAGGAATTTTAAAAATTCCGTTCTTCTTACTTTAGGAACCGGAGTAGGGGGAGGCTTATTCTTAAATGGTAAGCTTTATGAGGGCAACGAAGGAAAAGGGGCCGAATTGGGACATGTCATTATTGAAAAGGATGGCTATCCTTGCACGTGTGGGCTGAAAGGGTGTTTAGAAACCTATGCTTCCGTTACCGGCTTAATTAGAATGAGTAAGGAAGAGATGAATAAAAACAAGTCTTCCTTGATGTGGGATTACGTAAATAAAGATATAAATAAAGTAGATGGCAAGACGGCTTTTGAATGCGCGAAAAAAGGCGATGGGTCAGCTTTAAAAGTTGTCAACAAATATGAAGATTACTTAACCATAGGGATACTTAATTATTGCAATATCTTTAGACCCGAGGCCATTATTCTTGGGGGTGGAGTATCGAACCAAAAAGAATATTTGACAGATGCCTTGCTTAAAAAGGTAAAGGCACATAATTATGGGTTTAAAGGGACTCCAGAGGTCAAAATATTGGTTTCGAATTTAGGCAATGATGCCGGGTTATTAGGCGCGGCTGCCCTTTTTATGTAGCTTCCTTATGAAATGAATTTTTTTGAAAATTCTTTTTATTGTTAATTATATCAATGTTTGACATAATTAAGGCAATGCAAGGGTCATTTATGAAAAGGCAAAAAAGCTATTACGAGATTTTTTATAACATTGTGACAAATTCGCCGACAACCAGAAGAAAAATAGAGGCCCAGACTGGTTACTCTTGGGGCACGGTTTCTTCAAATGTCTGCGCCTTAATTGATGATGGATTTATAGAAGAAACTTCCCCAACCATCAATGGAATAGGTAGGAGCACATACTCCATTATCCCCAATAAAAAATTCGTTACGATCGGGGTTAGCATCAATTCCTTTAATGTTTCTTGTTCGGTTAGCAGGATTGATGGTGATGAATTATATTCTTTTTCCATGCCCTTTGATGCGAAAAGCCAAGAAGAAACAATCGCTTTGATTGTGGATTGTTTTGATAAAGGCTTTGCCTTTGCAAAAGATAAGTATTCAATATTTTCCATTGGGCTTTGCAATAGGGGATATATTGATAGCAAGAGTGGTATTTTGGAACGCTTTTTGCCTATAAAGGAGTGGAAACCCTTTCCTATTAAATCCTTCTTGGAAGAAAAATATCATACCTTTGTTTCTTGCAACGGGGATATGTATTGTTTATCCGTTGACTATTGTAGAAAATATAGGAATAGTGCAACCAATACCTTGCTTGTTAGCGTTTCCGATGGCCTTGGCTTTTCTTTTCCTTTTGTAAACGGGACATTAAATGGTTTGGAGCGTATTGATTTTGGCCATTCCATTGCCAAAATTGACGGAGAAGAATGTGCGTGTGGGAAAAAAGGATGTTTGGAAGCTTATTGTTCTTTAGGGGGGGTTTTAAAAAGAGCAAATTTAAAGCCTACGGAAAAAAAGAAATTATTCGATAATGAGGAAAAATATCAAAAATATATTGATGAAGCCGCTAAATATTTGGGGATTGCCTTGATCAATGTGCTAACTATCTTTAGGGCGAACAATGTTGTTTTGACTGGAGAGATTGCCAATATCAAATCTTTTCCGCAAAAATTAAAACAGGCCTATTTAAAATATAAAGGAACCCTTGAACCAGATATTACAATTTCTGTTACTTCTAATATTTCAACTGCCTTAGGCGTAGCTTTTAAAGCAGCTGAAGAAAGGATATTAAATGAAGAAAAATAAAGGCGTTTTCATTTGCCTTTCCGGCAATGGTGGATTAAACATTAAGTCAATTAAGCGCTTTATAGATACAATGGCTTGCTTTGGCTATGACAATATAGAACTTGGCTTAGATGATATGTTTAAAATTAAGGAAGAACCATATTTTGGCTATCTTCGTGGCGGATATAGCGAATTCGATTTAATAGATTTAGATAATTATGCAAAAGAAAAGGGAATTGAATTGATTCCTTCATCTCAATTCCTTGGCCATTTCGGGTATCTATGCAAGATACCAGAATATGAAAACATCATAGATATTGATGATATTTTATTAATTGATGAACCCCGTACATACGTTTTGATTGAAAATATGTTTAAAACATTAAGAAAGTGCTTCACTAGTAAAAAAATAAATATAGCTTTTGATGAAGCTCATCACGTCGGTTTAGGGAAGTATTTAGATAAGCATGGTTACGTTGATCGCTTTGATTTGCTTTTAAGACATTTAAACAAGGTTTTAGCCATTGCGAAAAAATATGGTTTTTCTTGCCATATGTGGTCCGATATGTTTTTTAAACTAGCCAACAAAGGTCTTTATTATGACAAAGATGTTGTTTTTAGCGAAGACATCTTAAAAAAAGTACCAAAAGATATTGGGCTATGCTATTGGGATTATTACTCGAATGACAGAGACCTATTGGATTCAATGTTCAAATCGCATTTGCAATTTGACAGAGAACTCTATTTTGCAGGAAGCATATCGACTTGCAATGGTTTTGCCCCTAGTAACATTGCAAGTTTAGAAAAATTAAAAGTCCAATTGGAAGAAGCAAGAAAATTTAATATAAACAATTATTTGATTGCCTTATGGCCAGATAATGGGAACGAGTGTTCTTATTTTGCTGCTTTGCCTGGCCTATTTAAAGCTTCTTTGCTAATAGATGGTGAAGAACTAGACTTCAAAGAAAAAGAAAGATTTAAAGATATCGTCGGGGTTAGTTACGATGATTTCCTTCTCCTTGATGAACCCAATAGATCCAAAGTCAATCCCGCTTTAAAAGAAATAAATTTAACTTGTAAATCGCTTTTATATAATGATCCATTTTTAGGCTGGAAAGATTTTGAATTGAAAAAAATATTGCCAATCGATTATGAGGCAATGGTAAAAAAATTTGATGATATTTTGCCTAGAATTCCAAAAAAATATAAGACCCAGTATGTCAAATTAAGGGAATTATGCAACTGTTTGGTCTATAAATACGATTTGGGGATATTAACTAGGGAAGCTTATCAAAAAGGCGATAAAGAGGAATTAAAGAAATTGCTAAAACGTTATGATTCGTCCTGTTCTAGTTTAATAAAATTCAAAAATGCTTTTTATAAGCAATGGATGGAAGAAAACATCCCTCATGGCTTTGACGTGCAAGATATTCGCCTCGGAGGACTTTATATGCGCTTAAAAGAGTGCAAACATAGACTTGATTTATATATAAAGGGCAAAATTAAATCTATACCTGAATTAGAGGAAAAGTTACTCCCCTATGCCAAATTCGACAGCATGTATAATTCCTATAGGGGATTTGCAACCGTAAGGGAAATTTAATTTTATTTTTTATAAGGCGGTTCTTTCTTTTCTACTCATTTATTATTTATAAATAATAAGCCTTGTTTTATTTATATTAGTCTTTCTTCGTGTCTTTTTGCGTGGGTTGATTTGTTTTTATTTTTTTGAAAAATAAACATATGAAAAACAAAAGATTAATTTTATTTTCGATATCTATTCTACCTAATTGCCTGGTTTTGCTTCCTTCCTTTTCTTCTTCGGCTTCAAATGAAGAAAACCTAATTGAAACTAAAGCCACTTTACATAAAGAAAACATTGGCAATTCCGAATTTAACCTTACATTGAAATCCAATAACATTCCTTGTGACTATACAGGCACATATTTGCACGAATCTACATTGATTCCCATTAACAAAATGATTGGAATTAACTATGTCAATACTACGGTTGAGGATTTTTACTTGAGTAAAAGAGGCGAAAATTACTACAGGGTCTATTTGAACTCGTCTAAAGCAAAAGAAGGGGATGTGTTCACTCTTTTTGGGGAATATAGTAACCCTACCGGCATAAAAGTAAAGATTCTAACTTCTCAGTTTAAATACGATGGTTCTTCTTTTCTTGCTTATGAGCCGGAAATAAAAATTGAAAGCAATGAGTATGTAAAGGCAGAGAATAATGTCATATATGTAAACAATGGGGCTTCCAAAAATGAAATAGTTGCTTCGATTAGCAATGATTTTAATGGCGAAATTTCATATGAGTTCCCACAAAATTCTTTAACAAACGATAAATTGGTTTCTTTTAACGGAAAGAAAGAATATGACGATTTTTATATATATTGCAAATCGAATGGCTATACCTTCCGTTACGATTATAAATTAGTTGTTGGCTATAAAGACTTTACGCTAGAAAAGGGGGCAAGCTTAAATTTAAATCAGCCCGGATCAATCGAAGCAAGATGCCAAATTCCTTCTTTCGTTTTAAACGAGTCTAGCGAAATTGGCTTTTTGGCGGTTAAGAAAAACGATTTAGGAAATCTTAGTTTCGATGAAAATTCCCTATTTGTTGAGAATAAGGATTTTTCTTTTAACAAAGTGGAAGAAGGTAAAGTCTTAGTAAATAAACGTTATGCCTTTGCTACTTCCAATTTCGATGAAACCTACACTCTGCTTGGCAGGATTGATAATGTTAAGGAAGCGGATTATTTATCAACTTTTCTTTTTGCCTTTTATTTAAAAAATGAGTACGGGTACTTTTTAGCGAACAACTACGATTTAAAATGTGAAAATTCAACTAGGAGTGTTTATGGAATTGCCTCTAG
>ERZ808246.2413-NODE-2413-length-11731-cov-3.093097_pt1 | contig 11731 bp, 7 predicted proteins | sample MGYA00521083_ERZ808246 | MGnify/ENA primary metagenome ERZ808246 (study PRJEB31516, sample SAMN03275577) | gut metagenome | biome: mammalia-associated habitat; material: feces | host: Papio cynocephalus | place: Kenya | collected 2012-07-07 ...
TGAAATATTAAAGTAATCCGCATAAAAAAGAAGGATATTCAAAGGAGGAAAAGAAACTCCGTTCTCATATTTGAAGACTGCATTCTGAGTAATCCCACACATTTTTCCTATTTTGGCTTGAGAGATATGATGTTCTTCTCTTAATTGCTTAAGCCTTTTAGCCAATATATTAGATTCCATATATAAGTCTCCTATCATTTTTACTTAGTATATAGCATTAAATAATTATTATCAATAGTAATATACTATTATTTATGCTATTTCGGGAAAAATTCCAAATGGAGATATTTCAAATCAGGTGAATTGGACAAAGGACTAGAAAAGGTCAATGATGGATTGAACAAATACTTCAAAAGCCTTGGATTCCCTAGACCTCCCGAATATTATTTCAAGCTGAGAGAGCCGGATATCAAGATGTTCAAGGTCATGTACCAAAGCGATGAAAGGAAGAGAAAAATGTATGAGCTTAAGAAACAGCGAACCACGTCGTATGACTTTTACTAGCGGTAAGCGCAAAATAGTCTGTACCTACGATTTCTTCCCTGAAGATGCCATCCTTGAAAGTGACCTTGACAAAAATGCCGGCTATCAATTATCTAAAAGACAAATCGAAGCACTAGGAGACTGTGTATGGAGATTTGTCGAAAAGGTCAAGAGAGATCCTAAGAAGATGGAAATCATCAAGCGCTACTCAAAAGATAAAAAGAAGGCAGAGATAGAACACAAGCCGTTGCCTAATCCAAAAGACTACTGGATAGAGTAATAAAAGTCCCACAAAGCATTTTAATTAGATGAAGTTATAAGCATTCTATGCAATTCTATTAAATTGCTACTACAAAATTATTTTGTTAGAATTTTTTCAATGTTATTGATTGATCCTTGGTTAATTGGAAAACTAGCACTACATCCGGGATTATATGAAATGATGGGATATTTCTCGCATTCCGGACTGATTCCCATCTTTTTCTTTTGGTTTGTGATATACTTATGTAGTGCCAAATAGCACTACATAAGTGAGGCGATTATGGCTTTCATTCGAACGCAGAACATAAAGAGAAACGGCGAGGGAATCATCGTTTCAGGCTCGGCTTCCGTTGCAAAGAGCGTCTACCAAAGCAATGCCAGGCACCATTCCAGGCAGGTGAACATCGAAGCGCTCGGGAAAGTCCTGTGGCTTTCCGAGGACGGGAAGTCCGGCATCTTCCAGTCTCCGACCCGGGGACTCGTCTTTTACGATTCCAAGGACGATACCTTTTCCTTCGTCGAAACAAACGACAAAAGGCTCAATGGGACGAAGGCTGAATTCCGGCCTCTCATCCATTCCGTCTTCGGCGATGCCTATCTGTCTCTTCAATGTCTTGGCAAATACGGAATCACTGGGCTTCTGAAGGAGACGTTCGGAAAGGAACTGTTCACGAGGACTCTTGCCCATGTCCTGTATTCCTTCGTCTCCGACGGCTCGAAGATGACCTGCGCCAACTTCATCGGAAGATCCATGTATTCTTATTTTCTGGGCAACGTGAGTCCCGATTCCCTGAGGTACGACGAATATTATTTCAGCTCTCTCGGCGATGACAGCCTCAAGGTTTCGTTCTTCCGCAAGTTCGTAGCCATGATGAAGAAGAAGGACAAGGATTTCGGGACCTCGGTCTATGTCGATTCCACTCCCATCCCGACCGACAGCGACAACCCCATGAGCAGGCTGTGCTGCCATGGCACGGGATCGTCCTGTACCCAGATAAGGCTTGCCTTCGTCCTCGACCAGAAAAGCGGACTTCCTGTCTGGTATGACATCATACCGGGCAACGTCCTCGATGTGAACAATCTGAAGGACGAACTGACCGATGTCGAGAAAAGCCTGAAAATATCGATAGAATCGATGGTTCTTGATGCCGGATATTCCTCCAGGGAACTTCTCGGTTCCATCAATGACGGCAGAAAACTGATCATCAGGATGCCGGAAAGGAAGGGATATCCTTACCAGGAACTCTTCGATTCGGTCGAGAAGGAATACAACAATCCCGACAGGATATTCGTAAGGAACGGCCACAACTACGTCGCGGTAAGGAAACAGATAAAGCTGTTCGGGAATATCGCCATCGATGCCTACAGCTACATCGACAAGGACAATGCCGAGTCCGGCATGAAGAAAGCCGAAATCAGGATGAGCGAAAACAAAAAAGAGAAGAAGGAATTCGACGCCAAACCGGAAAGCGAAAGGAAAAGATATCTCATGGAAGGCGGCTACTTCGTCCTTCTGTCCAACTACGGATACGACGAGAAGGGGACACTGGACGAATATTTCGGAAGGACACACATAGAGAACTTCTTCAAGGATTCCAAGGAAGGAAGAAGGCTGCTGCCCTTATGCAAATGGAGCGACAGAAGCGTACGCGGAAAGATACTGTCCGACATGATATCGACGATCCTGTACACCCTGTTCAGGAAGGAGATGTCCAAGGCAAAATGCCGCTACAGCGAAGGCGAAAAGAAAGGGGGAAGAAAGCCAAAGGACCTTCTTCCCCTCAACCAGATAACCGTTTCCGAGGTGCTTTCCGGATGCTCGACGCTGATGTGCATGAAGGACGGGGATACGATCTATATCGATACGCCGATGAAGGAAGTCAAGGAATATTTCGGTTTCTTCGGAATAACGATAAAGGGAAGCATGACGATGGACGAAATTCGATCAGAGCTCGGTCTATCGGTGTAGTGCTAGATTTAGAATTAACTAAGGTTCATTATTCTAATTGAATAATATCTCTTGCCAGTCTAAGCAATGACAGTCAACATTCCATATTTCTTTCCGATTTCGTTTTCCATGATTCCATTATAGGGTAAATCTTTTAAGTTTTGGAAGGTGTCCGCCATGGGGTTAGAACCCACAAACTTGTAGGTAATAAAAAAATCTCAGGTTTCCCTGAGACATTTATTTATGGCGTTTCGCCATAGCTTTTTTAAAATCCTCAACCCCCATAGTAATGAGAATAAACTCATCTACCATACGAAGGTGGGAATACTCGCTAATTGGTGACCCCAACGGGATTCGAACCCGTGAAATACAGCCTTGAGAGGGCTGTGACTTAAGCCGCTTGTCGATGGGGCCAAATACAGCAACAAAAATTATAAAGTAATTACCCCAGGATATCAAGTCTTGTTTTGATTTTATTGCGACTCTGACGATTCAAAAATCATACAAACACGGACGCTCTCCATGTATAATAAAAAGAAAAAGAGAGGCAAACATGAAAAAATTCATCGGATACGAAAAAGGAGTCAACCTTGGCGGATGGCTCAGTCAATACGATACATATGATGACGGACATTTCTGTTCCTTCATCCAGGAAAAAGACATAGAGAAAATCGCGTCCTGGAAACTCGATCATGTAAGGATTCCAGTCGACTATCCTTTGTTCGAGAAAGACGACGGAAGCAGAAACGAAGCAGGATACTACTACCTGAAGAAAGCAAAAGAATGGTGCAGGAAATACCATCTCAACATGGTATTGGATCTCCATGAAACATTCGGATATTCCTTCGATCCTCTCAAAAAGGAAATGGACCGAGAAAAATTCTTCCATGACGAAACGCTCCAATCCCGGTTCATCAGCTTATGGAAGAACATCGCCCTGACATTCAAAGACGACCACGAAGGCCTTGCCCTCGAACTTCTCAACGAAGTCGTTCCCTCCGACGTCTATCTCGAATGGAATTCCATCAGCAGTAAAACCATCCAGGAAATCCGCAAGACACTTCCCCATACTCCGATTATCATCGGAGGAGTCAGATACAACGATGTCAACGCTGTCCCCCTTCTTGAAAAGCCTTATGATGAAAACATCGTCTACAACTTCCATTGCTACGAACCCTTTGCCTTCACACACCAGAAAGCCTACTGGGTAGAAGGAATGACAAGAGACTTTTCCATGCCCTATCCCGATACAATCGAAAACTATCAGAAAGCCTCGAAGAAATTCTCCAAAGAACTCGGGAACAACATCCAAAAGCTAGGCGGAAACAAAATCACTCCGGAATATTTCACGACCATATTCCTTCCTGCCATAGAACACGCGAAAAAGAACAACGTCCCTCTTTACTGCGGAGAATACGGAGTCATCGACCAGGCCGACGAAAAAGACACGCTGCGCTGGTTTGAAGACATCAACCGGGCATTCAAGGAGAACAGCATCTCCCACAGCATATGGAACTACAAGGAAAAGGACTTCGGAATCGAAGGAGAGCATTATAAGAACATCCTGCCGGAAATTCTGAAATCAATCTAGAAAGGCAAGGTGAACAAATGGCCGAATATATAAAGACCATCGCAAAATGGAAAGACTGTCCCAGATTGCTGAACAGGACGTTCTACTTCAACATCAGCGCAAATCTTCAAGATCTGGCTTTTACCGTTCTTGACCTATTCAATGTCGACTATGGACACCCCTATAGCTTCAGAGACGCATCCAGAACGGATTACGTGGCGGGAACGCCGAGAAAATACAGTGATAACAAAGGACTACAGGATTATCGAATAGACCAAATCAGCCTTGGTCCCAAAAGAACCATATATCTTGCCTATGACTACGGAGAAAACTACGTCTTCACGGTGAAAATCGGAAACGCATTGAAAAAAATCGAAGGGAACTTGATTTGTCATCCCATCAAAGGAAAAGGGCTCGGAATCGTCGAAGACAACAGTGGTCTGCTATATGCCTATTTAAAAGGAATTCAAATCAATCCGAGAGACAAGGAAACATTCATCCGCGATCTTAGCAAGGAGGAAATGGAACACAGGCTGAGACATAACAGGGACATCCCCGTCGCAAAAAAAATCGACTTCCATGCCTATGAACCGGAAGATGAAGAAGAACAATTCGAAGATATCAATCCATAATGACAAAAAATTACCGATTCCAAATGATCGAAAATCCAATTCCCTTTAAACACCTCATTCCGATTCATTGAGACTATAGTAAAATAACAACTTCATAGCAAAGCAAAAAGACATTACAGCTATAGAAACATACATTCTATTTTCATCGCGACAGAACTTTTCAAAAGAACTTGTCAATCCGAATTCGACACTCGGGTCAAGTTGGCTCGTAGCGCTTCTTATGGTTGTAAGCCCATCCAGCCCAATAACGTCAAACAGCGAGAATTCATCCAAGCACGCATTCGTGCATACAAAAAGCTAGCCGTATCGACAGGCTAGCTTTTTCTATGTTATTTCGTCTCGGATTCTTCCTTCTTGATCTTCTTGATGTTCAGAGGAATAAGAATGGCGCCCCAAACAACGATAGCTCCGACAAACACACCGACAACGGTATAATTGATCCAGAGCCACTTATGCGGCATTCTACCGATGACAGTTCCCTTCATGACGTTGGAATTGACATATGAGTAGCAGACATTCTTAAGAATTCTTCTCAGAACAATCTGATCTCCGATAGAAGATTCATCCCAATTCCAGGAAGCATTGGACATCGTAGCAAGATTAAGATCCCCGCCGGCATAAGCTTCCTGTTTAGCATCCATATAGGTAGGAATCGTATTGAAATCGCAGATGACAGAGCCATTGAATCCCCATTCATCTCTGAGGATCGTGGTAAGAAGACGATAGTCACCACCAGTCCATCTGGTTCCGATACGGTTGAAGGAAGACATGATGCCAAGTGGCTTACCTTCCTTGACCGTGATTTCAAACGGTCTCAGATAGATTTCTCTCATCGCCTGTTCCGTGACCCAGGAGCAGTCTCCGGAGATGGAACGATGGGTTTCCTGTTCATTGAGGGCAAAGTGCTTCACATAGGCAACGACACCGGTCTTTCTCGTACCGCGAACTTCGGCAGCACCGATCTTACCGGAAAGCAAGGAATCTTCGGAATAGTATTCGAAGCATCTGCCACCGAAAGGAGAACGATGGATATTCATGGCAGGAGCATACCAACCGGTGTAAGGAACTCCGCCGTTTCCGACAAGACCTTCCTCACCGACGGCTTCACCGAATTCTTCCACAAGATCGACATTCCAGGTAGAAGCAACGGTAACACCACAGCTATAGGAACAACAGTTCTTGAACAGACCAGCATTCATGAACGAAGTCCATCCGACAGGGCCATCGGCACAGGCAACATCCGGAAGTCCGACGGAATTAACATGATCGACCTTATAGGCGGCGAAATTGTACATCGCAATGGCTTCCTGCGGATTCATCTGGTCGAGAAGGGTTTCCCATCTATCATCGTCATAAGAAACCTCGCCAATCCACTTTCCGCGGACCTTGTCTCCGTTTTCATCAACGACAGGATTGCCGTCTGAATCCAGATTATCCTCGTACAGAAGGTCATAAAGTTCATAGACCTTGTCGGCATCGATGGTCGGATAATCGAATTCCGGATCATTGTCATAGTCGTTGGGATTGTTGGTAGACTTGTCATCCAAGGAATCGAAGAATTCCTGGCTCCTTGTTCTTTCGGCAACACTCGGAGAAGTCGGCCAAGTTCCGTTCCAATCCGTTCTGGAAAGAATACTTCCAAGTTCGGTATCGGAATTGAAAGCCGTATTCTCGTTATCGGTATAAAGGTTCTTCACCTCCGTACCGGTGACCTCATCGGTATCATACTGGATGGTAGAGGCAACATTCATCGTGATGGTATCGACAACCTCATGGGCATAGCGGCTGACCTTCATCTTATAGGTGCCTTTGTCCAGCTCATATCCCTTGAAGCCATTCTGGTTCTGATCCTTGTAGTCATAGGAAGCAAGATAGTAAGGATCGATGGTAATAGTCACCTCTTCGCTTTCCTTCGGCTTCAGAAGAGAAGTCTTGGCAAATCCGGCAAGAATCTCGCTCGGCTTTTCGATCTGTCCTTGGATATAAGGAAGACCGGCATAGACCTCGACAACGTCCTTTCCGGCAACATCACCGGTATTGGTGACCTTGACCGTAATATCGAAAGGCTCTCCCTGCTTGATTTCGCTAGGAGTATCCTGACGGATGACCTCCCAATCGAACGTAGGGTAGCTAAGACCAAATCCGAACGGATAGACGACATTTTCCTTGTACCAGTCCTCGCCGTCCGTTTCGCCTCTTGTCTCATAATAGCGGTATCCGACATAGACACCCTCTTCATAATCGACGGAATAGTAAAGTTTTCCCTTTCCATCTTCGCCGACATACTGGTCACCGACAATGCCGTTTGTTCCGCTGTCTCTGTTGATGCTGAAATTGTTCCAGGTCGGATCCTTCTTGAAATCCGTAGAGAACGTATCGACAGTTCTACCGGAAGGATTCACTTCTCCGGATAAGATCTTACCCAGAGCAAGAGATCCCGTATTTCCAGGATATCCCATCCAAATCGCAGCATCGACATTCTTCTGATAGGCATAATAACTTTCCTTCTCCAAGAAACCAAGTTCCATCGGAGAACCGGAATTGAGAACGACAACCACCTTTCCGAAGCCTGCCTCACAGACAGCCTTAAGAAGGTCCGTCTCGTTCTGATCAAGCTGAAGGAAATGATCATCCTCTTTTCTTGCACCGGATGCACCCTTCATCGTCATCGGAAGGTCGAAACCTTCTCCACCGATTCTCGTAAAGACGACAACGGCGACATCCTTGTAATCGTTGTAGGAAGACTTGACCTTTTCGGTATAGGAAGACTGAGGGGTCTCACCCGTCTCAAGGAAGACAGGCTTACCGGAATCGAGGTCTCCCGGATTGGAAGTCCTTCCCTTTCCGCTTTCCTTCTCGCTCTTATAGAAATCGGTCAGAACAGGATTTACGGTGAATCCCGCATCTTCCAAAGACTCGGCAATTCCGATATAAGAACCGGAAGCAGCTCCGGAACCGGAACCACCGATTGCCATATTGACGGAGTTCTTTCCGAAGACAGAAACCTTTGCTCCCTTCTTGATCGGAAGAGCATTGTTCTTGTTCTTCAGAAGAACCATACCTTCTTCGTTGATTCTCTGGTTGACATCATTTGCATTAGCCAAAGATTCCGTCTTGGAAGAATATTTCCCTTCAAAGGCGCTCTGTTCACCCTTCTTGTAGATTGGAGCAGGAGAACCGAACACCGTATCCAGAAGATTGGAAAAGCACGTATTTACGACAATCGGAAGAGCAACCGCAAGACCGACCATTACCGCAGAGGAAATGACCCAGATCTTGGTGCTCTTCTTTTTCCAAAGTTTCTTAATCATAAAGTCTAACCATTACCATTAATAGTTGGCAACCGGATAGCCGAGTACATTATCCCACTGGACGATAGCATTGTCCGCCGTGAGAGAAATATAGTCAAGAAGAGGAGCATGGGCGACCATGGTAGTACCAGGAATGGAAACATGGTTTGCCGTCATGAAGGTAATCAGGTTATTGCCCTTCTTGAGGGAAATCTTTCCGAGATTATACTCTGCAAACTGCTGAGGCTTAAGAAGATCGCCTTCTCTGGCCGGAACGTTGTTGAAAGAAATCGTACCATAATCGATAGGAGTGCCATTGACGGAAATGGAATAATTGTCCTTGTTGTAGCTGTAGTTCTCGAGTTCCTGGGAAAGACTTGCCTTGAAGGTAACGTTGTCGACATCGACATCGGAAATCAGGTTGAACTTCAGCATGTTGTTTTCCTTGTACATATAGGAAACATACATATCCTGGGAAGCACCGAATCCGGACATGTTGACAATAGCACCAGCACCAGTCGTGGTTCCGGAAAGACCGGCACCGACAACACCGGTGAAATCGATGTCCTCGGCTTCGAACTTATAGGTCTGAGTTCCGACAAGTTCGGTCGTGGAACGAGTCCACTTGGCCTTCAAAGTGATATCGGAATTTACCTGGGAGGCAAAGTCGAAGCTTGCTCCATCCTTTTCCCATCCGGAGAAGACATATCCCAAACGGACCGGATCGACAGAGATCTTGGTAGCAACCTTGCCATCCTCGACGTTCTGGGTCCTCTTTTCGGGAACAGCGCCATAATACCCATAATCGAAAGTAACGACATGCTTAACAGCACCGCTGGTAAGCCACTTAGCATAAAGAGTGAAAGCCTGTTCGACCGAAGAGGAGAAATCATAGGCGATGGTAAGAGCTTCATCCGTATACCAACCATCGAAATCAAAGCCGGCCTTGGTCGGAACAGCAGGAGCTTCGAAAGCAGTTCCCTTCTCGATGCTCATGCTGGCAACATCGGAACCACCGTTGGCATTGAAGGTAACAGTAAATTTTTCTCTGGTGACTTTGATGCCTCTCAGAGTACAGGACTTACCACCGAAGGTGATCTTGACGGTCTTGTCTCCGACAGCAGAAGTGTTCAAAGCAGAATAGGTAATACGGCTGTCTGTCATGGAAAGATCAGCAGTGGACTTATTCTTATAGGTAACAGTCAGAACGCCTCCTTCGGCAGAGAAGGTCTCGCCCAGAATGTATTCCATCTTCGTCGGATTGGTCTTGACGGCAATCTTGGTGACATTCTGGTCGCTGACAGAAGCATCAGCAGAGCCGGTTGTGGAACCAGTTCCGGTAGACGGATTGGTCGTTGTCGAAGTTTTCTGTGTCGTCGAAGTCTTATTCTCTGAATTCGGTTTCGTACTTTGTTTTGTATCTCCGCAGCTGGCAAGAAGCAGGCCAGAAGAGAGAATCAGGACAAGATTAAATAATTTTTTCGTGTTTTTCATAATTTTCCTCCATGTTTCATCCATATTATGAAAGCTACGCCATTTATTCTATGAAACGGCTTTCAGATAGAAAACGGATGTGACAAATATGGTTAAGATAAGAACAAACTTGGTAACCATAGACAAACAATTGACCTTGGCAGAAACTGCCAAGGTCAAAAGTTTAATTTAGATTGAACGATTAACGGACGGTGAAAGTGACCTTGCCAGTGTAGTGGCACTCTGTCGGAGTTCCGGCAAAGATCCAGCTGGACATATAGGCATTGGTGTAGTAGGTCAGATCGACATCGAAGGTGTAAGTACCACTAGCAAGAGCCTTACCGACGACAGACTTGGTATGTTTGGTAGCTTTGACTCCAGCAGGGAGATTAGCGAAGTGATAATCGTATTCTCTCTTATCCTTAGCAGTAGAAGCATCGATGGTGATGATATCGGAAGCAGTCTTGTCTTCGTCTCTCTGATGCCAGCTGTCATCAGTCGGATCCTGATAGGCATTGACGATAAGACCGTTCATCGGTCTACCCCAGAAGAAGGCAGCGCCAGGAACTTCGGAGAAGTAGCTGAGAGCAGGGACATCGACCTTCATGGAGAAGGCCTTGTTGGCATCATAGGTAGCAGCAGAGACACCCGTACTCATAGCCTTGCCATCAACATGGATAGCACTTGCGATGGTGACTTCGATATCGGCAGTGGAAGAAATCCAGACATCCTGCTTGGTTGTAGCATGAAGCGTAACTTTACCTTCCTTGGTCGGCTTTCCGGAAACGACCTTGCCGTTGACCAAGCTAAGACCGAATTCAGCAAGAGCGTTCTTGCTCTCTTCGTCGATGGTGAAAGAAATATCTTCAGTGGAAATACGGACATTGTTGGTGACATCGTATTCCAGAGTGACGGCAAACTTCTGTCCGGAAGTTGCACCGTTCTTCACGGTCGTGGAGTTGGCTCTGGTGTACAAAGCACGCTGAGCCTTTCTTCTGACACCGAAGTAGAAGGAAGGATTGGCAAGTGTATCGGTTGTAGCGGATTCATTGGCCTTGGTCTTGACCATCTTGGTCTCTTTGTCCCAAGTACCATGATCCATGGAGTTCTTCTTATAACCCTTGGAAGAACCAAGAAGCTGATCGGAACCGGCATAAGCCATGAGGTTGACCGGAACATAGTCCTTAGCCCAGGCGTCGGTGCAGACATCGGCCTTGGAATCCCATTCATCACGTAAGAGATACTGATGGATGGCATAGGATTCAGCAGTGACGGCAAAGCCGATACGGTTGAAGGAAGACATAAGTCCCATGGAATGACCGAACTTGACGGCATATTCAAACGGTTTCAAATACTGTTCACGGATGACCTGCTCGCTGGCGAATGTAAGGACTCCGCCGTAATCGGCACGATAGGATTCCTGATCGTTGAGGAAGAAGTGCTTGGCATAAGTGATAAGACCCTTGGAAGAAGCACCACCGACAACAGCAGCAGCGAAACGGGCAGCATGATAACCATCCTGAGAATAATATTCGAAGTTACGTCCGCTGAACGGAGAACGATGAGTATTCATAGCCGGACCGGCCCACTGGGAAAGGTTGAGGAAGATGGCTTCGTTTCCGACAAGACGACCCATTCTTTCGCCGAGCTTGACGTTATAGGTAGCAGAGAGAATCGGAGCAGACGGGAACAAAGTTCCGCCGCCGATCTGAACCGGACCATCCTTGTAGTTGTCTTCACCTTTGCCGATGAAGTTAAGGGCGGCCATACCAGGACCTGACTTGGCATCGCCGGAGACGATATCGGAGATTTCCTGCCAGCTCAGCTGGTTCATGAACTTCGTCCATTTCTTGCTGCCTTCGTCAGTACCCTCGACGACATTGCCGTTTTCGATCTTCAAGTCGGCATAGTCGACGCCGGACATATCAGCAAGATCAAGATGATCGCTGGTCTTGGTTCTTGTATCAGCATCGGCCTGATCCCAGGAAGACGGAACCGAGGAAACATACCACGGATCAGATTCCTGAAGCTCGTAGTGATTGTAGACATCCTGATCATCAAGAAGAGCCTTCTC
>ERZ808246.2414-NODE-2414-length-11727-cov-3.433259_pt1 | contig 11727 bp, 8 predicted proteins | sample MGYA00521083_ERZ808246 | MGnify/ENA primary metagenome ERZ808246 (study PRJEB31516, sample SAMN03275577) | gut metagenome | biome: mammalia-associated habitat; material: feces | host: Papio cynocephalus | place: Kenya | collected 2012-07-07 ...
TACCTATACCGAATACGTCCATAAGAACGCCGTGCACGACTTCGGTAGGCGCCAGAAGTTCGCTCTGGTACGCCGTTATATCGTTTATGAGTACCGTCGTGACTTTATCCGAACGGAATAGCGGACAACCGTATTTCTGCGCGAGTTCGTAAATTTCGGGTACGAAGTCAAGCCCGCGCGATATGATAAGGCACGGCAGGCGCGTGCCGAAGAGTTTGTCAACCTGCTTATAACGTTTTTTATCGTCCATTCCGCGGAGATATTCGCTTTCAGCGTGACCTATAACCTCGACCCTCGTATCGTCGAAATGTTCGGTATACCCCGACAGAAACAATCCGGGACGCGATACGCTTATCGATTGCAGTTTTACCGTTCCTCTGCCTTCGTATGCGACGGTCAGTTCGAGACTCTTCGCAAAATCTTTTACGCTTACTTCAGCCGTCGGCGTGGTGATAACTCTATTCTTCATTGTCGTTAAAATACTCCTTTATGGTTTTTGCGAGGGCTTTGCCTATTCCCTCGGTTTCGGCAAGTTCGTCTTCGCTCGCCCGTTTTATATTTTCTATCCCGCCGAATTTGTCGACGAGCGCTTTCCTCTTTTTGTCTCCTATTCCGTCTATCTCTTTGAGTTCGGATGTGAGATTGCGTCTGACGTGCGTCTGTCTGTGATAGGTAATTGCGAATCTGTGCGCCTCGTCGCGGATTCTCTGCAAGGTTTTCAGGCAGTAATCTCTGTGCGACAACACTACCGGTTCGTTGGAATAAATCGTAAAAATTTCCTCTTCGCGCTTGGCGAGGGATATCAGGTCGATGTCGCACCCCTCTTCGTCGAAGACGGCTTTTACCGACGACAGTTGTCCTTTGCCGCCGTCGATTATTATCAGATCGGGGCGCGGAAATTTATCTTTTTCATCCGATTTTAATTTGTCGAGTCTGCGTTTCAGCACCTCTTTAAGACAGGCGAAGTCGTTGTTCCCCTCGACCGTCTTTATGCGGAAACGCCGATAGGAATCTTTATCGGGTTCGCCGTCGACGAATACGACCATAGACCCCACCTTGTCCACTCCGCTTATATGCGAAATATCGTAACATTCCATACGCCGCGGATAGCGTTTCAGCGACAGAATTTCTTTAAGCCGCCTGCACGCCTCGACCGTCATGTCGTCTTTATGTTTTATCTTGTCTATTTCTTTTTCGAGGTAGTCTTCGGCGTTTTTCTTCGCCATATCGACGAGTTGCTTTTTTACGCCTTTCTGCGGTACGGATATTCGCACCGATTTACCGTAAGTAGTTTTCAGATATTCTTCGACCGCGGATGCGTCTTCGATTTCGCTGCAGACAAGAATTTCGTCGGGTATCTCCGCGCCTTTAGTGTAATAACCCGTTATAAACCCTCTTATTCTCTCTCCGTCGCCGTCGGACGCGTCTTCCAGCGAAAAACTCTTGCCGCCCTGCATTCTTCCGCCTCGTACGAACAGCGCGTTTACCGCCGCATACAAGCCGTTGTCCGCAACGCCGATAATATCCATATCGACGAATTTATTGAGTGCGGTTATGCGTTTGAGTTTGATTTTTTCAAGCATTTTCAACTTGTCGCGATAGGAAAGCGCAAGCTCGAATTCTTCGAGTTCCGCGAATTTCGTCATTTTCTCGGTAAGCAGTTTTTCGACGTCTTCGTCCGCACCGGACAGAAAATCGACCGCTCCGCGTACTCTTTCGGCGTACGTCTTTTCGTCAACCAGTCCGGCGCACGGGGCGAGACATCTGCCGATATGATATTCCAGACATTCTTTGCGCGGTTTGTCGGGGTCGATTTTCACGTCGCACGTCCGCACGGTGAAAGCCGTGTTTATGATTTCAAGCGTATCTTTGGCGTTCACCCCGCCCATAAACGGACCGAAATACTTCGCGCCGTCGCGACGGATTTTTCTGGTAACCGAAAACGCGGGGAATTTATCTTTGAGATTGACCTTTATATACGGGTAAGTTTTATCGTCTTTGAGAAGTATGTTGTAATGCGGTTTATACTTCTTTATCAGGTTGTTTTCGAGAGACAGCGCGTCGATTTCGGAAGTCGTTATGATATAGTAAAAGTCGGCGATGTTCGACACCATCGCCGCGACCTTTTCGGGCTTTTTATTTGAGTAAAAATACTGTTTTACTCTGTTTTTAAGCACCTTTGCCTTTCCGACGTAAATGACGTTGCCGTCTGCGTCGAGCATAACGTACACGCCGGGGTCTTCCGGCAACATTGAAATTTTAAGCGCGAGTTTTTCGTTCATATATGTCAACGGATTTACCGTAAAGGGCGACGCGGTCGTTCGGCAGTCTGCCGTCGATCACGTCGCAGAGAAGTTTATTAAGAGTTTCGCCGACTTCTTCGCCCTTAAAGCCGATCTCTATAAGGTCTTCGCCGTCTATTTCAAGAGTTTTAAGCGAATAACAATCGCCCCTGCCGATTATGCGGAGAGCGGTCTTCCTGACCTGTTCGACGGTTTTGCGTTCGTTTTCGGAAAGTGCCGTACCCTGTGCGAGATTATCCGCCATATGCACGTCGAGTATTTTGAAAAACGCCTTATCGCCGAACTTATTCATCGCACGTTTAATCGCGCGCTCGTCGTTTTTCAGCGGATAGCCGTGGTTTTCGATCAGAAACAGCGTCTCTTTTTTCAGTGCGGACGGAAATTTCAACCGATTGAAAATCTCTGCGCATTTTTCGGCGGAGACTCTGGCGTGTCCGTAAAAATGCCCTTTACCGTCCGAAAACGAAAACGTATCGGGTTTAGCCACGTCGTGCAACAACATACACCATCGTTCGGCGGGGTCTTTCCGCGCATACCCGACCGACCTCGCTATGTGTCCGTAGACGTCGTAACGATGCCACGGCGTACGCTGCCGAAATCCGTCGCACGGCGCGAGTTCGGGTATTACTGCGAACAGAATTCTGCGGAATTTCAAAAGCGCGCCCACCGCATAATCGCCCTGCAGAAGTTTATCGATTTCTTCAAAAACTCTTTCGGCGGATACGGCATTCAGCCTGCCCGCCTTACGGTCGGCAGCGGCGGCAGTGCGTCCGTCGGCGGTAAAGCCGAGCGTCGAACAGAATCTTACCAGCCGGAGTATTCTGAGCGCGTCTTCGTCGAAACGCCTGTCCGGGTCTCCGACGCAACGCAGTATTTTGTTCTTTATGTCTCTTTCTCCGCCGAAGGGGTCTATCAGCCCGTCGGCGTCGTTGTATGCCATCGCATTTACGGTGAAGTCTCTGCGGCTTAAATCGCTTTCTATATCACGTACGAATTCGACGCTTTCGGGACGTCTGCCGTCGGCGTAGTCTCCGTCCTTGCGGAACGTTGTTATCTCATACGGTATCTTATCTTTTACGAGTGTAACCGTGCCGTGTTTCAATCCCGTCGGAACAACCGTCTCGCCGTCGAAGACCCCGATAACCTCTTCGGGCAACGCCGACGTCGCGATGTCGTAGTCGTGCGGGGTTTTGCCCTCGAGCAAATCTCTGACGCAACCGCCGACCGCATAGGCTTTATAGCCTTTTTCGCCGAGACGGCGGATGACCGCCGCCGCGCCGTCATCGAGTTTAATCATTCGGTCTGATTGCGATCGCCTCGGCAAAAGCGGCGATTTCTCCCCTGACTTCTTCGCGGACGGTATCGTTCAGATATTCGTGTCTTACTTCGGGATAAATTATCTTTTCGACGGAACGCACGCCGACTTTAACCTTATAAAAGCGATAGAGTTTGTCAACGAGTTTACCGTAACCGCCGACCGGGTCTCCGTCGCCCGCTATAAGCAGAATCGGCAGTTCTTTCGGTATGCGTTTATAATTTTTAGCCTTGTAGACCTTAGGCAGCCCGCTGAAAAAACTCTTATAGAAATTGTTTGAAAGCGTAAAGTTGCAGTCCCACGACTTTTCGTAACGTTCGCACTCGTCCTTTATCTGCGAAATGAAAGTCGTTCCGTCGTCGTATTTTTTGTTATATGCGTCGAACGAAAGTTTCTTTATGAGTTCGGCGGGTTTATCTCCGCGCCCGAAAAAGCAATTCCACTTTGCGACTATCCTTGCCGCCACCACCGAAAAATCGTTAAGGTATGCGCTGCCGCCTATGACCGCGCCGTCGACGGTGTCGCCGTAGCGTTCGATATATGCCTGCGTCAGAAACGAACCGTAACTGTGTCCGAATATAATGTACGGAAGATCGGGATATTTCTCGCGGTACGTCTTATTGAGTGCGGCGAGGTCTTTAAGAGTGTCGTTCCACATATCGCCGTCGGCATAACCGCGTCTGTCGGGATCGGTCTCTCCGTGTCCGCGGTGGTCGTCGGCGACGACGATGAACCCGCGCGCGGACATAAATTCCGCGAAAGCCGAATAGCGATCGCTGCTTTCCGCCATGCCGTGCGAAATCTGCATTATTCCTTTGGGTTTTTCGGCAAGCCATTCGCGATAAGTAATCGTCTTGCCGTCGTACGCCGTAAAAGTCAGTTTGTTCATATCAGGCACCTCTCTATGCTTATTTTCCATTCTCTGTAATATCTTTCGTACTTTTCATCCCGTTCGGGCTCGAACGTCCGTTCGTCTTTGACCTTATTTTTCAGGTCTTCCACGGTAAAAATCCCAAGCCCTATTCCGCACAGATACGCCGCGCCGAGTGCGGTACTTTCTTTTTCGGCGGGACGTATAACCTTTTTGCCCAGAACGCTTGCGATAAATCCGGTCAGAAAATCGTTAACCGACGCCCCTCCGTCGGCGCGCAATGCGGTCAGTTTTATTCCGCCGTCCTTTTCGGCAACGTCTGCGAGATCTCTTGTCGAATATGCCATCGATTCGAGCGCCGCTCTGGTTATGTGCGCTTTTGTCGACCCTCTCGTCAGCCCGGAAATTACGCCGCGCGCGTCTCCGCGCCAATACGGCGCGCCCAACCCCGTGAATGCGGGTACGAAATACACCCCGCCGTTATCGGGAACGGACTTTGCGAGTTTTTCGCTGCCCGAAGACGACTGAAAAAATCCGAGGTTATCACGCAGGAACTGAATAGAACTGCCTGCGTTGAATACGCTGCCCTCATACGCGTAAACCGTCTTATATCCTATTTTATATCCGACAGTCGTAAGAAGACCGCCGTCGGATATAAGCGGCGAAGAGCCTATGTTGCAAAGCAGGAACAGCCCGGTACCGTAAGTCGCCTTGCTGTCGCCGTCGTCGAAACAACGCTGACCTATGAGCGCGGCTTGCTGATCGCCCGCGATACCGCAAACGGGTATAGCCACTCCGTTATAGACGAACTCGCCTACCTTTTCGTCGCACGCGACTATCTTCGCCAGCGAAGACCGCGGAATGCCGAAAAGTTCCAGCAGTTCGTCGTCGTAATCGAGGGTTTTAAGATTCACCAGCATCGTGCGCGACGCGTTCGTTATATCCGTGACGAACACCTTGCCGCCGGTCAGTTTATAAATCAGAAAACTGTCTACCGTTCCGAATAATACTTTATCCTCTTTAAGTCTCTCGTTTACGGCGGGAACGTTGTCGATCAGCCATTTTATCTTGCTCGCCGAAAAATACGCGTCGGGCAAAAGTCCCGTTTTTTCGTGCAGAAACCTGCCGTGCGTTTCGCCGAGTTTACGCATATATTCCGCCGTGCGACGACATTGCCATACTATGGCGTTGTAAAGCGGCTTGCCCGTTTCTTTATCCCACGCGATTACGGTTTCGCGCTGATTCGTTATGCCTATGCCGGCAATCTCATGTATATCGTCCGCGCTTTCCAGCACCTCGACCAGCGAAGAAAGCGTCTCGGCGTAAATCTCGTTTGCGTTTTCTTCGACGAAAGACGGCTCGGGGTAGAACTGCTCTATCGGCGAAGACTTCTGCATTACTATTTTGTCCGTTACGACGTCGTATAAAACCGCGCGGGTACTCGTCGTTCCCTCGTCCAGCGCGACTATATATCTTTTCATCTGCTCCTCCCTTGCCGTTACATTTTCATTTTACTATATATTTCAATCAATTTCAAGTCAATTCGTTAAAAAATTACGCATATTATATTATTATGAGTAAAAATAGTATAGTTCTGACGGGCGGAGGCACCGCGGGACACTGTATTCCGTGCCTGTCGCTTTTGCCCGAACTCAAAAAATCGTTCGACAAAATCTATTACGTCGGCAGCGAAAACGGAGTCGAGAAAAAACTTGCGACCGATGCGGGGCTGACATATTTTTCGGTACCGTGCGTAAAACTCGTAAGAAAACTCACGCTTAAAACCCTTGCCGTTCCGTTTACGCTGGCAAAAGGAGTAACCGAGGCGAAAAAACTCCTTGAAAAAATCAGACCGGACGTCGTATTTTCAAAGGGCGGATACGTCGCGCTGCCCGTTTGTCTGGCGGCGGAAAAACTGAAAATTCCTATGGTTCTGCACGAATCGGATTTAAGTCTCGGGCTTGCAAACAGACTTGCGCGAAAAAAAGCGACGCTGCTTTTGACGGGGTTCGGGCAAACCGCCGAAAACTATCCCCGCGCGGTATTTACTGGCAACCCTTTGCGCAGAGAATTACTGCAAAAACGCGACCGCAGAGCGATTATCGATAAATACGGCTTTAAGGAACAAAAGCCCGTTCTGTTGGTTATCGGCGGAAGTCAGGGTGCAGGTAAAATCAACGACGCTCTGAGAAACTCGCTCGACAAACTGCTTGAAAACTTCTGCATTCTGCACATTGCGGGCAAAAACAAGACGTCCGGAATAAAGCGCAACGGATATTACGAAACCGAATACGTTTCGGATATGGGCGCGGCGTTCGCTGCGGCGGACGTATGCGTTTCCAGAGCGGGCGCAAACGCCCTTGCCGAACTCGTCGCGCTGAAAATTCCGACGCTTGCCGTTCCTCTGCCGAAGGGGAATTCGCGCGGCGATCAGGAAGAAAACGCCGCGTATTACGCGCGGTGCGGCGCGATAAGAGTTCTGGAAGAAAAAAATCTGACGACCGATACTTTTATAAAAGAGATTTTTTCGACTTACGCACAGAAAGACTCTCTGAAAAAAGCATGCGCCAAAGCCTGTATCGTCGATGCGAACGAAAAAATCGCCGACCGCATACTTTCGGTTATAAACCGCGATTGACAAAACACCTCCGTCGTGATACAATAACGGCGGAGGTAAAGATTTTATGAATAAAGAGACTTTGAATTTTGTAATTGAAAAGACAAACGCTCTGATAAATTCGGGTTCGGTATGCAAAGAGGCGAAAGCCGCCGCCGAAAACTGGCTTAAAGCCGTCGGAACTCCCGACGAAAAAGCCGAAACCGAAAAATATCTGAAAGAACTCGAAGAGGACATCGAACCGATCGACGACCTTATAGCATTTCTGAACACTCCGCTTGCCGCGAAACTCATGGGCGAAGACGGAGCGAAAAACTTTCTTGCTCATGCCGAGCAACGTAAAGCCGCGGGCGAAAAATTCTGCGACTGTCCGGCATGCTCCGCCTGCGCGGAAATTTTAAGCAAAAAAGACGAAATTACGGCGTAACCCGCCGCCGCGAAGTAAAAGCGACAGGTTTTCGACCTGTCGCTTTTCGTTTAATGAGGTTTACATAATCGATCGCGGATTCCGAACGGATTTTCAAAAAACATATTTCATTTACCGCCCGTCGGACAAAAAAATAATCCGTGCCGCCCGTAAGTAATTAGTCGGTCGAAAGGTCTTCGCCGTTTGTCGCGATGACCTTTTTATACCAATACGCGCTCTTTTTCGGGATACGCTCCAGAGTTTCATAATCGATATAGACAAGCCCGAAACGTCTGGAATACCCAAGCGTCCACTCGAAATTATCGGTAAACGACCAGTAAAAATAGCCCTTTACGGGATATTTTTCCGACATCTTTTTAACTCGCTCGATATGTCTTTTCATATAATCGATACGCATATCGTCGGGTATGTCGCCGTTCAACGTCTTCCATTCGGACAGAGCGACTCCGTTTTCCGACAGAATAATCGGCATTTTGTATCTGTCATAGTAATACTCCGTCAGATAATCGACCGCATCGGGCGTGACAGCCCAATCCATTGCCGAAAAATCATCCGTCGGACAAACCGCTTTCCTTTTTATCCCGTCCGCCGTGTTTTCGACGTAAAACCCCCTGTATAAATTGGCACAGAAAAAATCGAGATTACTCTTTATTATCTTCATGTCGCTTTCGGACGGATTATAATCGTTTTTCTTAAACCATTCTTTATACTCGTCGGTAAACTCGCCCTTTATGACCGCATCGGTAAAATAGCACCCGTCGTAAAAATCTCCGGTCGGAGAAAAATTGTACTTTAACGCAAGTTCTCTGTTCTCTTCCATTGTCGGCATTATCGGCGTAAAGCACGGCGCGATGCCTATATCGAGTTTATGCGTCGCGGCTTTTCTCATCGCCTTTTCGGCTTTGCCTATACACAGAAGAATGTTATGCGCGACGGTAAAAGTTTCCTTTCTCGAAAGGCGTAAAAACGGAGCGTGATTGCCCGAAAAATGCCCCTCTTCGACTATGCATTGCGGCTCGTTCACGATAATGTAATTGCTTACTTTTTCGCCGAAAATTCCGACGACTTTCGCGGCATAGTCCGCAAACCAATCGCTTATTCCGCTGTTCAGATAGCCGCCTTTTTCATAGAGTTTATTCGGCAGATCCCAGTGAAACAGCGTGACCCACGGAGTAATATCCGCAGCTATAAGGCGGTCGACAAGGTCTTTATAGAATTCAACCCCCTGCGGATTTACCGCGCCTGAGCCGTCCGGAATTATCCTCGGCCAACTCACGGAAAACCTATAATTCTTAATTCCGAGTTTTTTCAGAAGATCGACGTCTTCTTTATATTTATGGTAATGGTCGCAGGCGATCTTTCCGTTCATATTACCAGGAATTTTCCCCACGGTAAACTTACTGTCCCAAATGCTTTCGCCTCTTCCGCCTTCGCGTTCCGCACCTTCGATCTGATAAGCCGAACACGAGACGCCCCATATGAAATTCTTATTCAAACTCATATCGTTCCGTATTTTATAAAAAATTATTATCTGCTATAAATTTACAAAAATTTCCGGCGTTAGTTCACGCCACGGTCGCTTAGAAACAGCAAGCCCGTATTTCAGTCTCCTGAATTATATTCCGCAATCGATTTATAGACTTTCAGATCTTTTACGTTCGCCGCGTTCTCCGAGCCGAAAAACGCCTTCAGAGTCTCTTCGCCCGCGATCACCGTACCAGAAACGGTCGTCAAAACAGGTCGGATGCCCACAATCGTCAAACCGTTTATATAAATTTTCGACTTATCCGTTTCGTTGAACATTTTGCCGAGCGCGCTCGAACGGTTGCGGTTTACCAACTTATCGGCAGCCGAACTTTCGATTATCGTAACGTTTTCGATGTAAAGATTATCGATTTCGCCCTGTTCGCCGATACTCCCCAGCAACGCCGATGCGGATGTCTCGGAAGGCTTTTCGCCGAGTAGAACTTCGACCCGTACGTTTGCGATCTTCCCGCCCGAGGCAGAAACGCATAAAAATTGCGAATCGTCGTTTACGGCTTTGCCTTTTAGCGTAAGATCGGAAATTTCCCCGTTAAAATCATACACGAGTCCCGCTCCGCTTTTTGTCCCGAAACCGTCTATCGTGTGACCGTTACCGCAGATTTTTCCGACAAATTTATAACCTTTCGTATTATATCCGATCGAATTTTCGACAGCCCATTCCGTGTCGAGAGTAATATCGCCGTCAATCAGATAATACGCGCAGACGGTTTTTTTAACCGCGTTTTCGACGATGACTTCGTTAGCCGCAAGCAGATCGCTTTGATCTCCGATTATTTTCGACCACACGTTCACTTTGGCTATTATGTTTTTCCCGACACTTCTCGCGACGTAAAAAACAGACGTCCCGCAGTCCGACGCGGTAAATTTAACCGATGACCCGACGGCGTTTCCGAAGTTGTCGGTTACGGTCGCGTCGCCAAGCGAAACCGCGCTCTTTATATCGAAATTCAGTGATGCATCGGCGTTCAGTTCTTTGATTTCACCCGAAAGCGAACAGTTTTCGCATACGGCGATTCCGTTTACGATATTGAATTTATGCCCCAAAGCGTCTGTTTTAACGGTAAATTTATCGCCGTTTTTAAGTTTATAGACTTTTACGCCGCTTTGTTCGCAATCCGTTTCTTTTGCCGACGGATCTGTTTTATCCTCGTCAAGTCCTAAAAGCAACGCCTTGATTTTATTGAGATCGTTCTGAGCGACGCCCGTATCGAGAAGATATTTTTCTATACCGCCCGAAAGATCGGTCGTTTCGCCGTTGACGTAATTTTCTTTGATATAGTTCACCAAAGGTCCCCAGGCGACGTAGTTCGACGAGTCGTTTTGCATAACGCCGTCGTCGCTGTACCCGTTGCCCGTATCTTTGCCGCGCAGGCGTTTACCCTGTCCGCCGAACGACGTAAGTTCAAAATCTTTAGTCAAGTCGCCTTCGGAAACACCGAGCAACCCGCCGACAAGAAACGCTATCGTTCCCGTTCTGTCGGCACCTGCGTTGCAATGGAAATAGAGCGGATAATTGTTTTCGTCGGCTAAAACTTCAAAAATCTGTTTTAACTGCGTTTTATTGCTTTTCAGTGCAGAATCATACTGACCGATAGAAATTTTAACATAATTTTTATCCGCCCCGAAAGCGCATTCGGTCTGCCCGCCGTCGTCGGTCACGCTGCGAAGATCGAGTTCGGTAACGATATTCAATTCGTCGCGGAACGTGTCTATTCCGCTTTGGCTGAGTTTCGGACCGCCTTTTCTTCCGTTGAGTTGCGCGCCGCGATATAAAAGCCCGTATTTTACGGTATCGCCGCTCTGCGTTTTCCACCCGCCGGCATCGCGGATATTTCTTCCGCCCGCGGCGTTTATAATTCTCACCGGCGAATTGTTCGGTTTTATCGTGCCGCGTTCGACGAGTTCTCCGCGCGAATCGGTCGCCTCGTAATAATAGGTCTTATCCGGATAAAAATTATCGGATAACGAAATCTTCCCTGAAACGTTCCTTTTTTCTTTTGCGTTTTCCATTTCTTTATTATCGGCATACCGCAAAGTTATAGGGGCTACGCCGCCTTTTACCGATACGGAAACGGCAGCCTGACTGTCGTGTGCAGTGCCCGCATAGGTCTGCATTATTTCGTATTCGTCGCTTACGGTCTCGGCGGTTAAATACGAACGCACGACGTCGTCACATAAATCGACATCATAAACGTTATCTTCAAACTCGAGCGGGGTATCGTCTTTCCCGGGATCCGACGGGTCTTGCGAACCCGACGAAGATTCTTGCGTATCGGAACTTTCGCTACCGCCCGACGAACCGCCGTTTGCACCGTTATGGCATGCAAAAAGCGAAAACGACATCGAGAGCGCAAGAATAACGCACGTCAACCTTGTTAAAATTCTTAAAAGTGATTTTTTCATAGTCGTTGCAATCCTTTTTCGTTGAGGATTTCCCGTTGTTTCGGGTGAAAAACTCAGGCGCGAAAATACGTCGCGCCGCTTATAAAAGTTCGGGGAACTCTCCGCCTTCGAGCGAACCCAAAATCTGTTCGCAGAGCATTAAACATCTCGGCAGGTGATAAAGTCCTTTCCAGAGCGAGCCTTTCTGCGTATGCGATACCGTTCCGTCGCGGTGCAGATAGCCGTACCATTCGCCGTATTCTTTGT
>ERZ808246.2418-NODE-2418-length-11709-cov-6.777244_pt1 | contig 11709 bp, 8 predicted proteins | sample MGYA00521083_ERZ808246 | MGnify/ENA primary metagenome ERZ808246 (study PRJEB31516, sample SAMN03275577) | gut metagenome | biome: mammalia-associated habitat; material: feces | host: Papio cynocephalus | place: Kenya | collected 2012-07-07 ...
TGAAGTAAAAAACTGAAGTAAAAAACTGAAGTAAAAAACTGAAGTAAAAAACTGAAGTAAAAAACTGATAATAGAAATTTTTGTAATATGTCAAGGATTGTAGTTTTAGGCGGCGGAGAAAGCGGAGTGGGTTCCGCAGTGCTCGCGAAGGTCAAGGGATTCGATGTTTTCCTTTCGGACAAGGGAAACATCGCTGACAAATATGTCGAAGTCCTGAAGAAATGGGACATTCCATTTGAAAGCGGGCAGCATACGGAGGAAAGGATTCTCAATGCGGACGAGATCATCAAGAGCCCCGGAATTCCGAGCACAGCGCCTATGATTCAGAAACTTACGGCGCAGGGGACGCATATAATCTCGGAAATCGAGTTCGCCGGACGTTACGACAAGGCGCGCAAGATCTGCATCACCGGAAGCAACGGCAAGACGACGACGACCTCGCTCATCTACTATCTTTTGAAGCAGGCGGGGCTGAACGTCGGGCTCGGCGGCAACATCGGCAAGAGCTACGCCTATCAGGTGGCCACCGAGAACTTCGACATCTATGTCCTGGAGCTCAGCAGTTTCCAGTTAGACAACGTGTATGACTTCAAGGCGGACATCGCCATCATCACGAACATAACCCCGGACCATCTCGACCGCTACGATCACAAGATGGAAAACTACGTGAAGGCAAAGTTCCGCATCACGCGCAACATGAACCCGGAGGACTGCTTCATCTTCTGTTCGGACGACGAAATTACGGTGAACCACCTCAACAAGATTGTGGTGAAGGCAAAGCAGCTGCCGTTTACGCAGAAGACAGAGGTTCCTCAGGGCGCGTTCGTCAAGGACGACAGGATTGTCATCCGCTACGAGGACAGCGAATGCGACATGTACATCCGCGAACTGGCGCTCGGCGGGAAGCACAATGTGTACAACTCAATGGCGGCGGCGATTGCGGCGAAGGTGATGGACATCGACAACGAGACCATCCGCGAGGCGCTTTCATCCTTCAAGCCGGTGGAGCACAGGCTTGAGAAAGTGCTGAGCGTGGGCGGTGTGCTCTACATCAACGACTCGAAGGCGACCAACGTGGATTCGGCGTGGTATGCGCTCGAATGCCAGACTCAGCCGGTGGTGTGGATTGTGGGCGGAACTGACAAGGGGAACGACTATTCGAGCCTCGTGCCGCTCGCCCGTGAGAAGGTGAAGGCGATGATTTGCATGGGACTGGACAACAAGAAGTTCCACGATTCATTCGAGGGCGTGGTGCCGGAAATTTACGACGTGGCCTCGGCGCATGATGCGGTGCAGATGGCAAGCCGTCTCGCGAAGAACGGGGACGTGGTGCTGCTCTCGCCTTGCTGCGCAAGTTTCGACCTGTTTAAAAACTACGAGGACAGGGGGCAACAATTTAAGGACGAAGTAAGAAAGCTGTAGGTATTTGAGCGTCTTTTTGACCATATTTTCACGTTTTATTCGTTATTTGGCCCCAACAAACTCCTCATAAAACGGAACCTTTTCGTTAAGTGAGAGCAAAGCAGACTTGTTTGTTTTGCCGAACGCAGAAAAGTGGCGCGAAGCGAAAAATCTGGTTCAAAAAATACATCACAAATGTTAATAAAGACATAATATGGAACAGGAAACGGCAGAGGGCTGCGGAAAAAGATGGAATGTGTCCGGCAGGATCAAGGGCGACAAGGTCGTCTGGATGGTCGTGCTGTTGCTCATCATGATTTCGATGATTGCAATCTCCGGTTCCACATCGCTGCTTGCCCTCGACAGCAACACGACACGCATAGACCTGCTGACCAAACATCTGTGGGTGTGCGCCGGAGGGCTCGTGCTCATATTCGTAATTTATCTGATCCCAAGCATAAAACTGTTTGAAACCCTGTCGAGAACCGGGTTCATCATTTCCCTTTTCCTGCTCGCGATGCTTTTGAGCCATTTCAACTTCAGCGTCGGTTCATTCACTTTTAAGGCAGAATACCTCAATGATGCCTGGAGGACAATCAGAATCGGGAAAATTCAGATCCATGTCTTCGAAATAGTGAAAGTCGCTATGGTGATGTACCTTGCATGGGCCTGCAAGGCCTACAAGGAAGACAGTTTCAAGTTGTCGAAGAAACTCGCTGCCTTGAACATCTATGTCGGGAAAGAACATGACCGGAGGCTGTTCGGATTCATGGAGGAAAAATGGGCAGAACTCATCTTCTACATTCTGATTCCCATCGTGGCCGTCACGGTAATGATTCTTCCGGGAAGCAATTCCAGCGCCCTGTTCATAGGGGGGATCATGGGCATGACAGTGCTCATTGGAGGCGTTGACTTCAAGTACATCATGCTGCTCGCGCTGTTCGGCGTCACGATGCTCGGAGGAGCCTACGGAATCTACAAGGTGTCGGACGGCAAGTATTTCAAAAGGATAGGGACTGGTGTCTCACGCACCGACCGTCCATCGATAGACAGTCTTTTTATCGTGAAGGATAAATATGGAAGGACGTCAGACAAGTACAAGGAAATCCTGCAGAAGGTGCAGCAGCCGTATGCCGCAAAGATTGCCGTGCATGAGGGAGGGATCCCGAAGGGCTTCGGAGGCAGCACGCAGAAATATGTCGTGCCGGTGATGTACGGAGACTTCATGTACAGTTTCATACTCGAAGAGACGGGACTTATCGGAGGGATAGCGATAATCGTGCTCTACCTCAGCCTCATGGCGAGGGGGTCGATAATAGTGAAGAACTGCAGGGACACGTTCGCGCAGACGGCCGTCGGTGGCCTGGTGCTGCTGATTGTGGGGCAGGCGTTCATGCACATATTCATCAATCTCGACATCGGGCCGCTCACGGGACAGACGCTGCCGCTGATAAGCCACGGAAGCAGTTCGTTCCTCTGTTTCAGCATCGCATTCGGAATCATCCTGTCCATCAGCAAGATGGCATGGAAGGAAACGAGCGAACAGGAGCGCGAGGCGGACATCGAGCACGGAAGACCGGTGGAAGAAACGATCTCTGCGGACACGGGGGATTTTTAGCAAAGGATGCCCCACGAGGAAAATGAAAAAAGGAGGACTTATGAACTATAGAAAAATAAGGGTAGTAATCAGCGGAGGAGGCACCGGCGGACACATATTCCCGGCGCTTTCAATCGCGAACAGGCTTCGGGAACTCAACCCGGAGACGGAGATTCTGTTTGTCGGAGCCGAAGGGAGGATGGAGATGAACAAGGTTCCGGAGGCCGGCTACAATATTGTGGCACTGCCGATTGCCGGACTTCAGAGAAAGCTGTCGCTGAGCAACCTCAAGTTACCGTACAAGGTGATCAAGAGCATTGCCGAGGCACGGAGAATCATACGCGAGTTCAGGCCCGACATCGCTGTGGGAGTAGGAGGATATGCCAGTGCTCCCCTGCTGTGGGCAGCTCAGAGGATGGGCGTGCCGACGCTGATTCAGGAGCAGAATGGTTTTGCAGGTCTGACAAACAAGATTCTGGGGAAAAAGGCGGACTGCATCTGCGTGGCATACAGCGGAATGGAGCGGTTCTTCCCGGCAGGGAGGATTGTCATGACAGGCAATCCGATACGAAGTGCGATGCGTCCGGCCACGTCGCAGATGAAGGAAGAAGGACTGAAGTTCTACCGGCTCTCGCCGGAGCGGAAGCACCTGCTCATCATCGGCGGAAGCCTCGGGAGCGGTACGCTGAACCGTTCGATTATGAAATGGATTTCGGACGGATGCCCCGGAGGCGAAAATCTCGAAGTGCTCTGGCAATGCGGAAAGTACTACAAGAAGAGCGTGGACGAGTTCATGAAGAAGTCCGAGGCGGAAGGACTCGGAGGAAAGACTTTGGCGGGAGTGAGGGCGATGGACTTCATCGGAAGGATGGATTTGGCATACGCCGTGGCGGACGCAGTGGTGTCCCGCTCAGGGGCGAGCTCGGTTTCGGAGCTGTGCGCCTGCGGAAAGGCCGCGATATTCGTGCCTTCACCAAACGTGGCGGAGGATCATCAGACCCACAACGCCATGGCTCTCGTGAACAGGGGCGCCGGGATGATTGTGAAAGATGCAGATGCTCCGGAGAAGCTGATGGCTACGGCCTGCACGCTGCTTGACGAGCCGCAGAAGATTAAGGAAATGGAAGCGAACGCGCTGAAACTGGCTCTTCCGAATGCGGCACAGAGCATTGCGGACGAAATTTATAAGATATTGAAACAGCATAGTCTCTGTCTCTAGATAATAGATTGATTTTGAACAACTTTGGTTCTGAGACCACAGAACTGGACATTATGAACAATTATAAAAACGTATACTTCATCGGCATAGGCGGCATAGGAATGTCGGCGATTGCAAGATACTATAAATTCAAGGGATGCAATGTCAGCGGATATGACAAGACCGAGTCGGAACTGACAGACGAGCTCGTGGCCGAGGGAATCGGTGTGCACTATGAGGACAACACGGACTTCATCCCGAAGGACATCGAGAACACCCTCGTCGTCTACACTCCGGCGATTCCGCATGACCTGAAGGAGCTTGTCTATGTGCAGGAGCACGGCTACACGCTGCTCAAGCGCTCCAAGACGCTCGGGGAAATAGCCAAGGGGCAACGCTGCCTCGCCGTTGCCGGCACACACGGCAAGACCACGACCAGCACCCTTCTCGCGCATATTTTCACAGACAGCAAGGTGGGCTGCACAGCCTTCCTCGGGGGAATTTCCAAGAACTACGACACGAATCTGCTGATGAGCCACAATCAGACGATTGTCGCCGAGGCTGACGAGTTCGACCGCTCCTTCCTCCAGTTGTTCCCTGAGATTGCCGTGATCACGGCAATGGACGCTGACCATCTGGACATCTACGGCGACCTCAAGCATGTACACGAGGCGTTCCAGGCATTTGCCGGGCAGGTCAGCGGCACGGTCATCACAAAGCTCGGGCTTGACATCACCCCGAACCACACGAAGGCCCGCATCATGCGCTATTCCTACAATGACCCGCGCGCAGACTTCTATGCCGATAACCTGCGCAAGGACGAGTGCGGCTATTTCACCTTCGACCTGCACTATCCCGAGGGGGTCATAAAGGACTGCCGAGTGGGGATTCCCGGTTGGGTGAACGTCGAGAATGCCGTCGCAGCATCGGCAATCGCGATTGTCTACGGCATTGACCATGAAGCCATAAGGCATGCCCTCGGCACATTTCTCGGCGTGAAGCGCCGCTTCGATATACACGTCAACCGTCCCGGCTGCGCATATATAGACGATTACGCGCATCATCCAAACGAAATCAGCACCGCAATAAGCTCAATGAGGGACATTTTCCCGGGAAGGCGTCTCACTGCCATATTCCAGCCTCATCTCTACACGAGGACGCGCGATTTCGCCGACGAGTTCGCGAAGGCTCTCAGCGCCGTGGACAAGCTCATCCTGCTCGACATCTACCCGGCCCGCGAGGAACCGATTCCGGGAGTGAGCTCGCGTCTGATTTTCGACAAGGTGACAGCACCGGAGAAGGTTCTGCTGAAAAAGGAAATGCTGATGGATTACCTTGAAAATGAGAAGATTGACACTCTGATTACTTTCGGGGCGGGCAATATTGACCGCTTTATACCCCAAATCACCGACATGCTGAACAAGAGGGTTTGAGAGTCTTTTTGGTCTATATTCATTCTTTCATCGGTCATGTACGCCCGGTACACTTCCTCTTCGCGAATGAATCTATCCTCAAAAATCCTTCTCAAACCCACCAATTGATATATATAAGAAAATCGAGCCCGCTAAGTGATTTATAATGAACAATAAAGTTGAGAATATAGTACTTTTTGCCGTCGCGGTTTTGGCCGTGGCTGCCGTGGTCGTGCTCTATGTCTGCGGGGCGCAGAGGCAGTCGAAGATGGAATGCGGAGGAGTGAGGGTCACGGTCAAGGACAGCACGGCAAACCGGTTCGTGTCCGAAGGCGATGTGAAGAAGATTCTTGCCGCGAACTATGGAAGCGTCACGGGCGTGTTTGCCGACAGCCTCGACCTCGGCTCGATGGAGCGTCTGCTCGAAAAAAAGAGCGTCATCCGCGACTGCGAGGCCTATTTCACACGCGACGGTTTTCTCAACATCGATGTCACGCAGCGTACTCCCGTCGTGAGATTTCAGAACGCGGCAAACGGATGGTATGCCGACGCCGACGGATACATATTCCCGCTCCAGCGAAGCTACACCTCTATGGTTCAGGTCGTTGACGGCGATTTCCCGATTGAGGTAGAGCGCGGCTTCAAGGGGCAGATTGAGGATGAGGGGCAACGGGAATGGCTCATGCGTGTAGTCGGGATGGCAGAGTACATAAGGGAAAGCGAATGGAAAAACAGAATTTCGCAGATTCATGTCTCAGGCAACGGGGAGGTTCTTCTCGTCCCGTCAGAAGGGAAGGAGAGGTTTCTTTTCGGACAACCGGTGAAGATTGAGACGAAGTTCGGGAAAATGGAGAAATATTACCGGATGATAATTCCGTTGAAAAGGGAATACAGACAGGTGGACCTGCGATTTGACGGACAGATTGTTTGCAGATAAAATTTAGTGTTTATGGACGACAGATATATTGTTTCAATTGATTTCGGAACATTCAAGATTGCACTCGCCGTTGCCTGCGTCAGCGGGAACGACACCCGGCTGATTTACTATAAGGAGACGCCCGCGATGGGGATGAGATGCAGCAGAATCCTCAACGAGGCGAAGGTCGCGCAGCAGCTCAAGGCGGCGATTGCGGATGCGGAGGACATACTCGGGCTCAAGATTACGGGAGCCGTGGTCGGAATGCCGCGCTTCTATGTGCGGACGGAGGAAAATTCCGCGAGAAACGACACGAGAGACCCGGACAGCTACATTTCGGAGACCGAAATCGAGGAACTGAAGAGTTTTGCACAGGACAGCTACCCGCTTGAAGACCCGGAGCGCGAGGCCGTGTACGGGGCTGTCGCACAGTCATTTTCCACAAGCGAGGAGTTCCAGCTGATTGAGGACGATGTCATCGGAATGTCGGGCAAGGTGCTTGAGGGCAACTTCAAGATATTCATAGGCAACAAGTCGTCGCTCGAAAGGATTGACAGGGTGATGAAGTCCGCCGGAATCGTCTCGCTGAAAAAATATTTCGTGCCGCAGCTGACAGCGAACGCCGTGCTTTTCCCGTCGGAGATGGACAACGGAGTGGCAATGATTGACTTCGGCGGAGGATGTACCTCGCTGTCAATATATTACAAAAACGTTCTTCGCTACTACTCGTCGATTCCGTTCGGCGGAGTCAACGTGACGAAGGACATCCAGATGGAAAGCAACATCAGGACATCGCTCGCGGAGAATATCAAGCTAGCCTACGGGGCGTGCATTCCGGAGAAGCTGATGACCCTGAGCGAAAAGCAGCTGCTGCTCCAGAGCGAGAACGGGGAGCAGGACAAGAGACTGTCTGTCAAATACCTGTCTGAAATAATCACGGCTCGCGAAGAGGAAATAATCTCCGCTATGCTTTACGAGATAGGGCTGAGCAAGTTCGCGGACAAGCTCCAGAGCGGAATTGTAATTACGGGAGGCGGGGCGCAGATGACGAACCTCGCGAATCTCATAACGGAGATTTCCGGCTACAACGTGCGTGTCGGCAAGCCTAATTTCAAGGGGTTATACAACTGCTGCACCGGTGACAACACCCCGTCGGCAACGACTGCCATAGGCCTTGTCAAGGCGGCAGTTCCGGAAGCGTCGCTCAACTGCGCGTTCCGCAAGGACAGTCAGGATGCGGCCGAGACTCCGGCTGTTCCGGATCAGCCGACTGAGCGGGAGCACAAGGCGGGCATAATTCCGGGGCTTATGACCGAAGAGGAAATTGAAGAGAAGAAAAAACGCGAGGAGGAACGGCTGCGCAAGGAAGAGGAGCGCAGGAAACGCGAGGAGGAGAAGAAGAAAAAGAAGCCGAACTTATTCGCTAAATGGACAAAGACAATAGAGAACAAGTTGGGTTCCACATGTGACAACATCCTCAATATGATGGACGACGACGAGCAATAAATGATGGTATGGTTATGAACGGAGATTTCAGCAATATGATAGACGTGGTGCCGACGAACTGGGTGCCAAAGAGTTCAACGATTAAGGTCATCGGCGTGGGCGGAGGCGGCTGCAACGCGGTTGACTATATGTTCCGCCAGAACATCGAGGGCTGCATTTTCATCGTCTGCAACACCGACTCGCAGGCTCTCGGGAACTGTTCCGTGCCTGTGAAGATTCAGCTCGGGGAAGGACTTGGAGCAGGGTGCGACCCTGTTGCGGGACGAAATGCAGCGATTGAGTCCGAAAAGGAAATTGAGGACAAGGTTTTCTCGGACCAGACAGACATGCTTTTCATAACTGCCGGCATGGGAGGAGGCACAGGCACCGGAGCCGCGCCTGTCATAGCATCAATGGCGAAGAAGCGCGGCATCCTCACCGTCGGGGTGGTCACGATTCCGTTCCGCAACGAGGGCAACGAGTCCATGACCAAGGCTCTTGACGGCATCATGGAGATGGAGAAGAACGTTGACAGCCTTCTGATAATCGACAACGAGAAGCTCTACAGGCACTACGCCAAGATGCTTGCCCAGGATGCTTTCCCTATGGCGGACGAGGTCTTGTGCACGGCAGTTCGCGGCATAATAGAGATCATCAAGAAGAAAGGTCACATCAACGTGGACTTCCGCGACGTGAAGAGGATGATGACCAACAGCGGAATGGCTCTGATGGGCTGCGGAACGGGAACGGGCGAGGATCGTCTCAAGGATGCCGTGCGCGGGGCGTTCGAGTCTCCCCTGCTGAACGACCACGACCTCACGACGGCGAAGAACGTCCTTCTGAACATCACCGTCGGCTACAATGAGCAGGGTGTCCGAATGGAGGAGCTCGACAACATAGACAGCCTCATAACTGAATATATAGGCAACGCCAACCGTTTCAAGAAGGGCATCGTCTGGGATTATTCCGAAGATTTCGGTGACCGCATCAACATCACGGCGATAGCTACCGGATTCCGCATGGACCTCGAAGGTCTCGCCGGCGACAACGGCAACCTCATTGTCATACCTCCGGACTTCGAATATGTCCCTGCCATCTCCGAAGAGGGCGAAGTTGTCACTGAAGAGCCGCGCGGCAGCCGCAAGATAGGCTTCAACAACACTGAAGCAAAGCGTTCGGGCGACTTCTGCAAGGGCAAGAAGCCTGCCCTCATAGTCACCGACCGCGACGACATCAGCGACCTCGACAACATCGCCTCAATCCGCCGCGCCGCAGGACGTCAGGGATAAGGGATTTCAGAGGATTTTCTGCGCATCTCACATTTTTTCGACGAGAAAAGTATAAATCTTACATAAAATCAGGGGAATCCGACAAAATTGTGAGGATTCCCGGAAAAATGGCAAAACAAATTGTGAGGATTCCCGGAAAATCTGGGAAATAAATTTTGAGGAGACTGGATTTATTCCTTTTCGGTGACGATGTGGCCGCAAAGGGCACACAAGCATTCCATTTCGATTCATTTACATCGCTCAACTTGTCAATCTGAGTCAAGCCAAATCCGGAAATGATATATATTCATGCTATTTTATGTGCATTTTACATTTTTTTCGTCGAAAAAAGTGTTAATTTTGCAGAAATTTAGGGGAACATGAGAAGATTTGCCTACACGCAACTGCTTGAATGGAAGCAAACTACAGACAACGAGCGCAAGCCTCTTATACTAGAAGGCGCGAGACAGGTCGGAAAAACATGGATTGCCCGGAAACTGGGCGAGAATGAGTTTGAGAATTACATTGAACTCAACTTCGAGAAACAGACAGCTCTCCGCTCGCTTTTCGAGCTTGATTTCGACTTCAACAGGATTCTTCTGGCAATAAGCGCGTTTTCCGGGAAGAAAGTCATTCCAGGAAAAACACTGCTGTTTCTCGATGAGATACAATGGGCACCTCGCGGATTGCTGTCACTGAAATATTTCAATGACGAATTTCCGCAACTGCACGTCATCGCCGCGGGATCCCTGCTCGGGCTGATGAATCACGAGGGAGAATCGTTTCCCGTCGGGAAGGTATCCTTTCTCAAGATATTCCCTATGACGTTCGACGAATTCCTTGTAGCAACCGGAAAGGAAAGTCTTTTCGATGTCCTCAAGAGCCGTGACTGGACGCTTATGAATATTCTCGCGGACCAGTTTGAAGAAGTTCTGCGCAACTATTACTACATCGGAGGGATGCCCGAGGCGGTGGAAAAGTTCATAACTACCCATGACTACGCAAAAGTGAGGAGAGTGCAGCGAGAACTAATAAAATCCTATAAAAGAGATTTTTCGAAGCACGCCCCGAATGATGTCCTCCCGAGAATCAGCCTCGTGTGGGACAGCATTCCGACACATTTGGCAAAGGAAAACAAGAAATTTGTCTATGCCGTGATAAAATTCGGAGCGAGGGCAAAGGAATATGAGACTGCAATAAAATGGCTGGTAGATGCAGGACTTGCCTATCGGCATACGAGAGTGTCAAAGGGCGAGGTTCCGTTGGACGAATTCGAGGACACGGAATCATTCAAGCTGTTCGTCCTCGATGTCGGCATACTCGGAGCCATGTGCTCGCTTGACCGCCGCACGCTTCTGGACGGCTCGGAGTTTTACAAACAATATAAGGGAGCTCTGACAGAACAATATGTCCTTCAAGAACTGATTTGCAGAAGCACGGATGAGGACGATGTAAAACTGCACTATTGGGCACCGGATACAGGACAGGCGGAAGTCGATTTCGTAATTCAGGCGGGAGGGCAGATTGCACCGTTGGAGGCAAAGGCCGAGATTTCGGTCAAGGCAAAGTCCCTGAAAGTGTTCTCAAGCCAATATAAGACCCCACTGATTTTCAGGACATCGCTTCTCCCCTACTTCAAGGGCAAAAATGTCACGGACATTCCCCTCTACGCAGTGTCAAAGGTTCCTGAAATCATGAGAAGTGAAAACTCACAAATTGCGATGATTTCCGGAAAAACGGGGAAATAAATTTTGAGGAGACGGGATTTATTCCTTTTCGGTGACGATGCGGCCGCGGCGGGTCCAGACGACGTTGTCCCATTCGGTGACGGAGAGGATGGTGTCGGAACCGAGGTCGCAGAGGGAGCCCCAGAGGGCGCGTCCAGTGGTCTGGTCGATGTTGAACGGGCGGAACTTGCCGCGCATCTTGCCGGCAAACATGCCGTCGCGGCTCATCTCGTTCCGGGCGCAGACGGTGAACTCCATCGTGGCGTTCTTTGAACCGGGCTCGGCGGCTCCTTCGGAACTGAGGTAGGCAAGGACAAGGTAGTTGTCCGTGTGAATCAGATAGGGCGCTCCGGCGTAGATGCGGTCGCTGTCAATAGGGGTCTTGAGCGGGTTGAAGCGGTAGGCGGAGGTGCTGAGAACCGGCATCTTCCAGTTGTCGGCGACGTCGCTATAGACGATTTTCGGACGGAAATGCGTATGGCCTAGACCGTTTTCTTCGATAGCGACATAAATCTTGTCTTTCAGGAGCATCGCAACGGGCATTCCGTCACGGCACTTGCTGTTGTAGGACACCACGCGCGGGGTCTTCGTCCACGTGTCGCCGCCATCGGACGATTCCATGACGGAGATGTTCTGATAGTGGAGGCCGTCCTTGTAGTACGGAGTCTCGTCGGCGAAATAAATCTGCACCGTGCCGTCCGGAAG
>ERZ808246.2422-NODE-2422-length-11705-cov-4.013133_pt1 | contig 11705 bp, 11 predicted proteins | sample MGYA00521083_ERZ808246 | MGnify/ENA primary metagenome ERZ808246 (study PRJEB31516, sample SAMN03275577) | gut metagenome | biome: mammalia-associated habitat; material: feces | host: Papio cynocephalus | place: Kenya | collected 2012-07-07 ...
TAAATTGATACTTACACAAACTGAATTCGGTGAAGTGTTCGGCGTTTCTTTTGCCACGGTTAATCGCTGGGAGGCAGGTAAGTTTAAACCAACGACAAAATTGAAAAGAAAGCTTGCTCCTTATTTTGAAAAGTATGGAATAGAGGTTGATGAATAATGACCGAAAACGATATTAATATTAAGAGCCTTTATTCATTTTGCCCTGAACTTATTGATATTCTTTTGTACGACAACACAACGAAAAAGAACATCATTTGGGCTACCGATCACTATAAGAACAAAGGACTTGGTTATTCCGTTACCGACGAGATAAAGCCTTGCCATTTGACAGGGAAAGTAAGAGCTATTAGGCCAAGAATCGAAAAGAGCAAGGCCGAGCAAACGAAGAGAAGCAAGGACAATGCAGAGGTTTTCACCCCGTCTTGGATTGTTAACAAGCAAAATAATCTGGCTGATAACGCATGGTTTGGCAAAGAAGACGTATTTAATATCGAAAATCCTGATGGTTCTTGGACACCAACCGAGAAGGTTGTTTTCGATGACGACAAGTCCTGGATTGATTACGTAATTGATAATCGTTTGGAAGTATGCTGCGGCGAAGCGCCATACCTTGTATCGAGATATGACACAGTCTCAGGTGAGAAAATCGAAAACAAAAATAGAACGGGTATTCTTGATAGAAAATTTAGAGTTATAAACGAGAATGTGACAATTGATGAAGAATGGCTTGATTATGCCATAAAGGCAATCAAGTCTGTTTATGGCTATGAATTCCAGGGCGATAACCTCTTAATTGCGCGAGAGAACGTTTTATTGGACTTTGTTGACTATTACTTTGAGAGATTCAATGAATCGCCAAATAAGGATCTTTTAATTAACGTTGCAACAATCATCAGCTGGAACCTTTGGCAGATGGATGGGCTCAAATATGTGGTTCCATTCTCTTGTCATAATGAGGTAGAAAAGGTTGTCCAACTTAGTTTATTTGATGAGCCCGAAGAGCCTAAGCTAGATATTTGTCCTGGCTGCAAAGCGAACGATCCAAAGAAGCATAATGGCAGGAGATGCTACATCATGGATTGGGAAAAGAATAAGAAAATCAAATTTGTGTCATTGATGTGGAGGAATAACGAGTATGTTGGCTGAAAACGAAAAGAACGATGCCTTAGAGGCGGAAGATAAATACAAAACTGCGGTCGAGTCAGCGAATGACTATATAGAGAATTTTGACATCCTCGAAACCATCACCAATGTCGGAAACGACGAAGTTTTCACCCCTAGAAAAACTTGCGACATGATTTTAGATTCTCTCCCAGAAGAGGTCTGGCACAACCCAGATTATAAATGGCTGAATCCAGCCACAAAAAACGGAATCTTCGAAAGGGAAATAGCAATAAGGTTGGATAATGGCCTGAAAGCCATCATTCCAGATATTGAACAAAGAAGAAAACATATTCTTCAGAACATGATTTATTCGATTGGCCAAACAAGATTTACGGCCAATGTCGCTAGAAGAACGGTTTACTACTGTTCACAAGCCAATAGAAAATGTGACGGAATCAAAGCTAAAGATGGGCACTATGTCAATGGTTACGCGATTGGTAATGGAAGCTGGTTCGACAATGAAGAAGGCAATATCAAAACCCCTAATATCAATCATACGTTTGTAGATGAAAAAGGAAGATTAATGCCTAATTCTTGCTCCGATGAAGAAAAGAAAAAATATAGGTGCAAATATTGCGGAATCAACGGCGGATCCGCTTATAACGACGCCAATCAGCGTGAGACATATGCCTATGAATTCATTCATTTCAGTGGAGATGAACTATTAAGGCATTTGCAGGATAGATTTTTTGGAGGTAATAGGAAAATGAAATTCGATATCATAATTGGCAATCCGCCTTATCAATTGAGCGATGGTGGTGCTCAAGCGAGCGCAAAACCTATTTATCAGCTATTCGTACAACAGGCAATCTCCTTAAAACCTAAATACATAAGCATGATTATGCCTTCAAGATGGATGACAGGTGGAAAGGGGCTTGATGAATTTAGAAGTTCAATGATTTCGGATAAACATATTCGTTTTTTGAATGATTTTCCTGATGGAAAAATGTGTTTTCCAAATAATGAAATTAAAGGTGGCGTTTGCTTTTTCCTTTGGAATCGCGATGAAGAAGGAAAATGCAAAATAATTCAGCATATTGGCGATGAGGAAATTCAGTCAGAAAGGTATCTTAAAGAAGACAATACGGACGTATTTATTAGAGATAGCAGGTTAGTAAATGTCTATAAAAAAGTAACAGCGTACAAAGGTGGTTTCTTTTCGAAAATCGTGTCGCCGCGTAAGCCATATGGCTTAAGCGGCGACATCTTCAAAGACCCTAGCAAGTACGCTCTTCCACCAATGAGCAAAGAAAAGCTCAATGGAGGTCTTATTGTTCATGGTTTAGATGAGCATTTAAAGAGGGTCATAAGATATATTCCTTCAGATTACCCTTTGCCCAAAAAAGATTTGCTTCCTGGCTACAAACTATTCGTCGCTAGAAATCAAGGAAGTGGAGTCTTTGGAGAAACATTATCGGATCCTATACTTGGTGGTCCTGACGAATTGTGCACAGAAACTTATGTCGTTTTTGGACCTTTTAAAACTGAAATGGAAGCAAAAAATTGCTGGGGATACGTTAAAACTAAGTTCTTTAGGGCCGTCTTAGGAATTCGAAAATTGGATCAAAACGCATCACAAAGTGTTTATGGATACATTCCTTTACTTAATTTTGATAAAAAATGGACTGATAAAGAGCTTTTTGACTTGTTCAACCTTTCAAAAGAAGAAAGAGATTTTATAGAAAACAACGTTAAGGAGATGAAGTGACATGGAAGAAATCTTAGTTACAAAATCTCCCGATATTAACCAAACGGATGCCATTCAGTATCAAGGAAACAAGACTATTTTCCACTTGGATGACAAAAACAATACCGATGGCTCATTGATTCTCATCTATATGTATTTGCTGCCTAGATTCCAAACGCACGGAATCAAGGTAGGCATGACAAAATGCAAAATTGGCGAGACTTTTTGGCATGCGATTAAATCTAGAATTCACGATCAGCAACACGAATTAGCTCTTACCGATGATCAATATCAAAAATACGGATTGGAAAGAGAAGTCGTTTATTGGGGAATTTGCCTAGATGCAAAAAACGATTCCTTTAAAGATTATTCCGTCCATAACGAAATCAAAAAGACAAATGCCGGCATAGTGGAGAAAGAGCAGGAATGGTTCACAAACGTTCCGACCGATGAGCTCATCGGCATCTTCAATTCTTTGAGACACACGGACGAGAACAAAGAAATATACACGCCGAGAAAAGAGCAGCAGGAATGCATTGACGCCATGAGCGAGTATTTTGACAACAACCCAAACGGCAGGTTCCTATTGAATTGCAAAATGAGGTTTGGCAAATCGTTCACGACCTACAAATACTGCGAAGACCACAACCTGGAGAGAATACTGATCCTCACCTTCATACCGGCCGTAGAATCGTCTTGGCGCGAGGATCTTAGGCACATAAAGAAAAACTACAGATATTTTACTGACGATAACCTAAGAAGAAGCGATTTCATGCTGAGTTTTATTCAAGATCCTTACGTCTTGTTCCTTTCGCTTCAAAACTACTTGGGAAAAGAGAAAAACGCGGACGTCAAAACCAAGATTCAGCAATTGCAGAACATCGACTGGGACTTGGTCATCCTCGACGAATACCATTTCGGAGCATGGAACCAAAGAACACAAGGAACATTGAAAGTCAAAGAGGAAAAGAGCGAAGACCTCGACAGCAACTACCAAGAGCAATTGAAGAAGACCGGGGACATCATCCAAAAATTTAATATCAAGACAAAGCAAACAATTTGCTTGTCCGGAACCCCGTTTAAGGCGTTGGCAAGAGGCGAGTTCACGGGCAAATCATCTTTCACGTACTCCTATTTCGATGAGCAGAGAAACAAATATCCTAATAGCGACAAGGATGATTTCTCGGTCGTGAATCCAAGCTACGCCGCCTTCCCAGACATGAAGATATTCGGATACAACATGTCCAGGCTTTTCGGCAACCTTACCGCCTCAGTCTTTTCTGAGGACAGATTGCTCACAAAAAAATATTTCTCTTTGAACAAATTCTTCGAGACAAGGCAAGAGAACAACCCGAATGAGCCATGCGCGTTCATTTACGAGGATGAAATCAAGAAATGGCTTGAAATCATAAAGGGACGTTCCACCTTCGGCGACAAGTTCCCTTATTCCAATCCCCAGATGCTTCAAAACAACGTACATACATTGTGGCTCATGCCGACCGTCAAATCGTGCAAGGCGATGGAAAAACTGCTTAAGGCGGATGAATACTTTTCCAGATATCAGATTATCAATCTATCTCAGGATGGCGTTGGAGCGGGCAACGACGCATACGAATATTTGATGAACGGCATCACCGAATCTGAGAACACAAACAAACTCGGGTCAATCGCCATAACGGTCAATAAGCTGACCATCGGGGTGACGGTGAAGAAGTGGTCCAGCGTGTTCGTATTAAAGGATTTGGCCAGCCCGGAACAATATTTCCAGGCGATCTTCAGAATCCAAACCCCGTATGTTGTGAACGGGGTAATTGAGAAGAAGGACGGATACGTCTACGACTTCAACATCGACAGGGCGAGCGCGTTGCTTTTGAAGTACGCCGAACAATCGGAGAACGAGCAAACGACAAAACTCCAGATTGCGAAGCTGATTGTCAAATACATGCCAATCTTCGTGAATGGCGACATGTCCGATCCGATTTCAGAACAAGTGTTCTACGAGTTGGCGCAATACGGCGATTCCAGCGGGATTCCTTTGTCTAGAAAAATCACTGACACCACTAAAACCACCAGAATGCTTGACGAAGAGACGATGGCTGAGATGCTTAACGACAAAGAAGTAAGCGACATCATCAAGAGGGTTTTCGCACATGCAAAATTCGTAAAAACGAAGACCAGGACAGTTCCAGCCAAGCCTGAAGATGGCTTCGATACAAAGATTGCCAAAGAGGGTAGGGATAAAGGCTACGAACTTGGCCAGCAAGATTATCAAAAGTACGTTGATTACGACGATAATCAAGTTCAAACAGGATTCGAAAAAACTCTTTTCGATTACATCAAAGAATATTGCCCAAAAGATTATGATCAAGCAAAAGCTGCTTGGTACGCTAATGGTTTCAAAAAAGGATATGAATCAGGCGTAAATGCCCCTATTAAGAAAGAGCAATGCGGTCATGACGATGGAGTTAAGTTTGTCGATGAGATAAAGAAGAAATTCGGCAAAGACATCAAATACACCAACACCACCAAAGTCACAATTGAAAACTTTGTAAAATCCTATTTGAACGATTCAAAAAATATCCCTGTTAAATATAGAGGAATGCTTTATAGAAGATGGTATTGCGATTCTTTTAGAAGAGCTGTCAAAACCAATCTAACACCTGTTGTTGATCCTAAAAATGGCGAGACGATTGAAGATGCGGACAACGTATTGAAGCATTTGCTCGCAAGATTGTTCGAATTCCTTTATATCAGCGTATACCGCGAAACAACCTTTATGGAAATCTTCAATAATGCCGATCCTAACGTTTTCCTAGAGGCGGTTGGCATCACGAAAAAAGATTTCGAAATACTCAACAAATACAAAGTCTTCCAAGAAGATGTTTTGAACAATTACATCCATGATTTCTTCGTGAACGAATCTTTAGGAAGTAAGTTGGACTTAAAGGACGAAGAAGTTCAAAAACAATATAGAAACAGCTTTGATTGGTTTGGCTTTGGACTCGAAAGTGAAGATGCTGTGCAAGAAGAAAAAATATCGGAAAACAAAGATATGGATTCCATGGAAATCGATTCTTTGGAGGATACCATTCCAAACGAAAACGAAGATGAGAACAGAGAAGAAAACCAAGAGGTTGTAGATGCTGGCCAATTGGAGCCTACTTTGCTCGACAAAATCAAAGAGCTTCTTTCAACAAAACAAATGAAGTCTTCAAAGATTGCTGTGGAATTAGGTGTTTCAAAAAAGGAAATTAATCAAGTTTTATACGCCCATACTGGTCTTTTTGTTAAAGATATATTCTTCAACTGGAAATTGAAGAAATAAGTCTATTTATTTTGGTTTTGATAAAAAATCTCGTTTATCCCAATAAAATCGGAAGAGAAGAAACGGAGGTGTGAAGAAATGATACATAACTATATTGATTTGCATTGTCACACAATTGCGAGTAAGAGCAAAACCGGAGAATCCGAGAAAAGAAATGTTCCCAATAAGGAATATTTTCTTAATGCAATGCATGAAAATCATGTATCAGTTGTGGCTATTACAAATCACAACTATTTTGATTCTAACCAATATGAAAGTTTTAAGGACAATGAAGATGTTATTGTTTTTCCAGGAATCGAACTAGATATTGAGCTTTTGAATAAAAATATCGGTCATTTGATTTTGATTTCAAACCCTAAGGGAGAACAGTATACCCACTTTTTGGAGTTTATTCATAAAATCAAAGCAGACATTATTTCAGAAGCATGTAGTTTGAAAATATCATTATCTGATTTTCCAGAATTAATTAAGAAAATAGATGGCCTAATAATTGTCCATTATGGTGGTAAGGCTTCTCCTTTTTTAGAAGAGGATGTCAATTTTTTGAAGTTTAATTGCAGTCAAAGTTTATTTGTAGAGCCTTCCTCACTTATTAGTGCTTTTATTTATTTGAACAAAGGAATGCAATCTATCATTGGCTCTGATGTTAAAGATTGGAAAAATTATCCGGGAAAAGAACTTCCAGAATTAAAAGTTCCAGTTGAAAGTTTTTCAAAACTTAAATTACTCTTAAAGAAAGATGAAGCGATAATTAAAGAGAAAACAAAATCTAAAATTTATGATGAGAAATTTTCTATTGTTAATGATGATTTTGGAATAAATGAAAATGTCGAAATTTATAAAGACTGCAATATTATAATGGGTCCGAAAAGCTCGGGAAAATCTATTTTTTTAAGAGCTATAAAATCTGAACTAATATCAAGAGGAAAGCAGGCAAATTTAAAGTACTATTCAGCGGAACAAGTACCCGAATTGTATAAAACAATTAGTACATATATTCCCTCCGATGATGAACTTAATTCCTTTTCTTGCACTCATGATTTATTCAAGAAAGAAATAAGCGATTTAAAACATTTTTCATTTCCAAAGTTTGATAACGTTTTTCTTCAAATTGATGAATTTAATAAAGTAAGTTCTCGAACGAGGCTTGCAAAACAACTTGGTTTCGTTTCTTGCTGTACAAATTTTCCAGATGATTCATATGCTTTCTCTCAAAGCAAAGAAACATTAAAAAAGGATTATCAAGACATTACCAAATTTAGGAAACAAGAGAGATTCAAATCTTATTTGAATTCCAATAAAACCAATATTGTTAATTCTCTTTTAGATGAAGCAAAGAGTAATATTCTTAATAGGTTTAAACAAACTTTTATATCCCATGAATCCTTGATATTAGCTAAAAAGAGCATTTCCGATTTCAAAACCATTTTTACCCAACTGAAGGCAACGGCTGCAATGCCAACTACTACTGGATTATTAGATCTTTTTGAAAAAGAAAATGAATTTTTAAACAAGGCATATCAATTATGCAAAATCTTGCAAAAAGATAAAAAACAAGATGAGGTGCATATTGGTTATTTAGATGGAAAGGGCAATGTACAATTTGTAAAAGAAATATCGAGCATTATTGCATATTCAAAATCAAAAAATCCCATTAGTATGTTAAAAACCGGGTTTGCTACCAATGCCAAAAATATATACAACAGTTTAAATTCTCTCTGTACAAATAGATATGGCCCTGATTTTGTTACTGATATTTTAAAATCTTCAAAATTGATGGTTGACTATGATGTGGTTTCAATCAAAGACTTTTTAGGTTATCAATCATTCTTTGTTAGAGAGAATGGGACAAGATTTAATCCATCAAAAGGTGAACAAGCTATTCTTGTGTTATCTAGCTGCCTAAATGATAATAGTTCATCTATAGAATTTTATCTTTTAGATGAACCTGAAATGAGTGTTGGCCATCATTATGTTAATTCAACGATAGTCCCGCGTATTAAGGAACTGTGCAGTTTAAATAAATGTGTAATTGTTTGCACTCACGATGCGAATGTTGGAGTTGGCACTTTGCCGTTTCAAGTTATATATAGGGAAGAAGATTTAAATGGATGTTATCACACTTATCTTGGAAATCCTTTTAGTGGCGTGTTAACTGACCAATTTGGGAATAAAATCAATTGGAAGGATACTGCAATTAATGTTTTAGAAGGTGGGCGTGAAGCGCTTGATTTAAGGGAGGTGACTTATGGAGACAAAGATTAACTATAAAACATATGATGCAATGTTAAAAAAGAATAATGAAAAATGGGTGCTTTGCTTATGCCTTGATCAAAATAGCGAAATAGATCTATCGGCTAAGGAACAAGATTATTTAAAAGACGTTTTTAACCTGCTGATTAGAAAAATGATTGAAGAACCTTATAAATTTTCTTTTAAAAAATCGGAAGAAGAAGAGGCAAAAGGTTTGAATGAAGTATGTGAAAAATACATTTCTATATTGAATAACGATTTAAAAGGCGTTTATGAAGAATATTTAACCGGAATAAACGAAATTACTTTAGAAAGCACGAAATAACAGTGCCATAATCGCATTCAAACAATTTGCATATTTTTCTTAAAGTTTTAAGACATACGTCTCTATTGTTTTGCATCAAATTATATTCATTTGAGCTTATACCAGATTTGGATATGAGCTCTTTTTTCGTCATGCCTTTTTCTTTCATGAGAGACCATAAGCCATCGTAGGACGTATAGCCAAAATCTTCGTTATTTTGCTTAGTATCCTCGCAAAAGGCCTTTTTTTCCTTCTGATTATACTTTGGATGTGGTCGTTTAAAAGAGCGGTGACGTCTTTGGCAATGTAGCCTTTTCTAACGGCCAAACCGATGGCTTTGAAATCCTCGACCATGCGCATTTTCACTTTGCTGTCTAGCTCGCAATACTCAATGGCTTCCTCTAACCCTTCCTGACAGATGAGTGAAGGGCTGAGAGCCAACGCATCGTGGTAGGAGATGTCCTTACCACTTTTTGGGTTCATTAGCTTTCTGGCGTATTCTCCTTTTTAGATTGCATTCGTAATCCCTGCTTTCTCGTTCTCGAAATCTTTGATGAACCAAGTCCATATCGTTTCATAGACCATGGCTGCGTTGATCCTTTCCCCAGACGATGCAACCCTAAGAATCGCATTGTAGAGATTCTTCTCCAAGATTTCGAAAATCGATCCGATGGTAGTGCTTGCTTTCATAATTCCGTTTCCCCCTTTTTTGAAGCACGGCCGAAATCAGTCCCGTCTGGTCTCGTTTCAAAAACAAGCTCTAATACAATGACATTGCGGAACGATATTGGTCCGTGAATGGATGTTTCTTAAATTTTAGCATGAAAGGTTTCATTTCCGAATTGCATGGCGTCTAAGGTTTTTGAAACACCTCATCAATAAAGGAGGACTCGCTTATGTGGGAAGAGATAAGAACCCCTGAAGGGAAGCTTCTGTTCCGAATCAATCGGAAGGAGAAGCTCGTAGAGGGAAAGAAAGGCGAATGGACCTTATTGGTCAGCCTTGAGAACAAGGAGGTGAGAGCGGAAAGAAAAGGCCCCCAAAAGAAAACAAATTAGCAGACACAGTCTACGACAAAGAAGCAAATCCCTGATGAACTAGATGAACACGGATTTATGCCTTCAAGCAGGAAGGCAACATCTCTGTTCATCTTTTTGTTTGCCTTTTCGATAGGGCAAAGATGGCTTCGGGAAAAAGGCACGGACAGGAAAGAGCCGAAGTTATCTATACAAACCTATGTTGTTTAGTTACTTACAAACACAGTCTTACCTGTGTCTGTAATGATACTCAATTAAGAAATTACATTGAGATTACTAGTAGTTACTTATGGTTGCGTTTCTTCGGCTCTCCGAACAAGGAGAAAAGAAAAATGGCCGTGATTTACGCCGAAATCGCCTTCGTGAACAAAAAAGGCGAAACGAAGAGAGTGCGCTTTCCGATGGAGAAGGAGAGCTACAAAGCTTACCACCATCCATTCGTACCGAAGGAATGGACGGATAGGATGATGCTTGAGGAATACAGAGCCTATTGCAAAGAGAGAAACTACCGCAAAAGGGTCGTTCCGATGCCCGTTGATTTTCATGGATACGAAATCGAGATTGAGGATAAAGAGAACCTTACTCCCGTCGAATACGTGATGCTCATGGAAGAGGCGGAGAGAAGGGAATCCATGATGGAAAGAATTCTTTCGAAACTGACGCCGCTTCAAAGAGAGGCCGTGAAGAAAGTGTGTTTGGAAGGAAAAAGCATACGGAAAGCAGCAAGCGAGGCGGGAATCTCCTCTCCAGCGATGCTCAAAAGGCTCAAGAAAGCGAAAAGGAACATGGAAAGGATCATCGAAAGCGGAGAATTTTAGGAAATTTCGTATAAGGGGCTAATTTCCAGTCGGTCAAGTTACCTATTAGGTGAGGGAATCCTTTCCCTTAGCGAATCAGAAACGGAGGAAACAAGTATGAAAGATTCCAAATTCAGCTATACCGCGGTGAGGATCTACAACATCGATCTCATCAACGAGCTAGAGAAGACATTCAAAAGGACCGAGACCTCTTTCGCATCCAACCGCTCCCAGTTCTTGGTCCATCTCATCGAATTGGGACTCGGCTCCTACAAAGAGACCTTGGAAGGAAAACGCTCAATGCCTAACGAGAGACCATTCGAACTTCCGACAGACATCGAGGATTTGAGAGACTTGCTCGACAAATACATCAGCTACTCCAGGGACGCCGATAAAAAATCCAAAGAGAAATTGGAGGTATGCGAATCCTTGGCTTCCGCAATTCTCAATGTGCTGTTGGCGTCCATTGAAGGCGATTTCGTCGACAAGGAAGCCTGCGAAGCCGGCAAATATGACGAAGTACCTAAAAGATTCCGAAAGAAGGAAGAGGATAGGGAAGACTGATGCCGAAAGTCGTCTTCAGGGTCCGCTATTATGCGCCTGGCGATAGCTATCTCGATGCAACCAAGAAAGAAAACCGAAAGAAGATTGCCAACAGGAATTACTATTCCTCCAACCAATCTGATGGTCAGGATTACATCAATTACATCGAGGATGGGATCAAGCAATCCGGCGACTTCGATTACGTCGACTACGTGGGCGTTCATGAGAAATCCATCGGAGCCTTCGACAAAAACGGAATATTGACTCCGGAAGGCAAAAAGAAGCTTCGAGAAGATCTCAGGAAAACGAAATCCGTCATCTGGGACTGCGTTATATCGCCAGAGGAGAAACTCAGCAAGGAAAAGCTGAACACTTATGAGGACGCTAAGGCCCTCATCGACAAATGCCTTCCGAGATTTCTAAAAGAAAATGGGATCGACATCAACAATATCAACTGGTACGGAGGACTCCACAAGAACACGGACAACTACCATATCCACCTTTCCTTCTATGAGCTTGAGCCGAAGCACCTAAGAAAGGGCAGAGAGGGGCTGTTCTTCCATCGAGGAATGATCACGAAAAGCTCCATCAACAG
>ERZ808246.2425-NODE-2425-length-11698-cov-4.381774_pt1 | contig 11698 bp, 15 predicted proteins | sample MGYA00521083_ERZ808246 | MGnify/ENA primary metagenome ERZ808246 (study PRJEB31516, sample SAMN03275577) | gut metagenome | biome: mammalia-associated habitat; material: feces | host: Papio cynocephalus | place: Kenya | collected 2012-07-07 ...
GCAGCTGACCGGTACTAATAGCCCGAGGGCTTGACCTACAATTTATGCAGGCAATAAGCCTTCCTGATTCCCAATAATACATTGTTCGGTTTTGAAGGTGCAATAAACTTCATAGTTGGTGCTGATTAGGGCGAGGGTCCACCCGTTCCCATCCCGAACACGGAAGTTAAGCTCGCTTCTGCCCACAATACTTGGCTGGAGACGGCCCGGAAAAATAGGTAGCGCCAACATAGAGAAGGCACCCAATAGGGTGTCTTTTCTTTTGGACACCAAAGAGAACCCCCGGCTCTGCCGGGGGGATAAAAGAGCCTATGGCGTGGAAGAGAGCAGAAAAAGTCTCCAAGCTAGAGTAAGTGAAAAGTTTGCCGACCAATACTTACAAAGGCGAGGAGACTAATTCATGACAAGCAATAGACCCACCGACAAGCAAAAGGCTTTCGGTGATGGTGATAGCCCGTTTACGGGCGGTAGGGCAGAGAATGTAAGCGAAGAAAATCCTGTGCCCTTTGAGCAGCTTGCCAGTAATAGGCCCTTATAGGGCCTGGTCAAACCTCCGGCTTAGCCGGAGGTTTTGATTCGCATGGTACTTTATAACGGAAACGTCACCGACAGGCAGGAGCCTGGGTTGGCGCAGGGCGCAGACAGTGCCGCCTCTGCCAAGGTCGAAGTCCTGCAGGGGCGGCATTATATTTGGCTGTTTGTCTCACGAGGAGAGGGTGCGGTGCGTTTTCCGCAGCCGCAGCAGAAAGAAGATCGAAAGCCCTAGGCACAGCAGCTCCGAGATCAGCGGCGCAAACCATATGGAGCTACCGCCGGCAGTGGCTGCCAGCAGGAGCAGCGCGCCGCCCTGCAGGAGCAGCCCACGCCCGGTGGAGATGGTCACGGCCGGCAGCGGGCGCTCCATGGCGGTGAGGAAGCCGGCGATATAGATGTTGAAGCCTACGGGCAGATAGCACAGACTATAGCGTCGGAATGCATCCGTGGAAAAGGTGAGCATCTCCGACCCGGCATCCGGCAGGAAGGCGCCCACCAGGGCCGGCGCCGCCAAAAACAGAGCGGTAAAGCACACGGCGGCAACGCCGCACATGGTGCGCAGTCCGTAGCGCAGGAGCTTGCCAATAGCCTTGCCGTCCCCCCGGCCGTTCTGGAAGCTGATGAGCGGCTGGCTGCCCTGGCTGATGCCCATAGTGATGTTGACGACCAGGGTGTTGGAATAGGCGATGATGGTGTAGGCCACCAGACCGTCGGTGCCGATGCAGCGGAGGATGGTGTGATTGAACAGGAAGATCATCAGACCGTTGCACAGCTCCGTCAGCCCGTCGGAAATGCCGATGGGCAGCAGACGGCGGTAGATTTTCCAGTCCATGCGGAAGCGTACCGGATGGAAGGTGGTGTGCTTGCCCAGGAAATGCGTCAGGTAGATCAGACAGGTGAGCAGTTGGCTCGCGCCGGTAGCCGCCGCCGCGCCCCATATGCCCATGTTCCAGTGAAAAATAGCCAGGTAATCCAGCACACAGTTGGTCACGCAGCCCACGCACACGGTGATCAGCGCCAGCCGGGGCCTTCCATCGGTCTTTACCAATACCTCCAGATTGTAAGAAATCATGAAGCACACAGCATAGGGTGCCAGTCCCCGGAGATAGTGGACGGTAAACTCCAGTGTGTCCGCGTTGGCGCCCAGCAGCAGGGCAAACGGCTCCGTGAAAATCAGTACCAGGACAGAGATGGTAACGCCGATCACAGTCAGCGTTACCAGGTTTTGCGAAAAGAGTTTGTTGGCGCTCTGTGGATTTCCCTGTCCCAGGAGATAGGCGATGATGGTGGAGGTGCCCACGGCAAAGATCACCGCAATGGAAAACAGAAGATTGATAAACGGCACGGCCAGGTTCACGGCACTCATGGCGTATTCGCCTACGCCCCGGGCCACGAACAGGCCATCCACAATGGAGTACAGGGAGAAGACCATGAGGGAGGCCACTGTGGCCGTGGAGAATCGGATGAATTGTTTGAGTAGGCTTTGCTGTTGCTGCATTTTGGATAAGATTCCTTTCCAGTCAGCGGCGTACCGCGATTTGATTTTCTTAAAATTAGTATAGCAGAGGAAAAACGATTCGTCAAGATTGGCGGTTGCGAAGCAAAAAGAGGAAATGTATAATAGACAGGGAAAAGGATGTTATAAAAGGATATGAAACAGAGCCTTTTTCAGACCGATTCACCGGCCAGGGCGGTCAAGAGCCTTGCGGGAGAAATGGATCTGTAAGGCGCGCTTGTAATCCGTGCGATACAGTGGTATACTTATAAAAAATATCCCAAGAAATGCAGGAGGAAGTGCGAATGAAAGCGGCACTTGTCATCATGGCGGCCGGACTCGGCTCGCGCTACGGCGGCAATAAACAGGTGGACGGCGTGGGCCCCAACGGGGAGATCCTGATGGAATACTCCATTTATGACGCCATCCGCGCGGGCTTTACCAAGATCGTGTTCATCATCAAGCCCGGTATGGAGGAGATGATGCGGCGCATCTGCGGGGACTATGTGGCCCGGCGCACCGCGGCGGACGGGTCCGAAGTAGAGGTGTGCTATGCGGTGCAGGACTTTACGGGTCTGCCGGCGTTTTATCACCTGCCGGAGGGGCGGGAAAAGCCCTTTGGCACAGGCCATGCGGTGCTGTGCGCCCGGCCCTATGTGAATGAGCCGTTCTGCGTCATCAATGCCGACGACTACTACGGCGTGGACGCATACCGCAAGATCTACCAGGCGCTGCAGCGCCTGCCGGAGCAGGGGGGCGCCGCCATGGTGGGCTACCTGCTGAAAAATACCGTCAGCGAACAGGGCACGGTGTCCCGGGGTGTCTGCCGGGTGGAGGGCGGGCGGCTCCTGGGCATTAAGGAGGCGCTGAAGATCCGTCTGGAGCCCGACGGGACCATTGCCGACGAGACCGAAGGCGTGCTCCCAGCGGACGCGGTGGTGTCCATGAATTTTTGGGGCTTTATGCCGTCCTTCTTTGAAGAGGTGGAGGCCTATTTTTACGATTTCCTGCGCCGGGAGGCGGTGGATAATACCAAGGTCGAGTGCTTGCTGCCCAATTTGGTGGGCAAGCTCATCGGCGAGGAGAAGATGAGGGTGTCCGTGCTGCAGTCTGCGGACCGGTGGTTCGGCATGACCTACCACGAGGACCGGCAGGCCGTGGCGGAGGAGCTGAAGCGGCTCCATGCATGCGGCGTGTATCCCGAAACGCTGCGGCTTTGAGGAGGGAAAACATGAGAAGGACCCGAAAAAGACCCTGGTATAAAAACCCCGCGTGGCTGGTGAGCATCGCGGCGGTGCTGGTCGCCCTGGGGCTGGTGCTGTTTTTCCTGCTGCGCAGCGGCGGTAAAAAACAGCCGGACGTGACAGATGATCCGCCGGTGGTGGATCCTGCACCGACGCCCAATCCGACCCCCGCGCCGGACCCTGCGCCGGACCCTGCGCCGCAGCCGGACCCGGAACCTACGCCGCAGCCGTCCCAGGAGAGCTATACCGAGGGCGAACAGACCGACGGCGTGTGGAACCTGGTGCTGGTGAACCCATGGAACCCCCTGCCGGAGGATTTCTCCGTGGATATTGAGCCCCTGGATAATACCCGGGGCGTTGACAAGCGCTGCTATCCTCAGCTGCAAAAGATGATGGACGACTGCCGGGCGGCAGGCTATTCTCCGTACATCTGCTCGTCCTACCGGACCCAGGCTATGCAGCAGGAGAATTTTGACAGACAGGTCGATATTTTCAAGAACCAGGGCTATGACGATGAGGAGGCCCAAAAACTGGCTGCCAGGGAGGTGGCCGTGCCCGGCACCAGCGAGCATCAGCTGGGCCTGGCGGTGGACATCATCGACACCGATAACTGGAATTTGGACGAATCCCAGGAGAGCATGCCCACCCAGCAGTGGCTCATGGCCAATAGCTGGCGCTATGGCTTCATTCTCCGCTACCCCAACGGCACCACGGACATCACGGGCATTATCTATGAGCCCTGGCATTACCGTTATGTAGGCTGCCAGGTGGCCAGGGAGATCTATGAGCGGGGCATTACCCTGGAGGAGTACCTGGGCCGGGCAGAGCATTAAATAGCCAAAAATACTCCTTTATGCGGTGGGACTTTCCGGGTCCTGCCGCATTTTTCTATCTGCCGCACCGTATTTGATATGTATCTGTAGGGGGCGATGCCCACATCGGCCCGCATCACCGGGAACGCGGCCGTAGGGGCCGACGACCCCGACGGCCCGGCTACAGGCACTCCTTGCTATGCACGGGGGCGGACGTCCCTACCCGCCCGCTATATCCGCCTGTAGGGCGGGGTGCCCTCACCCCGCCGCCGGGGTCGTACCGCATTTCTTGTAACCTGCCATTGTGAAGCCGGCGACCGCTGTCACTGGCTGTGGCAATTCATGATCCCCGTTCCCAAAGGCATCCGCCTCTCCCGGCAAAAAAAGGACGCCGGCTTTTGCCGGCGTCCTTGTCCGTATGGAGCGTCAGTTGCACTCCTTGGCCTGCTTGTTCTGCTCCTGGTTCTGGTTCTTGTTCTGATTCTGGTTTTGGTTCTGGTTCTTATTCTGATTGTTCTTGGCCATGTTGAGCACCTCCTTTTCCTTACTGTGTACGCCCTTAGTGTGCCATGCGCCGGGTAAAATATACAAAAATTCCTTAAAAAAATATTGACATTGCCCTCCTCGGGTGCTACAATACCATAGGAAAACAAAGAAGGCAGGATGCATCCGCCTCACCTCCAGCATTTTGGCAAAGAGGTCAATAGCGTAATGCGCTCTTGATTTTAGGGGCGGTTTAGGCTATGCGGGTGCTTTCGGCATCCGTGTTTTTATTTTTGAATGGAGGTGTTTCGGCCATTAGCAAGCTGCAGCATGAATTGAACGAGGAGATCCGCGATAAGGAGATCCGCCTCATCGGCGAGACCGGCGAGCAGATGGGCATCGTATCCGCGGAGGAGGCCCTGCACATCGCTGACGAACGTGGTTTGGACCTGGTGAAAATTTCTCCGCAGGCAGTGCCCCCTGTGTGCAAGCTGATGAACTACGGCAAGTACAAGTTTGAGCAGAGCAAGCGCGAGAAGGAAGCCAGAAAGAACCAGCATGTGGTGGAGATCAAGGAGATCCGGATGTCCCCGGGCATTGATGTGGGCGATTTCAACACCAAGCTGAAGAACGCCCAGAAATTCCTGACTGACGGCAACCGGGTGAAGGTTTCCGTGCGTTTCCGTGGCCGTGAGATGGCCCATACGGATATCGGCCGGGATCTGCTGAACAAGTTTGCCGAGCAGTGTGCCGAAACAGCGACATTGGAAAAGGCAGCCAAGATGGAGGGGCGGAACATGTCCATTTTCCTCTCTCCCAAAGCAGGCAAGTAATTTCACTGTTCCGCCGCGGGCGGAGAACATACGGAAGGAGTATTTATCATGCCTAAACTGAAGACCCATAGCGGCGCAAAGAAGCGCTTCAATCTGACGAAGTCCGGCAAGGTCAAGAGAGCCCACGCTTTCAAGAGCCACATCTTGACCAAGAAGGACACCAAGCGTGGCCGTCGCCTGCGGTCCGGCACTTATGCCGACTGCACCAACGAGGCGACCATCCGCAAGATGATCCCTTACAAATAATTGACGGAAGCGTTAGAATAGGAGGCAAGAACAAATGGCAAGAGTTAAAGGCGCAATGATGGCGCGTAAAAGAAGAAATAAGACCTTGAAGCTGGCCAAGGGTTACTGGGGTGCCAAGTCCAAGCACTTCAAGATGGCCAATGAGCAGGTCATGAAGTCCTTGACCTACGCTTATGTAGGCCGCCGGCTGAAGAAGCGTGACTTCCGTCAGCTGTGGATCACCCGTATTTCTGCCGCCTGCAAGCAGAACGGCATGAACTACTCCACCTTTATGCACGGCTTGAAGGTGGCCGGCATCCAGATCAACCGCAAGATGCTCTCCGAGATGGCTATCAACGACAGCGTGGCTTTTGCCGCCCTGTGCGACATCGCCAAGAAGGCCTAAGGAGCAAATAACCGCATAACCGTATAGAAAGGCTTGCCGCCTGCTCTTTGCAGGCGGCAAGCCTTTTTTGCGCCGATTTGGCTCCCGATACCGGATAAACCGGGCAAACATGGCTTTTCCTGTTGCCAAAACCGGGAAAGAGGGCTATAATAAAAAAGTATACCATCAATTCATAAGGGCAGGCGTGTTTGCCCTTGTCAAACGATGGTACCCCCAATACATAATGAGCTTTGAGGTATGAGGATGAAAACACAGGAAAAGCTGAACATGACCATGCTCTGCGATTTTTACGAGCTGACCATGGGCAATGGGTATTTCAAAAACGGCTACAAGGATCGCATTACCTACTTTGATGTATTTTTCCGCCGGGTGCCGGATGGCGGCGGCTTTGCCATCGCCGCGGGACTGGAGCAGCTCATCGAGTATATCGAGAATCTCCATTTCACCCCGGAGGATATTGCCTATCTCCGGGGCCGGAAGCTCTTTGACGAGGAGTTTCTGACCTATCTGGAGAATTTCCGTTTCACCGGCGATATTTACGCCATTCCCGAGGGCACGCCGGTGTTTCCCCGGGAGCCGCTGGTCACGGTCCGGGCCCCGGCCATCGAGGCCCAGCTGATCGAGACCTTCACGCTGCTCACGGTGAATCACCAGAGCCTTATCGCCACCAAGGCCAACCGCATCGTCCGGGCCGCCAGAGGCCGCACGGTGCTGGAGTTCGGCTCCCGCCGGGCCCAGGGTGGGTGCCCGGGCGGCCTATATCAGCGGCTGCCACGGCACTGCCTGTGCCATTTCCGATGAGCTGTACGGCGTGCCTGCCGGCGGCACCATGGCCCACGCCTGGGTGCAGATGTTCGACACGGAGTATGACGCCTTCAAGACCTATTGCGAGATCTATCCCACCAACGCCACCCTCCTGGTGGACACCTATGACACCCTGCGCTCCGGCGTGCCCAACGCCATCCGGGCCTTTGACGAGGTTCTCAAGCCCCTGGGTATCACCAAGTGCGGCATCCGCCTGGACTCCGGCGATATGGCTTACCTGAGCCGCAAGGCCAGGAAGATGCTGGATGACGCCGGCTGGACCGACTGCAAGATCTCCGTCTCCAATTCTCTGGACGAGTACCTCATCCAGGATCTGCTGCTCCAGGGGGCGCAGATCGATATGTTCGGTGTGGGCGAGCGGATGATCACCGCCAAGAGCGAGCCTGTGTTCGGCGGCGTGTATAAGCTGGCTGCCGTGGAGGATGAGGACGGGACCATCATCCCCAAGATCAAGGTCAGCGAGAACGTGGAAAAAATCACCGTGCCCCATTTCAAAAAGGTGTACCGTTTTTACGGCCGGGATACCGGCAAGGCCATTGCCGACTATATGACCGTGCATGACGAGCAGGTGGACGACGAGAAGGATATAGAGCTGTTCGACCCCAGCGCCACCTGGAAGACCAAGACCGTGTATAACTTCACGGCCCGGGAGCTGCAGGTGCCCATTTTCCTGGGCGGCAAGTGCGTGTATCAGCGCCCGACCCTGGAGCAGATCCGGGAGTATTGCCGCCAGCAGGTGGATACCCTCTGGGATGAGGTGAAGCGGTTTGACTATCCCCATAAGTACTATGTGGACCTCTCTCAAAAGCTGTGGCAGATCCAGCAGGACCTGCTGCGCTCCAAGCATTGAGTAAAAGCCTATGGCAGGACTGCCCGGTGCGTGCAGTCCTGCCGGCCTTTTAAAGAAAGGATTATTTCCCTCATGAAGCGAATTCAGCGAAAAACAGAGAGAAGAATATCGGCTGCTCTGCGCCTGGCACTGGTGGCACTGCTGCTTCTGCTGCAGATCGCCGTGGTGATAGCGCTGGTCCAGGTGCTCCGGCAAAAGATGTACATTGGGTACATGGTTTTACAGGTGCTGGGCGTGCTGTGCATCCTGCGCCTGTATATGCGCCCGGGCAGCAGCACCTATAAGCCCGGCTGGATCATTCTCATTATGCTGGTGCCGGTGGTGGGTTTGATCCTTTATTTTCTCTGGAACGGAAACCAGGTGAAAAAGAAGCTGGCGCTGAAGGCCATGGCTATGCCGAAGGAGACCCCGGCGGTGCTGGAGAGCAGCGCCCGTGCCCAGGCGGCGCTGACGGAGCGCTGGCCCCGGTGGGGCAAGCTGACGGAATATCTGCAGCGGCAGAATTTTCCGCTGTTTGCCAATACGGAGATGACCTATTTTCCCACGGGCGAGGCATACCTGGAGGATCTGCTGGCCCGGATGGAAAAGGCCCAGCGCTTCATCTTTTTGGAGTATTATATTGCCTCCGAGGGACAGATCTGGGAGCGCATCTGCCGGATCCTCACCGAGCGCGCCGCCGCCGGGGTGGAGGTGAACCTGATCCTGGATGATTTCGGCAGCATGATGACCATGCCCCAGGAGGATATTTATGCCCTGCGGCAAAAGGGCGTATGGGTGCAGATGTTCAACCCGGTGCATCAGTATGTGAACCGGCTGTACTTTAACTATCGGGATCACCGCAAGATCGCCGTTATCGATGGGGACATTGCCTACACCGGCGGTGCGAATCTGGCGGATGAATATGCCAACCTCATCGTCCGCTTCGGCTACTGGAAGGACTGCGGCATCCGCCTGGAAGGGGAGGGGGCCTGGGGCCTGACCCGGCAGTTCATGCACCTGTGGCTGCGCATGAACGGCGAGCTCCGCGACCCGTGGGATTCCTACCGTCCCCAGGCGGTGAGCCATGGCGGCGATTTCTGCCAGCCGCTGGTGGATGGGCCGGATAATAACCCCGTCAGCACCGTAGAGGATACCTACCAGCAGCTCATTGCCAATGCCTGCCGCTATGTGTGGATCACCACACCGTACCTGGCCATTGATGAGCCCATGATCCGCACCCTGTGTATCGCCGCGGACAGCGGCGTGGATGTGCGGCTGATGTTGCCGGGGATCCCGGACCATAAGTTCGCCTACATGGTAGCCCAGTCCTATTTTGGGGAGCTGCTGCAGCACGACGTGAAGATTTATACCTATACCCCGGGCCTGCTCCACGCCAAGTCCGTGGTGGCAGACGGCGAGATAGGCTTTGTGGGCTCCGTGAATATGGATTACCGCAGCTTCCAGCTGCATTTTGAGTGCGGCACCCTGTTTACCGGCAGCGCCGTGGCGGCGGTGCAGGAGGATATGAACGGCGTTTTGGAAAAAAGCCGGCGGGTGACGCTGGCCTCCTGGCGAAAGCGCAAGTGGTATGTGAAAATCTTGGGCGCAGTGCTGCGTCCCTTTGCCATGTGGATGTAAAAGGAGAGAGAAAGAATGCTGATCCATGATATGAATACCGGCGACCGGTTTGAGGGCTATTATATCCTGCAGAACATCGCCCAGCGCACCACGGCGGCGGGCAAGCCCTTCCTCACGCTGAACCTGGCGGACCGCAGCGGTGCCGTTACGGCCCAGGTGTGGGATTACACGGGTCCCATCGGCCCCGGCGACGTGGGCAAGGTGGCCTGGGCGGCGGGCCTTGCCTCGGAGTATCGCGGCGCCCCGCAGCTGACGGTGTACCGCATCCGCCTGGCGGAGGAGAACGAGGACTACAAGATTAGTGACCTGGTGGCCACGGCGCCCATTGAGATGGATGAGACCTGGGCCTGGCTGCAGGAGACGGTGGCTTCCATTGCGGACGAGGATTACCGGTCCGTCTGTCGGGAGATGCTGAAAATCTACGGCAAGCAGTTCCGACTCATCCCTGCGGCCAAGAGCATGCACCACGGCTTTGTAGGCGGCCTGCTCATGCACACGGCCTACATGGTGAAGGCCGCCGACTTCTACGCTGAGCTCTACCCGGCGGTGGACCGCAGCCTGCTCCTGGCAGGCACGCTGCTCCATGATTTCTGCAAGTGCGAGGAGTTTGTCACCTCCGCCCTGGGCCTGGTAGCGGAATATTCGCTGAAAGGCCAGCTCATCGGCCACCTAGTGCTGGGGGCGGAGGCGGTGAGCCGCGTGGCGGCGTCCCTGGGCATCCCGGAGGAGAAGTCCGTGCTGCTGCAGCACATGATCCTCTCCCACCACGGGGAGCCGGAGTTCGGCGCGGCGGTGCGTCCTATGTGCATCGAGGCGGAGCTGCTGAGCTACCTGGACCTCATCGACAGCCGTATGGAGATCTATACCGAGGCGATGGAGGAGACCCCGGCGGGCACCTTCAGCGGCAGGATCTTTGCCCTGGACAAGCGGATCTATCACCATGTCTGAACCGTTTTCCAACTTTCATACCCACACCATCCTCTGCGACGGCAAGGACCGGCCGGAGGAGCTGGTGCTGGAAGCGCTGCGCCTGGGCTGCCCGGCCATAGGCTTCAGCGGCCATTCCTACGCCCCCTATGACGAGGCCTACTGCATGTCCCCGGCACAGACGGAGACGTATAAAGCGGAGATCAGCCGCCTGCGGAAAGAGTACGCCGGCCGCATCCGTATCTATATGGGCATCGAGCAGGACCTTTATTCTCCCAGCTCTACGGCGGGCTATGACTACGTCGTCGGCAGCGTACATTATCTGTATAAGGATGGCATGTATCTGCCCGTGGACGCTTCCCGGAGTGCCCAGGAACAGGCGGTGCAGGCATACTACGGCGGCGACTGGTACGCCTTTGTCGAGGATTACTTTGCCGCCGTCTCCCAGGTCTATGAACGGACCCGCTGCCAGGTGGTGGGGCATTTTGATCTCGTGACCAAGTTCAATGAGGGGGACGCACTTTTTTCTGCGGACCATCCCCGTTACCGCCGGGCGGCCCTCCGGGCGCTGGACGCCCTGGCTGCTGCGCCTGTGGTTTTCGAGATCAACACCGGGGCCATCTCCCGGGGCTACCGCACGGAGCCGTACCCGGCGGGCTGGATCGTGGAGGAGCTGCGCAGAAGGGGAGTGAAGCGCATCCTGTCCTCCGACTGCCACGCCAAGGAAAACCTGCTCTTTGCCTTTGAGGAGTATAAAGACTGGATAAAATAATAAAAAGCACGGGACAGTGCTTTTTGCGTGCATACCAAAAGCCTCACGGAATTAAATCCATTTGCAAACACAAACGAGTTTATCGTGGCAATATGGACTTACTTTGTTTGATTTTTATTTGCCCATTCCCCAAAATCATTAAAATGCTGCTTTTGTGTATCCGTCCAGGAGCTTGGGTTCTTACTGGCCCATGTACCAAATTCTTTGCCTGCACGCTCGTACTCGGAATCTGTTGAGCAACTGCTTATAAGGAATATAAGGCAAATCACGATTATAATACTCCATATAGCGTTCTTTTTCATTTCGCGCCTCCTTTATCAAATTATACTACTTATCAATATTTTGCGGCATTATATCCTATAATACTTTTGAGGTGATTGTATTGAAACCTTTGAAAGAAAAAATCAGTATAACGATTGATGCCGATATTCTGGAAAAAGTAAAAGAGAGAGCAGGATATGGTGATCGCTCACTATCACAATATATTAACTGCGTTTTGAAGCAGCATATAAAAAATATTGAAAAACAGACCATGCCGTGAATTTCATGGCATGGTCTTTCAATAGGCAAAATGCAATAAATCCCTCTGCGAGGATTTATTGCAAGGAAAAACCCGTTTGCTTTCGCAAACGGGTTTTTCATGGAGGTGACACCCGGATTTGAACCGGGGAATGA
>ERZ808246.2428-NODE-2428-length-11695-cov-12.121048_pt1 | contig 11695 bp, 17 predicted proteins | sample MGYA00521083_ERZ808246 | MGnify/ENA primary metagenome ERZ808246 (study PRJEB31516, sample SAMN03275577) | gut metagenome | biome: mammalia-associated habitat; material: feces | host: Papio cynocephalus | place: Kenya | collected 2012-07-07 ...
CGTAAGGGAAACTCACGTCAGCGGTATGCTCAATCTCCGTGATCGACCACGGAACGGTAGCCGCCAACTTCGCGTACTCTTCCGCATCCTCATAATCCAAGCCGCCATTCATCGAATTGTCCTGAACCGTATCCACCAGGTATTCGTACAGTTCACCGATGATGCCCGCCGTGGAATGGACGAACACAGGCTCAAAATCAATAAAATAACTGCCGAACCACAGGCCGCAGACATGACCCACATAGCCGGTAAGCTCACGCGGCAGCATATTCACGTCAATCATCACAACACCTCGATTTCGTCATTAAGACCCATGAACTCCTGAGTGGTGAACCCGCCATCCTTGACAACGCAGTACAGCCAACCCTGGAATCCACCCAAGCGCGCATCACGCATCCCACGAATCAAGTCACGCAACCACGCGTACACAAGATACGTTTTCGACACGGGACGCCAATAACGCTTACGCTCGACCACATCAAAATGGTCATATGCATACATTTGCTGACCAACGTGAAAATCAGCCCACAATTTCAATGTTTCCATGACACTCACGCATCCCTCGAATCAACGTCACCGAACAGGTCATAACGCAACTGCGCATCAGCATCGAACATCGCCTTGTACGCATCACCAAGAGACTCATAGAAGACGCCATCCACACGCCAACCTTCATAACCCTTGGAATCCAACGAACGGAACTCTCTCAGCGCACCAAGCATCATCTTGCGCAGCAATCGATAATCCGGCACGCTCCTATGAAAATTACCGTCGAACCGGTCAGCAGCAACGTAAGCGTCACGCGCTTTAGTCGTATCGAATGGGACAACAGTACCAATCGGCTCATGGTCGAAATTGAAAGTGTTGACACCGTAAGGCCAATAAACAGCGTAATAATGACGGGACATGGTAGAATCTCCTTGCAAATGGTTTGGTTGAGTTAATTACTGTTTGCAATGGCCGGACGGTACTGGAATATCGTCCGGCCAAAATTTTGTTAGAACAGGCAATCCATATGACGCGGATCAGGCAGATTGTCGGCAGCGGCGTTGATAACCGTGCTGAGATACGCGGTCAACAATGCTGGACGCTTGCCAATCTCCTGGAATACGGCTTGAATGTTCGACTCGATGGACGAATAGCCGGTAGCATCCAAAGCGGCCTTGACCTGCTGTGCTGTGATGACGACACGTGACATTTCATGCCACCTCGACAATCTCATGCTGAGAGAGGTACGCGGCCACGGACTCTTCCAACGTTTGGTCACTGCCACGCTGGTAGTAGTCACGGTACGCAACCACGCCACTCTTACCGTCGAACGCGACATATGCGACGCGACGGCCCTTGGAATCACGGAAGCCACGCGGCTTATGCGCATATCCACCAAACACGTCAGCCAACTCCTTGACCGACTTGCCACCTGGAATCGTGACCACGCGCGCCTTGACGCCATGCTGCGCAATCACCTTCGGCGTATCATTGGACGGAATCGGCGGCACTTCGGGAATCTCAACCGTATCCGGCTCAGGCTCAACCGACTGCGGGGTGACAACCGGCAAATCATCGTAAGTTTCGCACATCTCAGGATGGTCACGCTCGGCCGGGGTGAGGAATGAAATGTCACGTGACACAACCATGCCGCCATCCTCATAAGACAATTCCCAACCATGCTCACGGTCGGCGTCCGACAGGCTCACGCCATGCGCCGTATAATCCCCACAATCAGGGGAAACCATGCAATCGCCACGCTCCACGATCAACGGCACGTCACCGATCTCACTCACCGCCTGAGCATAATCAGAGCCGTTAGGATCAAGCCACGTGCCACCATCGGCACGATACGCGGCGGCCACACCACGCACCGCCTGAGCATTCTTCACGCCCGGAATCATCCGCCATGATTCAACACCATCCTTCATCTCGAAACGCCACACGCTAGGCGTGTTGACGGAATCGAAAAACATGAAGACACTGGACGAATTGACTGCCCACAGGCCGTTAACTTTGTTCGACATTTTTAAAACTCCCTTGTATAAAAACTTGATTATTTGATTGGGCCGTTCAACCGCACGGCCCTGAGCGGTTTCACCATTCCAAAACCTTGCTGCCACTCACGAGCACATATGACGTGCCGGATTGATTGCCGTCAACGCTTCCACGCCACTCGCAAATACGCTCGTAACCGTCCGAAGTGCTACCGTCCTCCATGCCGCACTGCGGAATGGCTGACAACTCGCGGTAGCTCGCTAGGTCAGCTTGGCCGTAATCCTTCGTGGCATAAGTCTCACGCCACCACGTCCACTGCTGCTCAGGCGTGCCATGCGGATCAGCAACCGGCTGATCGGAAAGCGCTGTGGAACAAGCCACGCCGAAAGCCAACAGGCCAACAAGCACGGCAACAAGCAGAGTAATCTTCTTACGCATTGCGAACACCTCACTTGGAAAGAACGGAATCAACAACCGTGTAGAATCCGGTGCAAAACTCTCTATTGTGTTCGCTGTGCAGTTCCGCACGGCAACGTTTCGTTAACAGGCGGCGGCACTCACCAATCATGGCATGTTCACCGCGCGTATAGTATTCATCCATCAACCACCACGCGGCATACGTGGTTCCGTCAAGCCTGTTTTCATCAGGCGAACGCCAAGCGTTTTGATTGTGTGAATACGTAGTGTTGTACACGTTGGCGAGATACGCATACTCTGCGGAATCAGATTCACGAATATCAGGAAAATCAACTGTAACAAAAGACATTTTTAAAGCACCTCGATTGTGTTGGAATGTAATGCCCGAACGGGCTATATGGGCGTGATTGATAGGCTCACGCCCGAAAGCCTGGAAGAGAGGAAATCAGTCGAAATCGAGAGCGCCGGAATCGATCAGCAGCCGCGCCGCACGCTCACGCGATTCGGCGGGATGCGCGGCCACGATGTCGGATTCGCCGATACCGGCGAAATCAATCCACCCCCACAGGGATTCGACGATGTGCCGAGCGCACCTCAATGCGTCCCATTCGCCGTAATACCCCTCACGGTAAAGCTTCGTGATCGTGTACGCCATATCATTGCAACGCCTGTCATTGCGCACATGCAAAAGCAGTTCGTTGGCGACGTGGTCAAGACGGGAATCAAGCTCATTTTCGGTCATGGTCACGCCTCCTTGCACTCACAGGTCACGAATGCGCCGCAATCGCACGGTTTAGGGCCACACCCCTGCTGTGAGCCGAACGCGACAACACACTTGTGTAGATTCTCGACGAAACGGACCTCGCCGTCATGCCTTGCGCTCTCAGAGCGCAGATAGGCGAACACCTCGCAAAATTCGGGACTTGTCAGCATTTCAGATACTCCATTTCTAGCCCCCGCGTTAGAATGAGAGGGCTTATAAATCGGTTTGTTTTAAGCAAAACCCCAAGAGTGTTACGCCACTCTTGGGGTATTTTTCATCAAGCGGAAAACCCGCCAAACAATATGCAAGTAAACAAAATCCCGGCCACTCAAAAGCAACCGGGATTCATTGATACAACCTCACGCGCCTAACGGAACGGCCTCCTCGCGCGCGGTATCAGGGGCAACGTCTATCTCGCCGTCACCCCACAACACCGTACCAAGGCCGGCGCGCGCGGTAGCAAACACAGTGGAATCGTTCAGCCCGGCGAACGCCGGATAGCTAAAATACTTAGCCATATCCAAGACGCCGCTATAGCCGTCGCTGAACCTGACCGCCACACGGTGGCTGTCAAGCGGTACCGCGTCAGTCACTAAAACAACATCGTCACACATAAATAAACCTCCTTACCTAAGCGGCTCGATGTGTCCGGGTTGCACATGGGCTTCCACACACTTCCAATTGGATTCAAGATCCTCACGGTGTATTTCAGCCCACGCCAACACCAAACGTTCTTGCTTCCTAGGCAATCCGCCCTTAATCAAATCGCCATCAAACGAGTACTTAGCCCAATGGCCGTTATATTCCGCATGAAAATGCTTCACGGGTCCGTGGTCATTGGCATACATGTAAATGACGATACCGAAAAACCTACTGATTCCCGGCAACTATGCCACCTCCTTACGCTTACGCTTACGCCGATACTATCGGCCGAACATTAATATTTCGTGAGCCAACCGCGCCATAAAGACACGACTAGCCCCAGCGGATTAATCCGCCTTAGAATCAATGTCAGAATCAAGCAGTTTGCGCGGATTAGCGATCTTGAGAGCATCGCACAATCGCAGTGCAGTATCAAGCGACACCGCCCGAACATTGCGTTTACCTGTCTCAATCTGCGCAATCTCGACATGATGCACGCCACTACGTTGCGCTAACTCACGTTGCGTTAGACCGCGCTTCATCCTTAATTCTTTCAAACTCATGGCCCTTACTCCTAACTTGGATTAAGGCCATCGTAGACCACTCATACAGCGCGGGGCAATTCCATGCCGGACACCGCGCCACGTTGGCGACTCGACGACGGTTCAGCCTTGCATGCTGTGAGGGTGCATCATGCCTAGTCGCAGTCCGTCGCGTCTTCGTCGCGTCCACTCTTCAGTTTTCAATCATCCATGCCGCGCCTGTTAGGGGGCTTCGTGTCACCGGCCTTGCGGTGGTGGTCTCCGTGGTGGTGGCCTCTCGTTCATCTCTGTTCCTTTCGTTGTCGTTTGCTTGATGGCTCTCACTATACACGCTATCCAGTCAGATAGCAAACCAAGACAACACAGACACCACCAAAACCATTGCAAACACTAGTATTCGTCGGCGTGTCGCAACCACACGACGGCGACACAAAGACAGCGGACACCACAGCCACGGCCACACCCAGGGACGCCACGACATCCAGGGCACGACGGCCACGCCACGGCACGACCACAGCCACGCCATGGCCACGACGGCCACGACGGCCACGACGGGCACGGACATGATCGCATAAGAGGAACGTGCCCGCGCGATACCACACGACACGCCAAAACACAATCGCACAAACGTTCCAACGTTGCACCATGCAACAAACACCCCCGTGGGGGAGCCTCCCCCGGACACAAAAAGCAAGGCCGCTTGCTCTCTAGTGCTGACGCTGAATGCTCGCTGGAACATTTTTGGATTACCTGTTACTCACGAAGTCTTCACATATTTAGTGGTTGCAACCGTTGTTGCACCCTACATATTGTGTATAATATTCCTTGGATTGATGTTGATGGCGGTGAAGCTAGCTTAAGCCACATCAACGTCTGGCCGTCCACTCACAAGGGGAGTGTGAGGATTCTAGATGCGGTACGGTCAGCAGTCCGACCGGTCTATCCCGGGCGTGGCCTATATGGACTCGTACCTATTATTTTGGGCTGGTCTGCAATCCTGTTGGCACAGCCTTTTGGTTGCCGGGTTCGATTCCCGGGGTTTGCTCTAGGTTTCATGGGGTAGCTGCCTATGAGATCGATGGCATTGCTCGAATATCTCCGCTGGAACATGTGGGGGATAAGAGGCTCCCTGCCTTAATCAGGTGGTTGATGACCGAAGGGGAGGCACGGCCAAACGGGTGCATAGATGTTTCACGTTCCTTGCCGTTGGTGGTAAAGCCCATTCCACCATGCCGAACGTCTTTCCGACTTGGACGTTAACTAAGTCGGGTATATGGCATTGGTGCAACCGGTAGCATTACGGTCTCCAAAACCGTCGATGTTGGTTCGAGTCCAACATGCTGTGCTCAGCCTACCCACAGGCTGTGGGAAAGGTCTTCGGAGTCGTCTTGTGGCGGCTCTAGTTTTAGCTGACCCGCCTAGTCTGCGGGAACAGTCTCCTGAGTCGCTGCGGCGGCTCTTGCATTTTGGATGCTTGGCAGAGTGGCTTATTGCACCACCTTGCTAAGGTGGCGACCGGGAACGGTTCGGGGGTTCGACTCCCTCAGCATCCGCGCGCCGTGGCTGGCGGTAAAAAGCCATTGTGATGATGCCATTGGTTCCTTATGGCTCTCTGGGGGTTGAACGAGCGTCCCATGCTCCTGTTGTGGGTGGAGTGTGGGACGCTTGTTCTTTTGCTTTGGTGGCGGAATGGTAGACGCGGCGCACTCAAAATGCGCTACCTGTAGGGTGTGAGGGTTCGAATCCCTCCCGGAGCACTTGGGTTGGTTGATCTGAGAACTTTTCCTGCTGGGATGTTTCCCCTTTGGCGTGTTTTCCTGCTCAGCACCGGCCAACCCTGTTTTTGTGGAGGCATTGTGGCGTGGTCTAGTTCCCATCGTGATGAACGGTTCAATCCTGATTGGCCGCGTGTCCGTGCGATGATTCTTGAACGGGATGGGCATAGGTGCCAGTGGCCGGTCAAGGATGATTACGGGAATGTTCGCTTGTGCGGCCGGTATGGGAATGAGGTTGACCATAAGGTTCGTAATCCTGAACATGATGATGATCGGCCTGAGAATCTGTGGGTGTTGTGTCAGTGGCATCATCAGCGGAAGACCGAGGGTGAGTCTGCCGAGGTTCGTCGTGAAAAGGGTAGGAGTCGGAGGGAGAAGCGTTGGTATTCTCACCCGGCTTTCAAGTGAATGAGTTCATGTGCGCGGTTGCCGGTTGCGCTAATCCGGTGTGCGCGAAGGGATTGTGTCGTTCGCATTACGACCGTGACCGTTATTCGGGGTCTCCGTTGAAGCCGTTGCGTCAGCGCATGTGTCCTCAATGCCATACGTGGTTTGATCCGAAGCGTTCCGACCAGTTGTTTTGTTCTGGGCGTTGCCGTGTGGCGTATAAGCGTGCTCGTGATGATGATAAGTCGTTGCCGGTGAAGCCTGAAACGACTATGTACGTGCGTCCGGTTGACGTGTCCGAGCTTGAGTCCGAGCTTGTTGTTGAGTCTTTTACTGATTCTCAGGTGGTTGAGAAGTGTGGCGGCTTGTGCGCGAAATGCCATGAGCTGGTTGATGTTGGTTCGAGTGGTGCCGATGGTGCCGCTTTCGTGTGGAAGGTTCCGTTGGAGAAGTCGCATAGTGCGACTTTGGCGAATCGTCTGCTGGTTCACAAGCGTTGTGAGGGTGGAACGTCCTAGCTTCGCGTATTGCCTGAAACGGGCGGATTGTGAGGCTGGCTGTGGCTGGTAATGGTCGTGGTGCGCAGAAGTCGAGGAATCCGATTCTTCGTGCGCCTGATAGTCCGATGGGTTTGGAGTTTCCTGCTGTTCGCCCTGATGGGCAGGAGTGGCTTGAACGGACGAAGAAGTGGTATGAGTCGCTTCGTGTCAGTCCGTTGGCTCAGCGTATGGGTGTTGAGGCCGACTGGTACGCGGTTCAGGATTTGGCGTTGTTGAAGGATGATTTCTGGCGTCCGAAGACTAAGGGCCGTTGGATGTTGGCTTCTGAGATTCGTCAGCGTGAGGCCACGTTGGGCATTACACCCGAGGCTCGGGTGCGGTTGAAGTTCGATGCTCCGCAGCCTGACGATATGAAGGCTTCCGCGTATGAGGGCGATACTGAGGGTGCTCGTAACGTTCAACGGAACAGGCAGCGTGCTTCCGCATTGGGTTTGCGTGTCATTGATGGTGGTGCCTGATGCATACGCGGATTCCCGAATTACATGGCGAGGATTTGACTCGTTCGATGGGAATGTTCGCGGTCTGGTGGATTGAGACTTTCTTCCGTGTAGGTCGTGGTGGCGGTGTTGGCCTGCCTGAGACGTTCGACATGGACGAGTACGTGTTCATGCTTCACGCCTATGCGTTGACCGAGTGGGGTACCCGCCGGTTCAATCGTGTGTTCTATTCGCGTGCGAAGGGTAAGAACAAGTCCGGTAAGGCCGCTGGCATTTGCGCGTTCGAGGGTTTGGCTCCTTGCAGGTTCGACCATTGGGCGAAAGAAGGGGAGACTTACGAGTTTCTGGGCGAGGTCTACCCGTATGCGAAGGGTGAGCCTGTTGGACGCATGGTGCAGATGCCGCAGATTCTCTGCTTGGCTACCGCCGAAGGCCAGACTGGTAACATTTTCGATTCGATTTACTACAACTGCGATCAAGGCCCTTTAAGCCAGTTGAAGGGTGTCGGCCTTGATGTTGGTCGTACTCGTATCGGCTTGCCGGAGGGTGGGGAGATTGTTCCCACCACGAGTGGTGCCGCGTCCAAGGATGGCGGTTTGGAAACGTTCGCCGCCTGCGATGAAACCCACTTGTACAACACGAACAAGCTTCGCAACATGTACAAGACCGTTCAACGTAACCTCGGCAAACGTAAAGGTGATGCAGACCCGTGGATTCTTGAAACGTCCACCATGTACAAGCCTGGCGAAGAGTCCATCGCTGAAACATCGTACAAGTATGCGTGGGATACCGCTTCGGGCAAAATCAAGCATCGTAGCGGCATCTACTTCGACCATGTGTACGCGAACATCGACTTGGATGATTTCGCTGACGAGAAGAAGGTTCTCCGCGCCTTGCAGATCGCGTATGGTGCGAGTGCGAAGAGTTCGGACGGTAAGGATCATCTGATATTGCCCGATGGTCGTATGACCGTGTTGAATGCTGATGGTGTTGACCCCGAGGGTCACACGTATTGGGATGGTGAGCTTGGCCCGTCGAAGGATGGGTGGATTGACCTGAATGGTCAGATGGATCAGATTTACCAGCCTGATTCAGACCCTGCGGATTCGATGCGCTACTATTTCAACACTTTGTCGAGCGTGCATGATGCTTGGCTTACCGAGTCGGATATTCAGTCGCACATGCTGTATCGGGATGAGATGCATACGGCGTTCAATTCGATTCGGTTGGATGGCACGTGGCAGCGGTTCGTGACGAAGCGTGAGCCTATCACTCTTGGCTTCGATGGTTCCGTGTCGGACGATTCGACGGCGCTTGTGGGCTGTCGTGTGTCTGACGGCATGTTGTTCCTGATAAAGCTTGAATCCGCTCCTGATGGCCCTGAGAAGGCCACTTGGCGTGTGAACCGTGATGCGTTCGATGGTATGGCGCGTTGGATGATGGACAATTACAACGTTGTCGGATTCTTCGCTGATGTCGCTTATTTCGAGCAGATGATAGGCGGCTGGGAGAAGGATTACGGGAAGAAGTTGAAGGTCGGCCCGCGTAAGGGTGGCGACAAGATCAAGTTTTGGACGAACAACTGGTATAAGGACATGCAGGTTGCGTTGGATAACGCGCATACCGCGTTCCGTTACCCGTATACGGAGCCTGAACGTAAGTCGAAGCCCATCAAGGATGACATTGCTTTGCTGGCTGACCCGCGACTGGTGAATCATTTCCGTAACGCGCGTAGGCGTGAGACTCGTACCGGTTATGCGATTTATAAGGAGTCGCCTAATTCGCCGGACAAGATCGATGCGTGCATGGCTGGATTGTTGGCTTATACGGCACGTGGAAAGTATTTGGAATTGGCTGAGGTCAAACGTCGTTCCGCTCCGATGAGAATCTACTAGGTGGTGATTTCGAGTGTCTGACTCGTTGATGATTAAGAACGCTTCCGATGATGACGATGATGCTTATGTCATCACCAATCTGGCGCGTGAGTGGGGTGCGCGTCTCCCATATCTTGCCGAATTGAAACTGTTCAAGGATGGCAGGGAGATGGTGGATGCGAACAGTGTTCCTCAAGGCACTGATCCGAATGCCGCGCCAGTGTATAGGCTGATGCGCCAGTTGGGTGTGGTGAATCTCGCGCGGCGTATCAGCGAGAGCGTGACCGACCGGCAGCAGCCCAACGGTTTCCGTAAGGTCGAGGACTCTTCGTTGAAGGACACTGACGCGGATAGGATGGCGAAGCAGTGCGGTCTTAATTTCATTCTGCGCCGTAACATGCTGCCGGATAAAGGCGATTACGGGTGTTCGTTCGGCTTGGTCTCCAATATTGGCCGTGGACGGTTCATCACGCCTCTTAGCCCTTGGGAATGTTGGATGGATGTTGGCGAGACTGCTGCCATTCAATACACGTATATGGATCATGAGAACAAGGAAGTCATCCGTCTCTACCGTCTTGTTGTCGATGATTCCAAGACCACGACGAAAGTGTATTCCAAGACGGCTCAACGTGAGCATGACCGTTCCGTTGTTGCTCCAAACGATATTTCAGCTGTCGCCAAGTTGGCGTCTGATGCGAAAGCTTGGGAGCCTGGGAGTGATTGGGAGTGGGTGGAGGATTCGCAGCAGTCGGATTTTTCCTACGCGGAGGGTTGCGACTCGCTGCCGATAGTCCGGTTGAGCACGGTTGACGGGCAGGGTTTGTTCGAGCCGTATCTGCCGATGTTGAAGCGTATCGACCGTGAGACGTTCGACCGTTTGTGCATTACGATGATGCAGGCGTTCCGGCAGCGTGCGATTAAGGGCACTGTTCCAACCACGTATACCGAAGAGGATCAGGAAGTCATCGACGGTGAGAAGCAGGCCGGTGATCCGATTGACTTGGCGTCCACGTTCGCTGTCGGTCCAGCAGCGTTGTGGAAGCTTCCTGATGGTGTTGATATTTGGGAGTCTCAGACCACTGACACTGGTTCTTTGCAGAACAACATCATGGCTGATGTGAAACAGTTGGCTTCAGCCGCTGGTATCCCGTTGGATATTCTTTCGCCTGACGTGCAGGGTTCCGCGAATGGTGCGGAGTTGAAGCGTGAGACGTTGAAGTTCAAGGTTCAGACCATGAACGAGTTGGATTCCGAGTCTATCGTGCGGATGATTCGTATGGCGTTGATTCTCGACGGTAAACGTGATGCTGTTGACGCTAATTTCGAGATGGTGTGGAAGTCGATGGATACGACCAGTTCGCTTGAACAGGCTCAGGCTTGCCAACTGTTGTATCAGAGTGGCTTGCTGGCACGTAGGACGATTCTTACGCACAAGATGGGCTTTACCGCTCAGGATGTTGCAGAGGATGATATGAATCGGTTTGCCGATCAGTTCAATATTTCCGGCCAGTCCTCGAAGAGTGATGCGAAGCTTGTCGCGGCTGTGGAACCGGCTACGGGTTGGGATGATGAAACCCAGTCCGCCGTGGATGGATTGCCGAATGCTGATGGTGAGCTTGTTGATGAAGGCGAGTCTGAGTCCTGATGGCGGGGAAGACGCTTGAATCGTTGTCTGACACGCTTGAACAGGCTCGTGCCGCTTTGGTAAACCAGTATGTGGGTCAAGCTCACAGGATGTGGGATATGTTGACTCCCGCAGACTGGTGGAATGATGGCATGACGTTCGCTGTCGCGTCTCGTATGGCGTTGTTGGAGATGGCGTTGATTCAGCAGGTGCGCCGGTTGGGGGTTTCCTATGCGAATGAGACGTTGAGGCTTGTCGGCGTCACTCCGAAGGGTGATGTGCCGGGGCTTGTGTTCCCGCGTGACAATACCGACCCGTGGCTTGTGGCTCAACGTCCAGCTGATGCGTATCGTTCCGCCGCTGTCAAGTCTCCTACGGTTCGGCCTGAAGAATGGCCTGATAAGACCGATGAATTGTTCAGCGAGGTTGACAAGTGGCTTGAACAGGCGTTCAACCGGTTGCAGACAACTGTTGACGAGGATGTGTCCAGAGCGCAGACGAGCGCCACGCTTGACAAGTATCGGCGTAGCAAGGTTTTGGAATACCGCAGGGTGTTGCATCCTGAACTGTCCAAGACGGGTTCTTGCGGCTTGTGCGTGGTGGCGGCTGACCGATGGTATTCGACTGCTGATCTGCTGCCGTTGCACGCTAACTGTCATTGCGGTGTCGCACCGGCTGGCAGTGACTA
>ERZ808246.2430-NODE-2430-length-11690-cov-3.932187_pt1 | contig 11690 bp, 10 predicted proteins | sample MGYA00521083_ERZ808246 | MGnify/ENA primary metagenome ERZ808246 (study PRJEB31516, sample SAMN03275577) | gut metagenome | biome: mammalia-associated habitat; material: feces | host: Papio cynocephalus | place: Kenya | collected 2012-07-07 ...
ACTCATTTTAAACGTCCCTCTTTACCATAGTTCCCGCGCCCTCGTCGGTCAGAAGCTCCATTAATATTGAATGGTGAACCCTGCCGTCCATTATGATTACCTTGTCGACTCCTTTTGAAATAGCGTCGATACAGCACTGAACCTTGGGAATCATTCCGCCCGAGATGACGTTCTGCTCTCTTAATTTATGCGCGTCTGAAATCGTCATGTTCCTTATAAGCGTGGACGGGTCGTCCTTGTCGAGCATTACGCCCGCGATATCTGTCATGAGAATAAGACGTTTCGCGCCGACCGCGCCCGCGATATAAGCCGCCGCGGTGTCGCCGTTTATATTATAAATGTTACCGCTCTTGTCGAATCCGAGCGTTGAAATAACGGGGATGTAATTGTTTTCGAGCAGGTCGTTTACTATGCCGATATTGATTTTTTTGATATTGCCGACGTAGCCGAGACGTTCGTCACGCATTTCGGCTTCAATCAATTTGCCGTCCATACCGGAAATGCCCGCCGCCGCGGTGCCGAGCTGTTCGAGCATTGCGACGAGCGACTTGTTGACCTTGCCCGCCAGAACCATCTGAACAATGTCGACCGTCTCGCGGTCGGTAACTCTCAGTCCGTCGATAAATTCCGTCTTTTTGCCGAGTCTCGTCATCATTCCGCTTATCTCGGGGCCTCCGCCGTGGACGAGAACGACCTTGACTCCGACGAGTCTTAACAGCGCGATATCTTCCATGACTTCGAGCTTTAATTTGTCGTCGGTCATTGCGTTTCCGCCGTATTTGATAACGACGACTTTTCCGTAATATTTCTGAATATACGGCAGAGCCTGCGTTAAAACGCTCGCCCTCTGCGCGTTAGTAAATTCGTCCGTCATGTCCTGTAATCTCCGTTTATTTTAATATAATCATATGTAATGTCGCAGCCGAAGCACGTACATTCGGCATCCCCCGCCTTCATGTCTATATCGATCGTAATGTCGTGCTCGGTAAGTATTTTCTTTGCAAGCTCCTCGTCGAAATCGAGTCCCTCGCCGTTTTCGCATACGGGAATCGAACCCGCCTTGCTCTCGAACGCTATCGATACTTTTTCGGGGTCGAAATCCGCGCCCGAATAACCCATGGCGCACAGTACGCGTCCCCAGTTCGCGTCCGAGCCGAATATCGCCGCCTTTGTAAGCGTCGAAGATATAACGGATTTCGATACGGTCTGCGCTGTCTCTTCGTCCGACGCGTTTTTGACCTTGCATATAATAAGGTGCTTCGCGCCCTCGCCGTCGGAAGCCATTTCCATGGAAAGGCGTGTGCAAAGTTCCTTTAACGCCGAGACGAATTCGTTATACGCTTCGTTTTTCTCGGTAATAATGTCGTTTCCCGCTTCGCCGTTCGCCATGACACAGCACGTGTCGTTTGTCGAGGTGTCGCCGTCGACGCTTATTCTGTTGAATGTAACCTTGACAGTCTCCTTTAACGCCTCTTTAATCATCTCCGCGCTTATAGCGCAGTCGGTCGTTATGAAGCAGAGCATGGTTCCCATGTTCGGGTGAATCATACCCGAACCCTTTGCGATACCGCCCATTTTAACGGTTTTTCCGCAGACCTTTGTTTCGAGCGCAAGCTCCTTTTTAACGGTGTCGGTCGTCATAATTGCCTTAGCCGCCGCGTCAGAACCCTCGTCGGAGTGAGAAATGCTCTTATAAAGCTCGGGCATGCCGTTTTCGATTGCCGTAATGTTTAAAGGCTGACCGATAACGCCCGTGGATGCTATGACTACGTCGTTTACTTCGCAGCCGATCTCTTTAGCCGCCGCGGCGCACATTTTTACCGCGTACTCCTCGCCGTGAGGGGCACATGCGTTCGCGATTCCGCTGTTGATAACGGCAGCTTTTGCCGTGCCGTCGGAAAGATGGTCGATGTCGACCGCGATATGCGAAGCTTTTACTTTATTTTTAGTGTATACAGCCGCCGCCGTACATTCCGAATCCGAAACGATCATTGCAACGTCCTTTTTATTCTTATTATGCGTTTTGACTCCCATGTGAAGTCCGCCCGCCTTAAATCCCTGCGCGGCGCAGACTCCGCCGTTTATATATTTCATTTTAATTTACCTCTCTTAAAAGTTAAGTCCCGTCGTCTCGCCGAGTCCGAGGACTATATTCATATTTTCGATAGCCGAACCGCACGCGCCCTTGCCGAGGTTGTCGAACAGAGCGGTTACTGTGATTCTCTCGTCGTTTCCGCAGACGATAATTTCAAGCGAGTCAAGCCCCGCCTTTTCGTTTGCGTATATTGTTGCCGGCGTATCGTCCTTGCTTTTTACGCTTATTAATTTACTGTCCTTATAAAATTCGGTCAGAGCCTGTCTTACCGAGTCCGCCGTTCTGTTCTCATTTCCCAAAAGCGTTACGGTCGTCGCCATGCCCTCTAAATAGTCGTCGACAACGGGGCAGAACACGGGCTTTTTGTCAAGCGAACACATCTTCTGAATTTCGGGCAGATGCTTATGTTCCTGCGAAAGCGAGTAGATACCGGGGCTTGACTGAAATTCGGTTTTTGATTCGGACTCATACTGCGCTATCATCTTTTTTCCGCCGCCCGAATAGCCCGTGAGCGAAAAGCACGACAGCGTTTCGCCGGGGTCGATAATTCCGAGCTTTACGAGCGGAGAAACACAGCTGATAAATCCCGTGGCGTGACAGCCGGGGTTCGCTATACGTTTCGAATTCTTTATAATATCTTTTCCGACAAGCTCGGGAAAGCCGTATGTCCAGCCGTCCGCGCATCTGTGGGCGGTCGACGTGTCTATAACGCATGTCGTTTCGTTTTCGATAAGTTCAGCCGATTCGACAGCCGCAGAGTCCGGCAGACACAGGAACACGACGTCCGACATGTTCATAAGTCTCTTTCTCTCGGAGATGTCCTTGCGCTTATCTTCGTCGATTTCTATAACTTCAACATCGCTTCTTTGCGCGAGTCTTTCACGGATATTGAGTCCCGTCGTTCCCGCCGCGCCGTCGATAAATACTTTTTTCATTACGACATCTCCTTTAATTGAATAAATTTTAAGGATATTGAATATTTTATCATCATATATTCAATAAGTCAATGAATATATACACGAAATATGTATAATTATGCGGATTGTTTTTGTATAACTCCGCTCATTATTATATTAATACAAAATACAACGGTTTTCAAGTTTTTTCAGTGAAAGCTAAGCGGAAAGAGGGTGAATATAAACCTTATGTGTTTGGCGAGCTTTTGATGAAAATAAAAACAACGGAGAAACCTACTGAAAATCGGTTTGTCCGTTGTGTATTTTTTTATCAGTTTTCCGCCGCGGTTCTGTTTACCGCGTTGGGTTTTTCGATATTTGCCGCGATTCTTAATATCATTCTCGCGTCGGCGGCATTTACTTTTCCGCTGCCGTCAATGTCTGCGGCGAGCAGAGCGGTTCCCTCAAGCTTTTCGAGTCCCGCCGCTGTGCGGAGTGTGATTCTCGCGTCGGCTGCGGTTACCTTGCCGTCAAGATTTACGTCGCCTATAAGAATTTCCGTTTTTGATTCGATTTCGGTAACGTCGCTTCTGAACTGCGCCGTTTTTCCGTCGGAATCCTTAACTGTCAGCGTGACGGAGTAGTCGCCCGCCTCGCTTGCGGTGAAGAAGAACTCCCTGTATTCGGAGAATTCACCTTCTTTATATAAATTGCCGTCCTTGTTTACGTCGAAGCAGTATTCGTATTTTCCGCTTCCGCCGACGACGGTAGCTATCCAGATTATGTCCATGTCGGTTTTGACAGAATCTTTGTCAAGGCTTACCTGTACTATTGTAAGAGGTATGGATGTACCGTTTTTTATATTTGAAATGTCCGCCGAGCTCGACGCTTCCTCCGAAGCGGGAGCGGTCGTACCGTCCGAAAACGAGCCGTTGTTTATATCCTCGTCGGCGGCGGTCTCTATTTTAGTAGCGTAAAACTTACCGTTATAAAGGCATATCCAGCCCGTCTGTCCGTTAAAATCTATCTTGCCCCACTTGTCGTTTTTGATTTCGAGAATGTTAACGACAGTGTTTTCCTGCGAATTTTCGGTGTGAGAGTCGAGATGTCCGAGAATACTGCCCGAGGTCGACGGCGTTGAACGTACGTTTAACGAATCGACGACTATCGCGTATTCGCCCGTTGTGAATTCGGGGACATCCTCTCTGTCTATGCTTATGCTTGAATCGGATTTTGAAAAATATACGAGTCCGTAGGGATTTCCGTTCATGCGTTTATATTCGGATTTAAAAAAGTCGAGCGACCATACTCTGCATCCGCCCTCGGGGGAGGAGCCGTATCTGAACGAATCGGTAAAATAGACCTCGCCGTCGATAATCGCGCTGATTACGACTACGTGAGTTGAACCGCTCGTTCCGCCCGTACCGTAGCTTACGGCTATGTTGGTAAGATTGTTTCCGTATTTGTTTATAAGTTCGTCTATGCAGTTTGAGCCTCCGACGGTGACTACGTTATAGTCGCCCGAGGTCGTTTTCTTGTCTCTGTAATCGTAGTACCATTCGCTTCCGCCGCCCTGATAGTCGGGGGAGGAACCCGTGTATACGCCCTTTGCGAGGAACTGATATGCTACCGCTAAATTGCAGTGTCCGTAGAAAGAACCCCAGCCTTTTAATTTAAGAGCTTTTTTATAGTCGGATTCGACCTGCGAGATGATTTCGCTCTTTGAAACGGCGGAAGAAGTAAACGCCGCCGCCGTGAACACCGTAACGGTCATAAGCACGGTAAGAAAGAGCGACAACACCCTTTTTGAAGTTGAATTCATTATTTTGCCTCCTTAGGCGAGAGAGTCGAGCTTTGCCGAAACTCTGAGTAAAAGACGCGCGTCGGCGGCCGATATTCTGCCGTCCTTATTTGCGTCGGAATATTTTAACGTCTCGCTGTCGAGACTTTCGAGCTTTGCGGTGTATCTTAAAAGAAGTCTTGCGTCGGCGGCGGTTATTTTGCCGTCGTTGTTTATATCTCCGAGAAGTCTCTCGGAGGGTTTAACCGTTGTCTGCGAATCAAGCTTTATGCTTATGTTCTCCTTAACGTCCGCCGGGTCGGAAGCCGAGGGGGAGAATACCATTATCTTGGCCGTAAAATTCTTTTCGCCCGAGGAAATGTCGGAAGCTTTTATTTTTACGCTCGCCGTGCGTGACGAGATATCGCACGTATACGACTTTGCGCTGTCCGACGATGAAGCGCGGACATATACAACCGCCTTTGTTACAGAGTCGGAATTTACCGAAAACGCAATCGTGCATGAATTTTCCGTTATATCCGTAACGCTTACCGATGTGATGATGCCGGACGCGTCCGAACCGAAAACAAGCGATACACAGTAGTTGTACGTCGTTGTTCTTCTGGAAACGTATTTGCCGAGATACGAATTCATAGCCGCCGAATGGAGAATGTCGAGCGTTATGAAGTCGTAACCTCCGACTCCTCTTGCCGCCTCTCTCGCGACAGAATCCGCTCCGCCGTAGCCTGCCTGATTCTCGATATCCGCGAAGTAGACCAGAGCCTTTTCGTCCGTAATTCCGAGCTTTATGCCGTGCTGAATGTAGCTTCTTATATCGTTCTTTGCAAGATCATCCTGTGCGATTCTGCCCTCGGGCGTGTCGAGAAGCTTTGAAACGGCTTTTGCTTCCGTATCGTTAAACGTTCTCGTCGCCCAGTTTGAGGACGTGGTTTTTATCTCGCTGTAAAGCTGATCGCCGAGAATCGTTTTTGCCTGCGATTCGTTCGAAGAGACAACCGTTCTCAAAAGGCCCAACGCTCTCGAAGCGTGCCACTGAACCTTGCCTATACTGACCGCGCCGTTGTCGTTGGGGTTGACCGACGAGTACGAACCCTCGTTTGAGTAGATGATCGCCGCCGCAGCGTCGGCTAAAATATTTACGTCCGCGGCATATACCGCGGTGGTTAAAATCGAGGAAAAAAGTGCGAGTGTAAGTACCGCAGAAATGACGGTAAAAATTCGTTTTACGAGCAGTTTCATAACGAAACCTCCTGTCGACAGTTGTGTATTTTAACATTTTCAGCGGTTTAGGTCAAGGTTTTTTAAGTATGTTTGGAAGTTTTGTACGAAAAAAGTTACAAAATGATTACAAAACGGCTTCAGGAATGTAATAATTACGTTAAATTTTTGTACAGTATTACTTTTACTTGTGAAATACAAAATTGTCACTATTTATCTTAAAAGTAAAACGATACATTTTTAATTTTAGATATTGAAATAATAAAAAACAGGGTTCCGCGTTGATTTTTGAACCCTGTTTGTAACTTAATTCTATTGTATTTTCAGCTCTTTATTTCGCCTGCGAAAACATCCCAGTACCCGGTTATCGTCTGCATTTTTTCATATAAAGTTTTCGAAACGTTATCGTATCCGAGCGTTACCGTTCTTTCGCCCGCACTGTCGGTCTCGGTGCTTCTGACGAGGTTATTTGATGCGGAATATACGTACGAACCCTTGAAAAGCGTATGACCGGACGAATCGAGAGTCGTTTTCGAAATGAGATTGTCGCCGTCGTATTCGTATTTTTCACTCGTAACCGCCGACTTGTCCGAGGTCGAGTACGTAACGGACTTCGTAGATTCCGATATTCTCGATTTCGAATCGTAAACGTACGCATATGTCGTTACCGCCGTAGCGAGATCCTTATCGAACGTCGAGGAATAAACGAGATTGTTCCTTTCGTCGTAGCGGTAGATACATTCTATCGCGTCGCGCCCGTAATCCGCAAGCGAACTTGAGGTTATATTGCCGTTTGAGTCGTATGTGTACGAACGCGAAAAGCCCGATATCTGAACATTGTTTTTATTGTATGACGCATAAAATGTCGGATTGCCGTATCTGTCCTCGACATATTCAACACTTCCGAGAAAGTCGGCTGTCGCGGAATACGTCTCGTTTTTCGTTTGGGTCGACGAATCGCGGTCGTCGGTCACGGTTGTTTTTACCGTTTTGTAAAGCCTGCCGTTTTTATACTCTCTGCGCCTTGTTACGGACGAAGAGTCGTATTCGAATTCGCATATCGGAATAATATTTCCGTTTTCGCCGGGCGTTTTCGTGTTTTGATTGTTTGCGGACTTTTCGGGTTCCGGCTTTTTCTTTTTGTCGGAATTTTCCAGATTTATGCCCGGCGCATTTTCATTGATTGCGGTAAGACGCGCGTCGGAATCAAAGGTAAAATCTATCTCGCGTGTTTTATTGTTATCCGAATCGTAATAGCTCAGCTTTATGTTGTTTTCGTCCGACAGATCAAAAACCGCGGTAATCTCGCCGTTATCGTACGAAACGGGAACATTTCCGTTGTCCGTTTTATGTACGTTGTCGGGTTCGTTTATGAAAATATCGGTGATGTCGGTGTTCGAGTCGATTCCGCCGATGAGAATTCCGAAGCACAGCGACAGTGCCACGACCGTCATTATAAGCGATGAGGTCACGGCTTTTTTAGTATTCGCCGGGGATTTTTTTTCGGGCTTTTTTTCTCTTCTTTGTCCCTTGAACATTAAGATCACCTTATAAATATTTATATATAATATATACCATTATATATATGCGGAGAATCAGTTTTTTAGCGACTGCATTGGGGCGGGTATTCTTCCGCCTCTGTTTATGAATTTCTTGCTCGACGAATAATTTATCGGCATTACCGGACCGCTGCCGAGCAGACCGCCGAATTCGAGTTCGTCGCCGACCTTTTTGCCTATCGCGGGGATAAGTCTTACAGCCGTCGTTTTTGAGTTGACCATGCCGATAGCCGCCTCGTCCGCAATTATTGCCGAGATCGTCTCGGGGGCGATATCGCCGGGAACAACTATCATGTCGAGTCCGACCGAGCAGACCGCCGTCATTGCTTCGAGCTTTTCTATTTTAAGATTGCCGTTTCTTGCCGCGTCAATCATGCCTGCGTCTTCCGTTACGGGAATGAACGCGCCCGAAAGTCCGCCGACGTGCGAGGACGCCATTACCCCGCCTTTTTTGACCGCGTCGTTTAAGAGCGCGAGTGCTGCCGTCGTACCGTGGGTTCCGCACGACTCGAGACCCATTTCTTCGAGTATATGTGCTACCGAGTCGCCGATTGCGGGCGTGGGGGCGAGCGACAGGTCGACGATTCCGAACGGAACGCCGAGTCTTTTTGAGGCTTCGCTTGCTACGAGCTGACCCATTCTCGTGATTTTGAACGCCGTTCTTTTTATAAGGTCTGCAATTCCCGTAAGGTCGAGACCCTCCGATTTTGCGAGAGCCGCCCTTACGACTCCGGGACCCGAAACGCCGACGTTTATTACGCAGTCGGGTTCGCCCGCGCCGTGGAACGCGCCCGCCATGAACGGGTTATCCTCGGGAGCGTTGCAGAATACGACGAGCTTTGCCGCGCCTATGCAGTCTCTGTCTGCGGTGAGACGCGAGGCTTCGAGAACCTGTCTGCCCATGAGCTTTACCGCGTCCATGTTGATTCCCGTTTTGGTCGAGCCGATATTTACGCTCGAACATACGTGTTCGGTTACGCTTAACGCCTCGGGAATCGCCTCGATAAGCTCTCTGTCTCCGTGCGCAAATCCTTTCTGAACGAGCGCGGAAAATCCGCCGATGAAGTTGACTCCGCATGCGTTCGCCGCCTTTTCGAGCGTGACGGCGATCTTAACAGCGTCTTTATTATCGCAGGAGGCGAGTATCATCGCTATGGGGGTTACGGAAATTCTCTTATGTATAATAGGTATACCGAATTCTCTCTCGATATCCTCTCCCGTTTTTACGAGATTTTTTGCGTAGCGTGTTATTTTGTCGTAAATTTTAGCGCACGTTACGTCAATGTTGCTGTGACAGCAGTCGAGGAGAGATATGCCCATTGTTATGGTACGGACGTCGAGGTTTTCGTCCTGTATCATTGTTATAGTTTCAAGTATGTCGCCTACGTTAAACAAGGGATTCAGCTCCTTTATACAGTGTGCATTGCGTTGAAGATATCTTCGTGCATAGCTTTTATCATGAGATTTCTTTCCTTGCCCAGATCTTCAAGCATGTCAGCGAATTCTGCGAATCCGACGTTGATTGACGATATGTCGACGAGCATTATCATCGCGAACATGTCATCGAGAACGGACTGCGTGACCTCCTGTACGTTGACTCCGCAGTCGGCGCATTTTGTCGCTACAGCGGCGAGTATGCCGACCATGTCTTTTCCTATAACGGTTATAACAGCTCTCATTTTTAATTCATCCTTTTCATTTTCATATTTTAATTAAAGCGTTTTTATCAAAGCATAATTGAAGCGGCAAGAAGCGCCTGTCCTATAAAATACGTCCATATATTGAAATTCTTCAAAGGTATGTTTTTTCTGTATCTGTCGTCGAACATTAAGAATACTATCGAACCGTCAGAGAGTACGAACAGTACCGAACCGGCTATGAGTGCAAACATAAATAACGACGCGTCCGCTCCGCGGGAGACGAAGCATCTTACCGCGAGACTGCATGCCTTTACCGCCATTGTCGTTATCATTACGGCGTAGGGAATGACTCCGCACAGTGCGATTTTTTTGATCTGAAGCTTTGTTCTGACGGCAATAATTACAAAAACTGCCAATACTGCGCATACGCAGAGTATCTCATACCATGCAAAAACGGGGTATTCGGGGAACATATCTTCCTGCGCTTTGAGGTATGCTGTCGTATAAAGAACATGAGCGGAGAAGAACGAGATTCCGCCTATCAGCACGAGATATATTTTCTTAAAATGCAGGAATAAGTCGCCGAACCACGATGCGATAAGTCCGTAAAGCATGAACATTGCGAACGGCGTTGTGTTGCCGGATATTTTGATGCCGAGCAGACCTATCGATACGAACATTGTTGCACATATCATTTTCGTCGTTCTCGATTTCCAGCTCATTCCGGGTCTCTGGAATTTGAGGAAAAACGGCGTGACCGCCATTTCGATTATGAATGCAAGCACGAGAAGAATGTAATAAACCGTCATGATTTTCTCCTTTTATATCGTTTTTATTTTTTTGAAGAATTCTTTTTTTTCGTGTGTTTTGCTATAAATACTTCGCCTGCCGTAACTCCTGCGATAACGAGAACCGCCGTTATTATTCTCGGTACGGTTATCGTGACCCCCGCGGTGCCGTTTTTTAATAAATCTGCGTCGTTTTGAATATTATCGTACGCATATTTGAGTTCGCTCTGCGCGGATATTATATCGCTTAACGCGGGGCTGTTGTCGGCAAGTACGGTTTCTGCCTTAGCCTTAGCGTCGGTGTAAGCCTTTTTATAATCGCGGTAAGCCGAGGCTTTGTATTCGGGAAGCGTATAATTTTCGCACATGTCGGTGTATGCGGTTTCAAGCTCTTTTTTCGCTTCGTCCGTCTGTTTTATGTATTCCTTTAACGCTTTCGGCTCGTTTGTCAGAATCATATTGTACCCTCTCGAAATGAGATCGGAGTACCACGTTGCGTTGTCGCGCCTTATCTTTCCGCATATTTCGGGGCGTGAAAGCATTGCCATAGCGCGTGCTCCCGAGGTGAATTTGCCCATGACTGTTTCGCCGAAAACAACGCCGTACGGGTTTTTCGTCGCAAGGCATACGCCGTCCGCTCCCGCTTCGAGCGAGGATTTTACATACGAAACCGCGGAGAAAATAACGTTTCCTTTAAAATACGTCATAACAAGGGGCTTTTCGCTTTTTGATGAAATAAACGATTTCAGAGTGTCGGGCTTTATATGTCCGACATAGAATATAACGGAGCCGACGCGGTTTTCCTTTGCAACCGTATCGTAAACGATATCGAGATTGCTTTCGTCAACGTCGAGCATGAGTACGGTGTTTTTCGTCTTTTTAAGCGCGTCCGATAAAGTGTCGGCGGTTTTGTTTGTAATATCCCTCGCCCCGCCGCCGTGTGCAAGACGAAGCTTAACGTCCGCGATATCAGCGTAATTAACGGACGATATATCTCCGACATCCTTTGAAAACATTGCCGAAGCGTTGGAAGCGTCGAGCAGAACGGGAACGGAGTCCTTTGTAACGGAAACGTTGCACAGAACGATATCCGCACCCTGTTCGTGAGCCGAGAGTATACCCTCGACGGTGTTTTCGGGATATCCCTCGCAGTCTCCGCGGTCGGAGACGCACAGCGTTCTGCCGTTTTCACTTATAAATTCGTCCGTGACCGCGCGCGTTTCATCCCCTAAGGCGTAGGATGAGAACGCAAGCGAGGACGTTATCATGATCAGAAGTGTAAAATACGAGATGATTTTTTTCATATATCCGCATCCTTATATAATTTGTATATTAAATTAATTATCACTATTTTATCATATAAATACCGCCGTAACAAGCCCGATAATGAAAATATTTGATTTATAAATAAGCAAAGCAATTGTGCGGACGGAATGTTTAATGTATGAATAAAATATTAACAAGACGTTAAAAGAATATTATTTACTCTGTTTTGTTTAAAGTTAATAAATTATCGTCAAAACAGATTGTATTTTGTTATTAACGTTGAAAAAAATCGACATCTGACTATTAAAACACGCGGAAAAATATGTCTGTCGGAATTTTCCGTCTGCGTTTCGTTAAATCGCATTAAAGAATTGTTCAAAGTTTATTCATTTTGCATATTGATTATTTTTTTGACAAAGTGTAAAAT
>ERZ808246.2433-NODE-2433-length-11682-cov-4.006192_pt1 | contig 11682 bp, 13 predicted proteins | sample MGYA00521083_ERZ808246 | MGnify/ENA primary metagenome ERZ808246 (study PRJEB31516, sample SAMN03275577) | gut metagenome | biome: mammalia-associated habitat; material: feces | host: Papio cynocephalus | place: Kenya | collected 2012-07-07 ...
CAAGCAGGGCGGTGTGTACCGGGAGAACCAGGAGACCGTGGACCGTGTTATGGACTCCAATGACCTGGAGCGGGAGCGGGGCATCACCATCCTGGCCAAGAACACCGCCATCCGCTATGGCGACACCAAAATCAATATCGTAGACACTCCGGGCCACGCCGACTTCGGCGGCGAGGTGGAGCGTATTTTGAAGATGGTCAACGGCGTTATCCTGCTGGTGGACGCCGCCGAGGGCCCCATGCCCCAGACCCGCTTCGTGCTGAGCCGCGCCCTGGAGCTGGGCCACCGGGTCATCGTGGTGGTGAATAAGATCGACCGGCCCGACCAGCGCATCCACGAGGTGGTGGACGAGGTGCTGGAGCTGCTGCTGGACCTGGACGCCACCGATGAACAGCTGGATTCCCCCATGCTGTTCTGCTCTGCCCGGCAGGGCATCGCGTCCTATTCTCCCGATGTACCAGGCACGGATCTCAAGCCGCTGTTTGATACCATTCTGGATTATATCCCCGCCCCGGAGGCCAATGTGGACGAGCCGTTCCAAATGCTGGTGTCCGCTATTGACTATAATGAGTTCGTGGGCCGCATTGCCATCGGCCGCATTGAGCGGGGCACCCTAAAGCAGAACCAGGAGATCGCTGTGTGCAACTACCACGACCCCGACGCCCCGGCCAAGAAGGCCAAGGCCGTGAGCCTGTATGAGTTTGAGGGCCTGGGCAAGAAGCCCGTTACCGAGTCTACCGCGGGCAACATCATCGCCCTTAGCGGTATCGGCGATATCACCATCGGAGACACCATCTGCGCACCGGACTGCGTGGAACCGCTGCCCTTTGTGAAAATTTCCGCCCCCACCATGGAGATGACCTTCTCCATCAACGATTCACCCTTTGCCGGGCGCGAGGGCAAGTTCGTCACCTCCCGCCAGCTGCGCGAGCGCCTGTTCCGGGAGACGCTGAAGGATGTGTCCCTGCGGGTGTCTGAGATCCCCGGGGCCATGGACGCCTTCAATGTGGCCGGCCGCGGCGAAATGAGCCTGTCCATCCTCATTGAGACCATGCGCCGGGAGGGCTACGAGTTCCAGGTGTCGCCTCCCCGTGTGCTGTATGAGACCATCGACGGCAAGAAGTGCGAGCCCATCGAGCGCCTGGTGGTGGACGTGCCCAGCGAGTCTGTGGGCGCGGTCATCGAGAAGATCGGCGCCCGGAAGGGCGACCTGGTGGAGATGACCCCTGTGGGAAACCGCATGAAGGTGGAGTTCCTGGTGCCGTCCCGGGGCCTGTTCGGCTACCGCAACGAGTTCCTTACCGACACCCGCGGCGAGGGTATCATGGCCAGCGTCTTTGACAGCTACGCCCCCTATAAGGGCGAGATGAACCGCCGTAACACCGGCTCCCTGGTGTCCTTTGAGACCGGCGAGTCCATCACCTACGGTCTGTTTAACGCCCAGGAGCGGGGTACGCTGTTTATCGGCCCGGGCGTGAAGGTGTACGAGGGCATGGTGGTGGGCGTGTCCCCCAAGCAGGAGGACATCACCGTGAACGTCTGCAAGAAAAAACAGCAGACCAATACCCGTGCCTCCGGTTCCGACGATGCCCTGCGCCTGGTGCCGCCCCGGAAGATGAGCCTGGAGCAGTGCCTGGAGTTCCTGGCGGACGACGAGCTGCTGGAGGTCACACCGGAGAATCTGCGTATCCGCAAGACCATCCTAAACCACGAAAAGCGCATGAAGGCCACCCACGGCGGCAAGAAAAAATAAGCAAAAGGGCCTGCGCGGCAGCGCGGGCCCTTTTTTGCCGACTTGCATTGACGAGGGTGAAAAAACATAGTACAATGCTAGAAAATACAGCATGGAGTGAGAAAAATGACGCTGAATGAAATGAAGATCGGCAGCACGGCCGTGATCCGCCAGGTGGGCGGGGAGGGGCCGCTGCGGTGCCGCTTTTTGGATATGGGCCTAATCCCCGGGACCAAGGTCACACTGCAGAAGGTGGCCCCCATGGGCGACCCCATTGAGATCCGCGTGCGGGGCTATGAACTGACGCTGCGGGTGGAAGACGGGAAGAAGATACAGGTGGAGGAGGTCAAGGCATGATTTTTGCATTGGCAGGCAACCAGAATTGTGGCAAGACCACGCTTTTTAATGCCCTCACCGGCTCCAACCAGCATGTGGGCAATTTCCCCGGCGTGACGGTGGACCAGAAGATCGGCGAGATCAAGGACGGCAAGAGCGGCTCGGTGGTGGATCTGCCGGGCATCTACTCCCTGCGCCCCTATACCCAGGAGGAGATCGTGACCCGGGACTTTATCCTCAAGGAAAAGCCCGACGGGATCATCAACATCGTGGACGCTACCAACATTGAGCGCAACCTTTACCTGACGCTGCAGCTTTTGGAGCTGCGGGTGCCCATGGTGCTGGCGCTGAACATGATGGACGAGGTCCGCGCCAACGGCGGGACCATCGATGTTCGGGAGCTGAGCCGCTGCCTGGGCATCCCGGTGGTGCCCATCAGCGCCGTAAAGGGCGAGGGCGTATCGGAGCTGCTGGACCAGGCGGTGCATACCGCCCGCAGCAAGACTCTGCCCAAGGTGTATGACTTCTGCTCGGAGGAATCGGCGGTGCACCGGTGCATCCACGCGGTGGTGCATATGATCCAGGACCACGCCGACAAGGCGGGTATTCCCGCCCGCTTCGCCGCCACCAAGCTCATTGAGGGCGATGAGAACATCCTGCAGCAGCTGCAGCTGGATCAGAACGAGAAGGAGCTGCTGGAGCACTGCATCGTGCAGATGGAGAGGGAGAGCGGCCTGGACCGCAACGCCGCCCTGGCGGATATGCGCTACAGCTTCATTGAGAGCGTGGTGGAGATCTGCGTGGTCAAGTGCCACGAGAGCAAGGAACACCGCCGCTCCGTACAGATGGACAAGGTTCTCACGGGTAAATATACGGCGCTGCCGGTGTTTTTCGGCGTGATGTTCTTGATCTTTTACTTGACTTTCAATCTGATCGGGCAGAACCTGTCCGATTTCCTCAGCCTGGGCATCGATAAGCTGACCCTGGTAGTGGACAAGGGCCTCACGGCCTACGGCATCAACCCCGTGGTACATAGCCTGATCATAGACGGCGTCTTCGCCGGCGTGGGCAGCGTGCTGTCGTTCCTGCCCATCATTGTGACTTTGTTTTTCTTCCTGTCTATTCTGGAGGACACCGGCTACATGGCCCGGGTGGCCTTCGTTATGGACAGGCTCCTGCGCAAGATCGGCCTGTCCGGCCGCAGCTTCGTGCCGATGCTCATCGGCTTCGGCTGCACGGTGCCGGCCATTATGGCCACCCGCACCGTTTCCTCGGACCGGGATCGGAAAATGACCATTCTCCTGACGCCGTACATGAGCTGCTCGGCGAAAATCCCCATTTACGCGGTGTTTTCCGCGGCGTTTTTCCCGGATCACGCAGCGTTGGTGATGATCGGCCTGTATGTGACGGGCATCCTGCTGGGGATCCTGCTGGCGCTGGTGCTGAAGGGCACCGCCTTCCGGGGCCAGCCGGTACCGTTTGTGATGGAGCTGCCCAACTACCGTATGCCCTCGGCCAAGAGCGTGGGCCTGCTGCTGTGGGAAAAGGCCCGGGATTTCCTGGAGCGTGCCTTCACGGTCATTTTCCTGGCCACCATCATCATTTGGTTCCTGCAGACCTTTGACGCAAAGCTCAATGTGGTCACGGACAGCGCGGACAGTCTCCTGGCGCTGGTGGGTCAGTTCATCTCCGTGATCTTTAAGCCCTTGGGCTTTAACGACTGGCGGGTGGCCACGGCGCTGATCTCCGGCTTCACGGCCAAGGAGGCGGTGGTATCCACCCTGGCGGTGCTGCTGGGCACCAGTACGGCGAACCTGGGCTCGGCCCTGGGCACGCTGTTCACGCCGCTTTCTGCCCTGTCCTTCCTGGTGTTCACGCTCCTGTACACACCGTGCATCGCGGCGGTGACTACCATCCGCCGGGAGCTGGGCTCCTTTTGGAAGATGCTGGGCGTAGTGCTGCTGCAGTGTTCGGTGGCCTGGCTGGTGGGCATGCTGGTGTATCAGATCGGAGGATTGTTGTGAGCGCGCTGGATTGGATCCTTTTGTCCGCCATCCTGGTAGGCGCCGCTGTGGCGCTGGTCCGCATGCTGAAGGGGAAAAAGGGCGGCTGCTGCGGTGACTGCCGGTCCTGCGGCGGCTGTCGCGAAAAGAAATAGACCGGAAGGCAGGTCCCTTTTTACCTTGTTGCTGCGCAGCCGGTGACATCGGCCACAGGCTGTGGGGAGCGCAACAGGGACATCTGTTCCCCCTTTAAGAATTACGGATTCCCCCGGGTCTCTGCGCTCCCTGGGAATGGCAGGCATTTATATCCGCTCAAAGCACATGATAGACTTTCTCCCGCTGGCTCCCGGCTATTACGCAATAGCCCTGGGGCTTGAGAAAAGAGGCTATGATTTTTGCATCCTGCAGCGCGCCCGCATCTTCCGCCTGATTGAGAAAATAGGTGTCCGCCAGGTGCTCCTGCACCAGTCCCCGGGCTGCCCGCTCCGGCGTTGCCTCGTCCTCCGGGGCGCAGGCAGCCATAGGACAGAACAGCTCCGGCCGGTGTACCGTTTCCGCCACCGGCCGGTGCAGGCCCGAAAGCCCTACCACGCAGATGACCTGCCGGGCACATGCCGGGATCACCGGTTCATGTCCCGCGTGGGCCTTCAGAGGCAGCTGCCGGGAGCCGTCCGCCTCCACCAACACATAGTCTGCCAGGGAAGCCAGCACCTCGTAGGGGATCCCGCAGTCTACCAGCTTTCCGGAAGGGGAGCGCCCGGCGGCGCAGACGATGGGATGCTTTTTTAGCGCTTCCCGCAGCGCCGCTTCCGTGGGCTCCAGCACCGTGGGCAGGTCCGCGTAGCCCTGGAAGTGGGTGCTGGTACACAGCAGCACCCGCCCCGGCAGTTCACTCGCCAAAGTGCGCAGCAGGGTGGTTTTTCCGCCGCTGCCGATGATGGCCGTTACGCCTTTTTGAATGCCCAGCAGGGGAGCGAGCTCCATCTGCGCCACCTCCTTTTTGCAAATAGTATACCCCACCGGCTGCCCATTGTCCAGTTGACACAGGACAGAGAAGCGAGTAAAATAATGATAGCGTTATTCTTTTGAAAGGATAAGATGGTATGGCAGTTATTATTCGCGGCGCCGGGGATATTGCCACGGGCATCGCCCTGCGGCTGCACCGCTCGGGCTATCAAGTCGTTATGACGGACCTGCCCCAGCCCACCTCCATCCGCCGCACCGTGTGCTTTTCCGAGGCCCTGCGCCTGGGCCAGGTGCTGGTAGAGGATGTCCGGGCCCGGCGCGCGGCCACAGCCCGGGAGGCTTTGGACGTCGCCGCCGCGGGGGACATCGCCGTGCTGGCAGACCCGGACTGCACCCTGCTGCCCCGGCTGCACCCGGCGGCCCTGGTGGACGCCATCCTGGCCAAGCATAACCTGGGCACCTGCCGGGATATGGCCCCGGTGGTCATCGCCGTAGGTCCCGGCTTCACCGCCGGGGAGGACTGCCACGCCGCCGTGGAGACCATGCGCGGCCATACCCTGGGCCGGGTCCTCTACCAGGGTTCGCCCATTCCCAATACCGGCGTTCCCGGCATCATCGGCGGCTACGGCGCCGAGCGGGTGCTGCGGTCCCCGGCGGCGGGTGTGTTCGAGCCGAAAATGGAGATCGGCCAAATGGTGAAAGCCGGCGAAGTGGCGGCGATGGTGGGCGGCCGGCCCATGCTCTGTACCATCGACGGCTGCCTGCGGGGCCTGCTGCAGGGGGGCCTCACGGTGCCTGTGGGCATGAAGTGCGGGGACATCGACCCCCGGTGCAGGCAGTCCCACTGCTTCCAGGTCTCGGATAAGGCTCTGGCCGTAGGCGGCGGTGTGCTGGAAGCACTGCTGCACTTCGGCTGTCGACCGGACTGAGTAAGAGTCAGATAAAAAATGTCTGCCGTAACCGGCAGACATTTTTTATCGCATCAGCATCCCCGCTCCCACCAGTACGCAGCCCAGCAGGAAAAACAGGATCAGCAGCGCCACCGCGTTGCGCAGAAATTTCCTCCAGCCCAGCCGCTTCAGATCCATGAACGCATAGGGATACAGCAGCCCCGTGTGGCCGATGGGTTTTCCTCCCGTGGCCCGGAGCAGGGCGTAGGCAGTGTAGGCCAGGGGCAGCGCCAGCCACCACACGGCGCACACCAGGGAAAGCCCCGTCTTATCTGCCAAAAACAGCCATTGGGCCACCACCAGCAGCGGGGTCAGATAATGCACGCAGATATTGCTGAAGCTGCCGCCGAAGTCGGCGAATTTCTGCCCCTTGCGCTTTTGTTCGGGCACCAGCACAAACTGATAGATCAGGTGTGTGACCCAAATGTACAAAGCCATGGCGCAGGAGAGCCGCACATCGGTCAAAACCGCCCACAGCCGCCCTCCGGGCCAAAAGCCCGCGCAAAACAGCAACAGCTCATACACCGTCAGCAGGAGATTGCTCTGATTGGTGTAAAAGCAGAACATTCCCGCACGGATCCGTCCTCGGGGGATGAGCTGCGAGTGCAGCAAAAGACCCACGGTATTCAGTAAAAAGAGAAACAGCGCCGAAAGCTGTAAGCCGGACATTTCGCACCCTCCCTTAAATCCGGTAGGTGGAGCAGTCCACCCGGCCGTCTGTGATGGTGATGATACCGTAGGTGCGGGGATCGCCCCGGCCGACGGAGCCGGGATTCATGACCCACAGCGTCCCGTCATAGTCCACCAGCGGCCGGTGGGTGTGGCCAAACAGCAGGATCTGCGCACCCATTTCACGGGCGGCGTAAACAGCCGACAGGGTGCCGGCCTTTACATTCCTTGTGTGTCCGTGCATCATCAGGATGCGCACGCCGCCGTATTCCGTGAGCACCTCCGGGGCGTCCACGGCGCCCCAGTCGCAGTTGCCGGGCACGGCTTGCAGGGGGATGGCCGGGAACTGCCGGTGCAGCGCTTCGGCGTCCCGCTGACAGTCGCCCAGGTGCAGGATGATGTTTGGGTCCGTCAGCTCCACGCACCGGGCCATATTTTCCACATTACCGTGGGAATCCGATAAAACCAAGATACGCATTTTTGACCTCTTAAAATGGTATACCCGGATTATACAAGGAAACAGTTGAAAAAGCAATGATTTCCGGCTACAATAGGGAAAGAAAGGGGGCAGCGCCCATGTATGAGAGCATAGTCAGACTGGATCTCCACGGCAAAAATGCCTATCAGGCCCGGGTGGCCCTGGACGCGGCCCTGCGCCGGGCCAGGGGCGGCACCTACCGCATCCGCTGTATCCACGGCTGCCACGGCGGCACGGTGCTGCGGGATATGATCCGCGGGGAATATGCCCGGCACCCCCGGGTGATCCGGCTGGAGGTGAGCGCCGACGGCGGCGCCACGGACCTGGTGCTGCGGGAGCTGTAAGGAGTGTGGCGTATGAAAAAAACTTTGACCCTGGCCCAGGTGCAGATGCCTGTGACCCGGAATAAGAGCGAGAATATCGCCGCGGCCTGCCGCCTGATCTGCCGGGCTGCGCAGCAGGGGGCGGAGCTTGCCATGCTGCCGGAGATGTTCTGCTGTCCCTATGAAAACAGCGCCTTCCGCCCCTATGGGGAGCCCTTGGGCGGCCCGGCCCAGCAGGCCCTGTCTGCCCTGGCCGGGGAGCTGGGAATCTGGATCATCGGCGGCTCCGTACCGGAGCTGGAGGGGGAGCGGGTGTATAACACCTCCTTCGTCTATGACGATACAGGCCGCCAGGTGGCCCGGCACCGAAAAATGCACCTGTTCGACATCAGTGTGGAGGGGGGCCAGAGCTTCCGGGAGTCCGATACCCTGTCCCCGGGAAACGACGTGACCGTGTTTGACTCTCCCTGGGGCAGGCTGGGCCTTTGCATCTGCTTTGACCTGCGGTTTGAGGAGCTGGCGCGGGTCATGACCCTGCAGGGCGCCCGGGCCATTTTCGTCCCGGCTGCTTTCAATATGACCACCGGTCCCGCCCATTGGGAGCTGCTGTTCCGCCAAAGGGCGGTGGATAACCAGCTGTTCACCGTCGGTACCTCCCCGGCCCGGAATGAACGGGAGACCTATGTGGCCTGGGGCCACTCCGTGATCTGCGATCCCTGGGGCAGCGTCCTGCACCAGTGCGGGGCGGGGGAGGAGCTGGCCGTGACGACCCTGGACCTTAAACGGGTGGAGTCCGTGCGCCGGCAGCTGCCCATTCTCTCTGCCCGGCGGGAAGATGTTTATTTCATAGGCCAAAAGTGAGAAAAAGATGGTACTATTTATTCCTGGGGCTATCAATAAAGCGGTATAATTACGATAACGGTAAGGAAGGGAGTGTGAGGGAAACCCAAGAAGGGTGTCCCTCACCATTGAAATCAATCGTTTTTGAAACTTTTTCAAAGTTTCAAAAACTTAGGCAGCGGGGCGAAAAGATTTTTTCGACACGCTGTATTTATCTCTTGCGGCGCATTTGCACCCATGATATAATCAATAAAACTCTGTAAGGAGGAAAGAAAAATGATGAAATACACGGAGATGTCTGCCCAGCAGCGCCAGGCGGAGTACGCCGCCGTGCTGGCGGACTACGAAAAGCAGAAGGCTCTGGGGCTGAAGCTGAACATGGCCCGGGGCAAGCCCGGCCGGGAGCAGCTGGACATGGTCACGGAGATGAGCAATATTTTGGTAAAGCCCGAGGACTTCATTTCCGACGGCATTGACAGCCGCAACTACGGCAATGTGGACGGCCTGCCCGCCGCCAAGGCCCTGTTTGCGGAGATCCTGGGCTGCAAGCCGGAGCAGTGCTTTGTGGGCGGCAACGCCAGCCTGCAGCTGATGTATGACGCCATTTCCAAGGCCTATACCCATGGCCTGCTCCATTCCGAGAAGCCCTGGAGCAGGCTGGAAAAGGTGAAGTGGCTGTGCCCCGCCCCCGGCTATGACCGGCATTTCAAGGTGACCCAGTCCTTCGGTGCGGAGCTCATCACCGTGCCCATGACGGAAAACGGCCCGGACATGGACGCGGTGGAGGAGCTTATCCAGGATCCCGCCGTGAAGGGTATGTGGAACGTGCCCAAGTATTCCAACCCCGATGGCATTGTTTATTCCGATGAGACCATCCGCCGCATCGCCGCCATGAAGCCGGCGGCCCCGGACTTCATGCTCATGTGGGATAACGCCTACTGCATCCACGAGTTTGAGGGTGAATTTGTCCCCTTTGCCGATATTCTCTCCCTCTGCGCCGAAAACGGCAATGCCGACATGGTGTATGAGTTCGCTTCCACCAGCAAGGTGACCTTCCCCGGTGCGGGCATCAGCGTTATGGCCACCAGCGAGGCAAACCTGGCCTACCTGGTGCCGCTGATCAACGTTCAGACCATCGGATACGATAAGATCAACCAGCTGCGCCATGTGAAGTATCTGCAGAATAAGGCGCATACCCTGGCCCTAATGCAGCGCCATGCGGCCATTCTGCGGCCTAAGTTCCACGCTGTGCTGGACGCCCTGGACAGCGAGATCGCGCCCCTGGGCATCGGCTCCTGGAAGCGGCCTGTCGGCGGCTATTTCGTCTCCTATAACGCCATGCCCGGCACCGCCAAGCGGGCGCTGGAGCTGTGCAAGGAGGCAGGCGTCACCATGACCGGCGCCGGCGCCACCTTCCCCTATGGCGTGGATCCCCAGGACAGCAACATCCGCATTGCCCCCTCTCTGCCCCCGGTGGAGGAGCTGCGGCAGGCCATTGCCATCTTCTGCCTGTGCGTGAAGCTGGCGGCGCTGGAGAAGCTGGGCGTATGAGATGGCTGGCTGCATCTGACATCCACGGCAGCGCCGCCGCCTGCCGCCGTGTGCAGGAGGCCTTTGAGAGGGAAAAGGCGGACGGGCTCCTGCTGCTGGGCGACCTTTTGTACCACGGACCCCGGAACCCGCTGCCCGAGGGGCACGACCCCAAGGAATGTATCCGTCTGCTGAATGAGTACCGGGACCATATCGCTGCCGTGCGGGGAAACTGCGAGGCGGCGGTGGACCAGATGGTGCTTCAGTTTCCGGTGCTGGCGGACTATATGCTGCTGCAGCTGGGGAAAAAGCTGATCTTCGCCACCCACGGGGATGTGTATAATCCGGACAATCTTCCGCCCCTGGCCAAGGGGGGCGTCCTGCTGACGGGCCACACCCATGTGCCCGCCTGCGACGTATATCCGGACTTTGTATATCTGAATCCCGGCTCCGTATCCCTGCCCAAGGACGAGCAGAAGCGCCGGGGTTACATCCTGCTGGATGATGAGGGAGCCGTATTCAAGGAACTGGACGGCACGGAGTATCATCGCTTTACGTTTTAAATAAAAAACAGCAGAGCTTTGCCGCGTGCCGATAAGACAGCTATTTGAGAAAACTACAAAAACGGCATCTGTCAAACAGGATCGGATAGCAAAACAGGTGGCACTCAACTTCCATAGTATTGTTGATAGCAAAAGACCGCAGGCGGTTAAAACCTGCGGTCTTTGTGACGTTAGTAATCATACATCAAGCTCTGTGCCGCCCTGGAATTAAAGGTCATCCGCCCAGGGGTGTGTACGTTCGCTGTGTCGATGATGGTCAGCCAAAGCTTTTCGTCAAACTCGGTGGGGGCATCCATTTCCTGCGCCTCAAACATAAATGCTCCGATGGTTTCTGCCTGGGCTTCCCGTGCCGCCTTTGTGGTTACTTTCCGACTATAATCCTCAGCGTGTTGCCAATATCTGCATCCATGCAGATAGCCTGCTGTTCGATCTCCCGCGGGCAGACCGCCTGTCCCTGGTTGACACAGGCATAGGTGGCGTTCGGGTTTTTCGCCGTCATCTGCCAGAAGGGGTACTTGATGATAACCGGGGTGTTGTAGCCGACGCCCAGTTCCAGAAACAAAATTTTCTGCCCCTGGCGGGTGCGCAGAAAATTCCCGTACCGCTCCGCCGCTCGGTGCCAGCCCTCGTCCTCTACGAAGGTATCATCGCAGCGGAGGTTCATCGTCATAGGCTTCCCACAGTGGGGACAGACAGGCAGCAGCTCGGTCGGAATTTTCATATTCTCCTGCCGCTCCACCATTTCCCGGATCACAGCTTCGTTATCAAAGGTCTCCTGACAGCACGGCTCACTGCACTGGAACAAGCCATAATCGCCCTGTGTATAGAACAGACGCTTTTTGTCAAAGCCCGCCTTCTGAAAGCAGTGGTCTACATTGGTTGTAATAACGAAATAATCCTTGTCCTGCACCAAATTCAAGAGGTTATCGTAGACCGGCTTTGGGGCGTCTATATAGCGGTTGATGTAGATATACCGGCTCCAATACGCCCAATATTCTTCCTGCGTGGGAAACGGATAGAATCCGCCACTGTACATATCCCGGATGCCGTACTTCCGGGCAAAGTCGGAGAAGTGCTGTTCAAACCGTTCGCCGGTGTAGGTGAAGCCCGCCGCCGTAGATAGCCCGGAACCGGCACCGATCACCACGGCGTCACAGTCCCGGAATGCTGCTTTCAGACGTTCTATCTGCACGGAGGAGCTTTTCGTAGATGGCTTTGTCCTGAGCCTTGAAAACATTGAAGATCACCTTTTTAACACTGGTTTGCTTTTTAAGAAATTCTTTGACCGTCCG
>ERZ808246.2434-NODE-2434-length-11682-cov-3.863077_pt1 | contig 11682 bp, 11 predicted proteins | sample MGYA00521083_ERZ808246 | MGnify/ENA primary metagenome ERZ808246 (study PRJEB31516, sample SAMN03275577) | gut metagenome | biome: mammalia-associated habitat; material: feces | host: Papio cynocephalus | place: Kenya | collected 2012-07-07 ...
GAATTGAGTATCGCTTGTCAACAAAATTTACTGCAACAAATTTTGCCGAACAGGAGTTGAACAATTCATATCAAACTGCAAGTTCAATCGTTCTTAACAATGTGTATTCGGGAACAATGAATAGCGGAAGCGATCAAGATTTTTATAAAATTACTGCTTCTTCGGCTGGAAAGCTTTATGTTTCATTTGACCATGACTATGTTGAAGACAGTACAAGTTGGATTATCAAAATTTTCAAATATGCAGATAATGAATATAGCGAACTTAGCAGTGTAGAAGTTAGTGCAAAGAGCTCCGGAAATTATGCATTACCATTTGTCGGTACTGTTGCGAACGGCACATACTATGTTCGTGTATATTGCGGATTTTATAAGCCAACCGGAATTGAGTATCGCTTGTCAACAAAATTTACTGCAACAAATTTTGCCGAACAGGAATTGAACGATTCATATCAAACCGCGAATGTAATTACTCTTAACAATGAGTACACAGGAACAATGAACAACGGAGATGATCAGGATTTCTACAAATTTACAGCTTCTACAGCAGGAAGCGTTCCTGTTACTTTTAATCATAAATATAAAGACCAAGACGGTTATTGGGAAATCAATGTATACAGTTATCAAAACAATGAATACAAAGAAATTGCGAGTAAAACAATATATATTAATAATAGCGTTGAATCAGATCTTGTATACACAATTTCAGTTGTCAAAAATGTTACATACTTTATTAAAGTAACAAACGGTTATTACAACGCAACCGGTAATGAATATACAATTCTCCTCGGTCAAAAGTCTGCTTCGACGACCTACACCGTCACCTATAATGCTAACGGAGGCAGTGTTTCGCCGTCAAGTGCAAAAGTAACGGCAGGCGGTTCGGTAACTCTGCCGACACCGACAAGAACAGGTTACACCTGTCTCGGCTGGTCAACAAGCAGTTCCGCCGCAAATGCAAGCTATTCATGTGGCGAATCTTATAAACCGACTCAAAATATAACACTTTACGCCGTTTGGAAGAAAAACGCTCCGACAATGTGTACTCTCACCTATAACGCCAACGGCGGAAGCGTTTCACCGTCAAGCGCAACATTTGAAATGGGCAAAACTGTAACCTTGCCGACACCGGCAAGAAGCGGATACACCTGCCTCGGCTGGTCAACAAACAAATCGGCAAAATCGGCAGAATATGAGTGCGGAAAATCGTATACTATTCTCGGCAGTGCAACCCTTTACGCAGTATGGCAGAAAAATTCCACGGATAAAGCACAGGTTTACGGAGTAACTCTTCAAGACAGCATTTCCGTTGATTATAAAGGTACTGCAAAAATTATACCCACAATCGACAAGGATCGCAACGCGAAGTATTCTGTAAAATGGGAAAGCTCAAACAGCTCCGTTGTAAGCGTAGATAATGACGGAAACATACATGGACTTAAAAAAGGTAGTGCAAAAGTTACCTGCACCGTTACAGATTCATATGGAAACTCTTATTCCGATTCATGTAATGTTAATGTCAAATATTCAGGTGTTCAATGGGTTATTATCATCGTCCTCTTCGGTTGGATCTGGTACATCTAAATAATATCTCGGCCGCTCCGCTTGGGGCGGTCGTTTTTTGTCTTGAATTATCTAAGGTGCTACTATGGATTATAATAAAACCGATTTGGTGCGGCATCATTCCGTCTCCACTGCAGCCAAGATAAATTTCTTCCGCCCCACATTACCGCAAAAAATCCGCAAAAATTTTCCTTATAATTCAGAAATAAATATTGACATTAAGTGTGGGCGGTGCTACAATAAGGCTAATAGTTAGCTATGGCTAACTGCATGAGTTATACATTGTTATATAATTCGATAATTCGTATAATTCAAGGAAACATACAGATGGCTTGCAAGTCATCTGTTAAATAAAATTTCGCAGTTAGCATAAGCTAACGGAATGTGAGGGATTTATGGCTATTGTTGAATTCAAAAACGTCAGCCGTATTTATCAGAGCGGCGACCATCAGCTTAAGGCATTGGATAACGTCAGCATGAAACTGGACGAGGGCAAATTCGTCGTTGTTCTCGGTCCGAGCGGCGCAGGAAAAAGCACATTGCTCAACCTTTTGGGCGGTCTTGACAGCCCGACGGACGGCAAAATCTTTGTTGAGGGCAAGGATATCTCCACCCTCTCGGACAATGAGCTTGCCGAATACAGAGCAGAAAAGGTCGGTTTTGTTTTCCAGTTCTACAACCTTGTTCCTACGCTGACCGTTCATGAAAATGTTGCGCTGGTCAAAGAGATTGCGCCTGACGCCCTCTCGGCAACCAAGATGATTGAAGAAGTCGGACTCTCCGACCATTTGAAAAATTTCCCTTCCGAGCTTTCGGGCGGTGAGCAGCAGAGAGTTTCCATTGCCCGTGCGCTTGCTAAGAATCCGAAGATTCTTCTTTGCGACGAGCCGACGGGTGCACTCGACTCCGAGACAGGCGTTATGGTGCTCAAGCTTCTTCTTAAAATGGCTCGTGACTACGGTAAAACAATCGTAATCGTTACCCACAACCAAAACATTGCCAAAATGGCAGATGTGATTGTGCGAGTTAAAAACGGAAAGATTGTTTCGCAGGAGGAACAGAATAGTCCTGCCTCTGCCGACAGCATCGACTGGTAAAGGGGTGGCGATATGTTATTCAAAAAGCTTTGGAGGACGATGGGTCTTTACCGTGCGCAGTTCATTTCGATGATCATAATGATTGCGATAGGCACGGGAATATTTGTCGGCTTCAACATGGAATGGTACAGCATTGAGGGCAACACTTCGCCATTCTTCGAAGAAACAGGCTATGCCGATTATCGAATTATCTCAGAAAAAGGCTATTCCGCAGACGATCTTAAAAAGATAGAGGACATCGACGGAGTTGACAACGCAGGCCGATATGTCAGCGTTGCTGCCGATGTTAAGGACAGAAAAGATGACTCCGTTGCACTCACGGTCACAACCAACGAAAAGGTTTCCGGCATGCTTATTATGGACGGCGACAAATACGATACCAAAAGCACCGACGGTGTGTGGCTCTCCGATAAATATGCCGACGCAAACGATTTCAAGGTCGGCGACAGCATAACTCTCGCTTACAAAGGCATTGAGATGAAGGGCGTTATAAAGGGTCTTATTAAATCCGGCGAGCAGCTTATCTGCGTTCGTGATTCAAGTCAGCTCATGCCTGACTACAACACATTCGGATTTGCCTATGTCTCCCCTGTTATGTATGAAAAAGCAATCGGCAGGGACTATTATCCGCAGATAAACGTTGTTTCGTCGATGTCCAAAAAGGACTTTACGGAGAAAGCAGATGACGCTCTCGGCAACACAGCACTTATTCTCACAAAGGATGAATCTGCTTCATATTCAAATGCTCACGGTGAGGTTGAAGAGGGACAGACAATGGGTTCGATTTTGCCGACCCTGTTCCTGCTCATTGCTATTTTGACAATGGTTACGACCATGCATCGCCTGACAGCAAAGGAAAAAACACAAATCGGCACACTCAAGGCCCTCGGCTTCAAGAACAAGCGCATTCTTAGACACTACACATCCTATGCATTCATGATAGGAATCATCGGCTCGGCAATCGGCATGGGTCTTGGATTTTTCGTTGCATGGTACATTATGAACCCAAACGGAATGATGGGAACATACTTTGACATGCCGGAGTGGAAGCTCTATGTTCCGAGCTTCTGTTACTACATCCTTGCGGCAATAATCGTAGTTCTCACACTCATTGGTTTTCTCTCTGTCAGGAAGATGCTCAAGGGTACTGCGGCGGATGCGCTCAGGCCTTATTCGCCGAAAAAAATGAAACCGATGCTTATCGAAAAGACGAAGCTTTTCCACAAGCTCTCGTTCGGCACACGCTGGAACCTGCGTGACATTGTACGTCACAAATCCCGTTCGGCAATGAGCCTCCTCGGAATTGTCGGCTGTACACTGCTTATCATGGCATCATTCGGCATGAGGGACACCATGAATGCCTTCCTTGACACCTACTATGACGGCGCAATGAAATATTCTTCAAGAATTTATTTCACGGAAAACGCAACGGACGAACAAAAAAATAAGCTCACGGAGAAATACTCCGCTGACCTGAGTGCATCTGTCAGCGTTCAGGCAGAGGACAAAACAATTTCAGTCGATGTTTACAAAATCGAGCACGACCTGATTGCCTTCCCCGGCGAAGATATGGATTATGTAAAACTCCCCACTGACGGTGCATTGATTTGCGAGAGACTTGCAGATGAATTTAACGTTAAAGAGGGCGACAAGCTGACATTCAGCCCATTCGGCACGGACAAGGAATACACTGTAAAAATCAGCAATATAATGCGAAGTGTTTCAGAAAGCATTGCAATAAGCTCAGACTATGCAAAAGAAATCAAGCTTCCGTTCACTTTCGATTCCGCTTACACAAAAACGCAAAAATCAGATATTACAAGCGATTCAAGCATCAAAAGCATCCAATCGAAGCAAATGATAATAGATTCGTTTGAAACTTTTATCGATATTTTCAACACAATGATAATTATTCTCGTTCTCGGTGCTCTTGTTCTCGGAATTGTAGTTCTTTACAACCTCGGCGTTATGAGCTACACGGAGCGATATCGTGAAATGGCTACCCTTAAGGTTGTCGGATTTAAAGATAAAAAAATCGGGCAGCTGCTTATCGGGCAAAACCTATGGCTCTCTCTTGTCGGCGTTATCCTCGGAATTCCGGCCGGAATAGGTACACTCGATTACCTGTTAAAAGCTCTTGCCGGCGAATACGAAATGAAAATGCAAATCAGCGTATTCTCGGTTGTAATCAGCATTGTGCTGACCGTCGGAATGTCGCTTCTCGTCAGCCTCATGGTTTCACGCAAGAACAAGCAGATTGACATGGTTGAGGCTCTTAAGGGTGCAGAATAATGGTCGAGTTTAAAGAAATAATACTTGCTGCGGCGGTGACAGGCGCAACTTTTGCTTGCACAACCAAGGTAAAAGCGTTATTATATAACATAGCAAACAGAAAGGATGATACGAATGTTGAAAATCACAATGGGAATTGACGGCATGATGTGCGGAATGTGCGAAAGCCATATTAACGATGCGATTCGCCGTGAATTCAAGGTTAAAAAGGTTACTTCCTCCCACACAAAGAAGCAAACGGTCATCTTAACGGAAAAACCGCTTGATGAGAATAAGCTTCGCAAGGTGATTGACGATACCGGATACAAGGTCACGTCGATTGAAACCTCCGAAGAGGAGAAAAAGGGCGGATTTTTAGGCCTTTTCAAAAAATAATTACCGATATCAACTTCAAAAGCCGCTACGGGATCATCTTCCGTGGCGGCTTTTTTCTCGTGAAAATCCAAATCCTTAAGATTTGATTAAGATTTAGCAAAAAATATTGTGTTTTATTTTCTTTTATTCTATAATTTACGCAGAATAGGAGAGGAGTACCCGAAATATGATTAACATTATTGCTTGCGATGACGACAAGGACATTGTTCGTGCATTAAATATTTATCTTTCTTCCGAGGGCTTCAATGTTTTGGAAGCATATAACGGCAAACAGGTTTTGGAGCTTTTGGCCGATAACGACGTTCAGCTTGTTCTTATGGATGTCATGATGCCGCAGATGGACGGCATTGAGGCAACTGCTGAAATCAGAAAGAAATATAATGTTCCTGTTATCCTTATAACAGCAAAAAGTGAGGACTACGACAAAATTCTCGGTCTTGACGTCGGAGCAGACGACTACATAACCAAGCCGTTCAACCCTGTTGAAGTTGTTGCAAGAGCAAAATCTCAGCTCAGACGCTATCTTAAGCTTGGCAAAGCTCCCGTCGGTCAATATCTTCGCAACGGAGGCATTCTCATTGATGATGTTTCAAAAAAGGTCCTTGTTGACGGCGATGAAGTTAACTTCACCCCAATCGAATACTCCATTCTTAAGCTGTTTATGGAAAACCTTGACAGTGTTTTTTCACCTAAAGAGATTTACAAAAACGTATGGAACGACAGCGCATTCGGCGGAGAAAACACCGTCATCGTTCATATACGTCACATAAGAGAGAAAATAGAAATTGATCCTGCCAATCCTCATTATATCGTTGCCGTTTACGGACACGGATATAAAATGCAAAGGAGAGATCGCTGATGAAAATAAAACTGAAAACCCTGTCGGATAAAATAACGGCAGTGGTTCTTTACCTCATCTGCATGACGATAGTTATTACCATGTTCCTTGAGGTCAGCTATATGGCGGATTACGGATTCTACGATAAAGTCGGCGCCACTCAGGATACCTTTTACACGCTGATGGAAGAAAAGGTCGATAAGGAATACACCGACATTGAAAAATTTGTGCTGATAACCTTCGAAAAAGAAGCTGAAAACAAGCTGAAAGAAAGCGATATTGATAATAGCACAACGGCGAATTATACCGAAAGCAAAAATAAAAGGGCAGAAAGTGAAAAGGACACTATCACATATAAAACCCTTTGTGACAAATATCAGAACCACAATAAAACAAATCTGATAATTGTTGCAACCTCAAACAATAAAATGTATACTCTTAGCGAGCCTACAGCCAGTCTCAATGAGGAAACCTGCTTTGAAACGACAAGAACAACAAGCTTCTATGATGTCACAATCAAAGGGATGCGCCCCGTTACCATACAAATCAAGATAAAAAAAGACCTTTCAGCAGATGACACATTTAGGCTGACAGCTCGACTTATCAAAACGGCCAACAGCCTCAAATATTTCATTATAGCCGTCATGTTCATTGCGCTGATTACCGGCATGGCAATCGTCGCCGTGCTCATGGTCAACATCAACTACACTCCCGGTCATATGCGATTCATCGACAAAATTCCGTTCGATTTATTTTCAATTCTGACCGTTGCAATGAACGGATTTGTAATTTCCATGATCGTGCTGATGTCCGCCGATAAGACAAAAGAGGATGATATTGTTCTGTGGAATGCGGCATGTGCAATTCTTGCGTTTGTTGTGTTCTGCATATTGCTCATTTATTTTCTCTCTCTTGCCGTCAGAATCAAGGCGGGCCATATTTTCAAAAACACTCTTATCTATAAAGCAATCGAACGAATACGCAGCGGAAAAGATGGCGGTAAAAAAAGCGGCTATTTTAAAATGCCTTTTGTCGGCAAGCTGATTATCACCGTCGGTTCGGTTTTAGCTTTGGATCTCGGTCTCATAATCTTCAACTATTTCCGCTTCAAGTCCAGGGGTCTTTCCTATAACTTCCCTGCATTTGCACTTATTCAAGTCACTATGGCATTCATTGTCGGAACACTGCTCTTCGTCATCGCAATCAACTTTAACCGCCTGCGTGAAAGCGGCAACAGACTTGCCAACGGAGATTATGGCGAAAACCTTGACGCAAAGGTTATGTTCGGCGATTTCAAGGCAATTAACGATAACTTCATTACTCTCAAGGATGATGTTATAAATGCACTTGAGGAAAAGAACAAAAACGAAAAAATGAGAAGTGAGCTTATAGCAAATATTTCTCACGATATCAAGACTCCGCTGACCTCAATAATCAATTATACGGACATTATTCGTTCCGGAAAATGCAGTGAAGCCGAGCTGAACGAATACTATGAAATCATCAATAAACAGTCAAAGCGTCTGACAAATCTTTTGCAGAATCTCATTGATGTTTCGCAGATTACAACAGGTTCGGTCAAAATAAATCTTGACAGTCTCAATCTCGGAATATTTATTTCACAGATACTTGATGAACTCGGTTCCAAACTTGAAGAAAAGAATCTAACGCTTGAAGATCACATGCCGCAGGACGATATCTATATAACAGCCGACGGTCAAAAGCTTTGGCGTATATTTGAAAATCTTCTGAGCAATATTTCAAAATACGCTATGCCAAACACGAGAGTTTACCTGACCGTTGAAGAAATTGAGGACAGCAAGGTAAAAATTGAACTGAAAAACATCTCCGAAAAGAAGATCGAATCATCACCCGAGGAGCTTTTGGAGCGTTTTGCCCGTGGCGACTTGGCAAGAAACACCGACGGCAACGGACTCGGACTTTCGATTATCCAGAGCTTAACCGAGCTTCAGGGCGGAAAATTTGAGCTTGCCGTTGACGGTGACCTGTTTAAGGCTATTCTTATCTTCAACAAAGCAGAAATTGACGCTGACTAAAATTTCACCGACAAATCATCACGGTTTGTCGGTGCTTTTTATTGACAGCCTCGGATTAAAAGATTATTATATATTTAATAAAATTTTTCGGAGGTCAGTTATGGCAAAGGGTCTACCCAATTCACATAAATACATCAGAAACAATCAATCACCTCTCCGCTTCGGCGAGGACGGAAAATTCCGTATACTTCACCTGACGGATATTCACGAGGTCGATCCCGAGATGGACGATGACGAGAACCGCTCAATTCCGATAAACAGGTCCGCCGAAACGCTCAACGTTATCCGACGCTGTTTGGAGCTTGCGAAGCCGAACCTTGTTGTTTTCGGCGGCGACAACATCAGCGGATATTGGCAGGAATTCACATACGACTACATGCGTAAAACAATAAAGAAAATCGTTGAGCCGATTGCGGAAAAGAACATTCCGCTCGCAATCGTTTTCGGCAACCATGATGCCGAAGCCGAGCCGACCTGCCCGTGCCTCGCTAAAGAAAATCAAATCAGCGTTTACTGCGAATACACTAATTTCAGGGGTACAATGAATGACGAGGACATTCACGGCTGCGGAAATTACAATCTGCCGATTCTTTCCTCCGACGGTAAGCGAACGGCATGGAACATTTGGTGCATTGATTCAAACGACTATGTTCGTGATGATAATTATAATGTCATGAAGGACGAGGGCTACGGCTTTGTTCACGACGATCAAATCGCATGGTACGAGAAAAAGGCAACCGAGCTTAAGGCAAAAAACGGTGGAAAAACCGTTCCGTCTCTGCTTTTTCAGCATATCCCCGTTTTGCAGGAATACGATAAGCTGACCGAGGTCGGTGAAAATGTCCCGGGTTCGGTTGAACACAACGGAAAATTCTATATTTCCGCTGACAGAGCTCTTCTCGATGGGGCGCTTCTTGAAGGCCCTTGTCCCCCAAATAAGGTTAAATCCCAATTTGAAAGCTGGCAGAAAACAGGCGATATTGTTGCCGCATTTTTCGGTCACGACCACAAGAACACTTTCACAATGGATATTGACGGAATCAAGCTTGTTCAAACTCCCGGCGCAGGCTACCACACCTACGGCGGCAAGCGTGGCGGAAGACTGATTGTCATTGACGAAAACAAGTCCGACACCTATGAAAGTGAAACAATTTTCATTGATCGCATAACCGACGGCGAGATATAAGTTGAATACAAAAAACGGCCCGAGAAGCATTAACGTTTCTCGGGTCGGATTTTATTTTCGGGTGGGCTTCACATTGATATTCGGGTCAATGTTGCCCTCGATTTTTCCGTTCTGTTCCTCAAACTGCTTAATATTTTCACGAATAAGAACAAGAATATGGCTGTTCACCGAACGTCCTTCATAGTCGGCAACATAGCCTATCTTACGAAGCATTTCTTCCTCAATTCTTATCGAAACACTCTTAACTGCCATAAAACTCACCTCATAGCAACTATATTGTGTGTTTATTTTATATCTTTTATGTGTTATAATGTCGATATTGGATATACCGTATATCTACTATTTGAGGTGATTATATGAAAATTGCTGTTATAGGATCCCGAAGTTTAGTTGTAAACAATTTAGAAAAATATCTTCCAAAAGATGTGGATGAAATTGTCTCAGGCGGTGCAATAGGTATAGACAGATGCGCAAAAGAATATGCGATACGGAACAATATTACTTTAAGAGAATTTTTGCCCGAATATAATAAATTTGGGCGAAGTGCACCATTAAAAAGAAACATTAAAATTATAGAATATTCGGACTCAGTTTTAGCTTTTTGGGACGGACATTCTCATGGAACGTTATTTGTTATTAAGAAATGTAAGGAAATCAAAAAACCAATTAGAATTTTTATAAAAAAATAAACCTGAGACAAATCTCAGGTTTGCAAAAATCTCCAAATATTTACACGTCAATAACCGTGTATCTGTGCCTTGAATATGGCAGAAGCTTTTCGAGGATATCCTTGGTTTTCAGCTTCATATAGCCCGTCGTAGTACCGTCGGAACAGCCGTACCATTCGTCCTCGCATACGACCTTATCAAAAACAACCTGAACATCCTCAGCCTCAGGTCGAAGAACACCGAAAATTGTTGTTGCACCGACCTTTGTACCGATTATTTCGTCAAGCTTTTCCGCCGAAGCGAACGACACTCTGGAAATGCCGAGAGCCGAGCTGAAATCCTTTGTCACAAACGGCTTGTCGCCCGCCGTAACAAAAAGATAAAAATTCGTTTTCTGACGATTACAGAGAAAAAGTGTCTTAACGGTTTTCATATCGAGAGCCTTGTCAATCTCGATGCAGTCCTCCATTGTAACAGCTTCGTCATTCTCAACACGGCTGAACGGAATATTGTTTTCATCAAGAAATTTATATGTCATCTCCTGCAAGGGTGTTTTATACTCCTTGGGCAGGTCGGTCATCGGTTTGCTTACATGTATCATCGAAATCACCTTTTCTTTCATTCTGCCGATTATTATATCACAATAATTATTTTTTGCAAAGAAAAATCCACCTGCTCGGAAAAAATCTCAAACAGGCGGATTGTTTTTATTTTCAGTTCTGCAGGTCGTTGTAATTATAAGCGTTAAACTGAGGGTCGGCATTTTCAACGTTGTACATAACTTCCGTTCTTCTGAGATTCTCATAGAACTGAGAGTGTGCGGCCTCCATATAAGCCGTAACCCAAAATGTACCTACGCCAAAGCAGCATGCGCCGATAATGAGCCAGCCGAGGAAGCTGAGGTCAAGCACAAAAAGCTCTCCCTTGTGGCCCTGCATCATACGCTGACTTTCGTCAATGCACTGTTTCCAATCATAATCGGGGTGATCTACCTTGATATACATAGCCATTGAATAGCTGTACGCCTTAACGATACCCGGGATAACAAAAAGTAAGCTCCACAAAAAAGTGAAAACAAATGTCATGAGACCGATAAGAAATGTGTTTGAAAAATCATCTCTGAATCCGTTAAAGATATCTGCGATATCCATTTTTTCTCCGGTTCTTGTCTGTTTGAGAAACATTGCTGCTACCCCAAAAGAAACAGGCCCTGCCAGCAGAAGCGACGCAATCTGGCCGATTCCGGGGATTGCATTAACGAGGTATGAAATAGCCGCTTGAATTACAACCACAACAACGGCGATAAGCCATGTGTTGCCGAAAATCTGATTGCCAAGCTGTGCCTTTGCCATTGCTTTCATCTGTTGTCTTGTCATATTCTTTCCTCCTTTTGCGACAAATTATTTATCGCTTTCCCATATTATATCATAATTATTTCACTAATCAATATCTACGGCGAATTTTACAGATTATTCATTTTGTTTAGTAAAAAATTTAATCTTTGCTTTCCGTATCTTCTTTTTTTCTGTAAGCAATATACTCGTAAGTCGAATTTTCTTCTGCCCTTGCTTTCATTGCATTATAGCACTGGTCTCTCAGTGCCTTTT
>ERZ808246.2435-NODE-2435-length-11680-cov-4.188129_pt1 | contig 11680 bp, 8 predicted proteins | sample MGYA00521083_ERZ808246 | MGnify/ENA primary metagenome ERZ808246 (study PRJEB31516, sample SAMN03275577) | gut metagenome | biome: mammalia-associated habitat; material: feces | host: Papio cynocephalus | place: Kenya | collected 2012-07-07 ...
CGTATTCCTATCTGGAAACACCGAGCCTGCTCATTGACAACGATATCGCGCTTGCCAATATCGCCATGATGCAGAAAAAGGCGGATTCGCTCGGGCTGAAGCTGCGGCCGCACATCAAGACGCACCGCATGCCGTATTTTGCAAAGCTGCAAATGGAAGCCGGCGCGTGCGGCATTGCCTGCGCGAAGATCGGCGAAGCCGAGGTCATGGCTGACAACGGGATCGGCGACATTTTCATCGCCAACGAGGTCATCGGCGAGGACAAATATGAGCGGCTCAAGGCGCTGCACCGCCGCATCCATGTGCGGATCGGCATTGATAATGAGGTTCAGCTGGCGCAGATGGAAAAGGTCTTCGCCACCGAAGCCCGGCCGCTGGAAGTCCTCATCGAGTATGAGGTCGGTGAGGTGCGGACGGGCGTCACCAGTGATGAACAGCTGACCCGGCTCGTGAACGCCATTCAAAGCAGCAAGCATGTCGTTCTGAAGGGGATCTTCTCCCACGAGGGGCACACGTATAAGGCAGACAGCGTCGCCGACTGCTGCGCCAAGGCGCAGGCGGCGTATGCGAAGACCGTGCGCGCGGCAGAGATCATCCGCAGTCTTGGCGCGGACATTGATACAGTCAGCATCGGTGCGACGCCCTCGGTCATGAACGGGAGCAGCTTCGAGGGCATCACGGAGCTGCGGCTGGGGACGTATATCTTTTTTGATGTCGGTCAGTCGAACGCGATCCACGATTTCAGCCACTGCGCAGCCACTGTTCTGGCGTCCGTCATCTCCAAGCCGGAGGGAAACCGCGTCGTGCTGGACACCGGCGCAAAGGCGCTCGTGTCCCAGAACCGGCCAACCGGCATCTGCGCAACGGCAGGCTTCGGCGCGATCAAGGGCGCGGATGACATTACCATTGAGAACCTGTTTGACGAGCACGGCGTCTTGAACAGCGAGAAATTCAAAAACCTCGTCAGCGTGGGAGACAAGGTAGAGGTCATCCCGAGCCATGTCTGCCCCACGGTCAACCTGTATGACACGGCCTATCTCGTCTCAAACGGCAAGGTGATCCGGACGCTCCCCATCGCCTGCAGAGGGAAATCAAGATAACAGGCCAAAGCTCTGTTTTTCACGAAACGGTATAAGATATGTACTGCCCATGTAGGGGACGATGCCTACATCGTCCCGGCAGAGAAAACCGGTTTTACGGAGATTTACGGCAAATTCGTACCCTCTACAGCGGGACGATGTGGGCATCGTCCCCTACGAACAAATCTGGAAAGCTTTCAGTAAAAAACGGACAATGATGTCTTTTGACAGTTCAGCCCCGGCACTGCACAGCTGTGCGGTGCCGGGGCTTTTTAAGACTATTTTCGCGTCAGGCCGAGGGTGCGGTCGCACAGCTCGCAGAAGACCAGCCCGCAGGCCAGCGCTTCCTGTCCGGCTCCGCCAAGCTCCGGCGTGAAGGAGAACAGCGCGCCGAACGCATCGTCCAGCGTCTGTACCTTCTGCCCGGTTTTCTGCCCGGTCAGCACCTTTATGTCATAGATGCTGCGGCCGTCCAACACACGGCTGCCCGCGGCGGCCAGAAACGCGAGCTGCTCCGGCTGGAACAGCACCAGCGGCGCGCCGCCGTCCAGGAACGCGTCGATGGACGCAAGCGCCTGCCCAAGCGCGGGCGCGCCCTCTACCATGCCGTCGGTGACGCCGGATTCGTGGGCGTATTTTGTCAGCCCCTTTTCAGGCCGGAAGCAGGTGCACAACAGCGCCTGCGGCGAGAAACGCCGGAATTTCAGGATCGCCAGCTGCACAAGCTCGTCGCGCGCCGCGCTCTTGCCGGTCGTCTTGCAGGCGAGCACGAAAAAAGTCTCCAGCTCCTCCCGGCTCGTCATGCGCGTCAGGGGCGCAGGCTCCGGCAGCTTCCAATCGGCATTGGGCCGCGCGGGTACGGCCTCCCGCAGCTCCGGCCGCACGGGCGGCAGGCGCTTCAGGACGGATTCGAACCACTTCTGCGCCTGCAGGGCTGACTGCAAAGCCGTCTGCTGCTGGGCGACGCGCTTTAAGATCGCGCCGCTCAGATCGTCCAGCAGGTCGCCGGAGCTCCGGCGGCCCGGGATCCTGCCGTGTCTGCCGAAGCCGGGCAGGAGAAATTCGTCGGAATAGTCGTTATAGCGCGCCTTTGACCGCAGAAGGTCGGCAAACGGCGGCTGCTGCCGCGCGCCGTCCCAGCGTTCGCGGAACGCGCCGCACAGGCGGATATCGCGCTCCAGCATCCACGCGGCGCCCCGGCAGGGCAGCGCGTCGATCCGGGTATATGCTTCGCTGAGCGTTGCATAGAGCGGCTCCGCCTCCGGCTGCACCGGCGGCACGGGCGCAGGCTCCGGCTTTTCGGACTTTTCCGCAAGATCGGTCAGAATATCCGGCAGCAGCTCCGGCTGCAGGGCGTCCGGCTCCGGCTCCTCTCTGACCGGCGGTTCGGGCGGCGTTTCTTCCTTCCGCTTCTTTCCGATGCCCTTCGGCAGTGCACCCAGCACGACCATCACAAGTCCGCCCACCGCGACAACGATGGAGACCGGCAGACTGTAGGCCGACAGGGCGAATCCGATCAGGATCAGAAGAAAGCCGATGATGATATCCTTGACTGAGCGCACGGCGCGTCCTCCCCTTTTTCTCTTTCCGGGAAATATTCTATGTCTACAGTATAGCATCTTCCCCGGCTTCCGCGCAAGGGGCTTGATTCCCGCGCGTATCGGCGCTACAATGCTCTGGAACAGAAGAGGAAAGGACTTTTTTCGTTATGCTGCAGATCATAAACCAGATCCTGACGCAGGGCGGATTCCTGCATGCGTTTTTTCAGACCGTCATTCTCATTGCGGCCGGCTGTGCGCTGTTCCGGGCGAACATTCTCGGCCCGGCGGACAAGCACGCGCTCACGACGGTCGTCTGGAAGCTGGCTGTGCCGTGCATGGCGTTCGACGCATTCATGTCGGATTTCAATACACAGGAATTTCTGTCGGAGCTGGGTGTGCTGGCGCTTTCGTTCGCGCTGTACGCCGTGCTCTACGTGCTCGGGTCGCTTCTGTTCCGGCGTTCGGCCGGGCGGGACGCGAAAGTCTATGGTCTGTTCTGCGCCGTCGGGCAGCTGACGCTCTTTTCCATGCCCGTTCTGCAGTCCATCTACGCCGGGACGGGCTCCACGGTCCTGATCTCCGTCAGCGTCATGACCATCCCGTTCCGGGTCATGGTCTATATCGTCTCGTTTTTCACGATCTCCGGTCTGAAGCCCGACAGGCAGCACCTGCGCGCGTCGCTCCGGTCCATCTGCCTCAATCCGATCATTCTGGCCATGACGGCCGGGATCCTCATCTGGATCCTGCAGAATCATCTGCCGCAGGTCGCCTGCACAGACGGAAGCTACGCATTTTTGCGGCTGGACAAAACGATCCCGTCGCTCTACGCCGTCGTACAGACCATGGAAAAGCTGGTGTTCCCGCTGTCCATGCTGCTGATCGGCATGTCGCTTGGCGCGTGCGACCTGAAAACGGTCTTTTCCGACCGCCGCGCGTGGGCGGCGTCCGTCATCCGGATGTTTTTCGCTCCGGCGCTCGCGCTCGGCGCAGTGTGCGCCGTGCAGGCAAGCGGGCTGGCGCGCTTCACCGCGTCGGAGATGGTCGCGGTCACGATGGGCTTCGCCGCACCGGCGTCGGCCACGCTGGGACTGTTCTGCATCCAGTACCGCCGCTGCGAGCAGTTCGCCTCGACCGTCTGCTTTTTATCGACGGTACTGTGCCTCGTCTCCATCCCGCTCGTCTACGCCCTGACCCAGCTTGCCGCGGTTTCCGGGTTGTTTTAAGCAAATATAAAAAAAGGGACTGACAAAACATCATTGTCTGTTCTATGCTAAAAGCTTTCTGGTTTGTTCGTAGGGGTCGATGCCCACATCGACCCGGCAGTACAGACCGTTTTTACGAAAGCATACGGCAAATTCGTGACCGCTGCAGCGGGACGATGTGGGCATCGTCCCCTACACTGATTTTGCTCGTTTCGCACTACTTTACGAATTACGGACTTTTTGCCATACTAAAACGGGATCCACCCTACTTGGATGAATCCCGTTTTTTTATTTCAGTTCCCATTCCTTGATCTGGCTGGCCAGCTCGTACAGACGCTCGTAGCTGTCGTAGCGGGTCTGGCCGATCTTTCCCTCGGCCAGCGCCTTGCGCACGGCGCAGCCCGGCTCCTTGCGGTGGGCGCAGTCGGGGAACTGGCAATGGCCGAGATATGGGGCAAACTCCGGGAAGGCGTCCTGCAGCTGCTCCTTGTGCACCAGCTCCATCCGCTCGGTATCGAACGCGGAGAAGCCCGGCGTATCGGCGACGAAGGTATCCGCGCCGAGGGCATACAGCTCAATATGGCGCGTGGTATGCCGTCCGCGGCCAAGCTTTTCCGAGACCTCACCGACCGGCAGCCGGAGCTCCGGGCAGACGCGGTTGAGAAGGCTCGACTTCCCGACGCCGGAATTGCCGGTCAGACACGAGAGCTTTCCGGCGAGCAGCGCCCGCATTTCCTCGATCCCCTCGCCGGTTTCGGCGCTCGTGACGAGGACGGGGATCCCGGCTTTCTGATAGATCTCCGCCAGCGGCTGCGCCGGAGCAAGATCGTCCTTGTTGACGCAGACCACGGCCGGAACATTCTGCAGCTGCGCGATGGCAAGCACGCGGTCGATGAGAAACGGCTCCGTGACCGGGATGGCGCAGGAGGCCAGCACGATCAGCTGGTCGATATTCGCGATCGCCGGGCGGATAAAGGCGTTTTTGCGCGGCAGCAGCTCTTCGAGCACGCCCTTACCGTTCGCCTGCTTCGTGATACGGACGAAGTCCCCGACAAGCGGCGACTGCTCCTGCCGCCGGAAGCGGCCGCGCGCCCTGCACTCGGCCACGCCGTCTTCCGTCTGCACATAATAGAAGCCGCTGATGGCTTTGATGATCCTGTACGCTTCCATGCGGTTCCTCACTCAAACGAAATCAGCTGCGAATCATAGATCGAGCCGTCCAGATACACGTCGACCGGCAGTGTTCCCTTGCCCTTGACGGTCACCTCAAGGATGACGGCGGTGTTGTCCGTGATGGAGACGGACGTCGGGCCGTACTGTAAAGAGCCGTCCACATAGACCGTGACCTCGTACAGGCCGTTGGTGTTCGGCATGACGACCTCGATGGTCTTCTCCACGGCCTTTTCCTGCACAACGATCTCGATCATGTTGGATTTGGTGGTCTTCGTATCGTCGCCGAGGGAATTTTCCACGATGCAGTAGTAATAATACGTGCCCGGCTCCGAGGTATCCACCTCGCAGGTGGTGTTCCCCTCCTTGCTGCGCGAGACGAGCGCGGCATTGTCATAGATGCCGTCCGTGCTTCTGTACCACGCATAGCGGAGCGTCCCGTCGTCGGAGGCATAGGCGGAGATAGACAGCGTGACCTGATCGCCCTGCAGGACGGCCTGATCCTGCGTCAGGTTGGTGACGACCGGCGTGGCTGCCTCTTCGGGGCCCTTGGAGACGCGCAGGTTGATGACGGTGTCCTTTTTGACCATCTGGCCGCCCTCGACCGACTGGAACGTGACCGTGCCTTTGGGGAGATCGCTCTCGTCGTTGCGGATGCTGCCGTTCTGCAATCCAGCCTTCGCGATCATTTTAAGCGCCTCGTCCACATCCTCGCCGACGAGCGTCGGGACCTCCACCAGCTCCACATCCGGGCCGAGCGAGACGATGAGCGTCACGGTCTGCCCTTCGGTGAGCGGCGTGCCGGAGGCCGGGTCGGTCTCGATCACGTAGCCCTCGGTGTAGATATCGTTCTTGCGTTCGTCGATCTGAATGTTGAGATTCAGCCCCAGGCCATTCAGCGTCTGCTCCGCGTTCTGGCGAGTCAGATTGACCAGCGTCGGCATCTGCACCTCGTTTGCGCCGCTGGAGACGGTCAGCTTGATCGTGCTGCCGACCTTCGCCTGCCGGTCGGCCTCCGGCGACTGGTCGACGACGATACCGGCCTCATACGTCTCACTCACCACATAACGGTCGATGGAGATGGTAAAGTCCGGATAATCCTCCTGCCGGATGCTGTCGGCTGTCATACCGATAAAATTCGGCACGGCCTTCTCCTCGGTCTTGCTGAAAAGGCCGGAGAAGAAGTAGTTATACAGGAAGTAGCAGATCACGAGCACCGCCAGCGCGATGCAAACGATCCCGGCGATCACCGCGATGCGGCTGCCGCGGCGGGAGGGATCCTGCGCGGCCCTGCGGTCCTGCTCCTCCTGCTTTTTCTTTGCCACGGCTTCGGCCAGCGGCTTTTTGACTGCGTTGGTCCGGCCGAGGTTCTGCGGCATGTAATTGGGGTCGTTCAGAAGCCGCTGCACGTCGATGCTGTCGGCTTCGGCGGAGAAATCGAAGATGATGTTCGGCTCCTTGCGGAACTCCTCCAGATCGTGCAGCATCCGCGTCGCCGACGGATAGCGGCCGGCAAGATCGGCGCACATGGCGTGCATGGTGATCTGCTCCAGCCCGACAGGGATGGAGGGGTTGATCTCCCGCGGCATGGTGGGATGACCGTTGATGTGCTGGATGGCCACGGACACCGGCGTATCGCCGTCATACGGCGGCCGGCCCGTCAGCATCTCGTACATGACGACGCCCAGCGCATACAGATCCGCGCGGCAGTCGACCTGCGCGCCGCGTGCCTGCTCGGGCGAGATATAGTGGACGGAGCCGAGCGCCTCGCGCGTGAGGGTATTCTGGGCGGAAGACACGCGGGCAATGCCGAAGTCTGCGACCTTGACGCTGCCGTCCTTCAGGATCATGATGTTATGGGGCTTGATGTCGCGGTGGATGATGCCGCGGCTGTGCGCATGCTCCAGCGCCTTGCAGATCTGGGTCGCAAAATGCAGCGCCTCGCGCCAGTTGAGCGTCCCCTTCTGCTCCATATACTGCTTGAGGGTGATGCCCTCGATCAGCTCCATGACGATATAGTCGATGTTGTCCGAGTGCGAGACGTCGTACACGCTCACGATATTGGGGTGCGAGAGCATCGCGACCGCCTGCGACTCCGCGTGGAAGCGGCGGCGGAACTCTGCGTCCTGCGAAAGATCCTCTTTTAGAATTTTGATGGCCACGAGCCGGTTGAGCCGGTGGCAGCGCGCCTTATATACATCCGCCATGCCGCCGGAGCCGATCTTCTCCAGGATCTCATAGCGGTTGTCCAATAGCTTACCTATGTATCGGTCCATCAGGTTCGCTCCTTTTTTGCAGAATCATTCATGCCGGCTTTCCTCCGTCAGACCGCAGCCAGCGCGACGGTCACGTTGTCCGGCGCACCGCGCTTCTTCGCGATATGCAGAAGCCGCTGGCAGCAGTCGCTCTTGTTGAGGCCGTGGACGACCTCAAAGAGCATCTCCTGATCGGCCATTTCATTGGAAAGACCGTCAGAGCACAGAAGAATGCATTCGTCCCTGCGCAGGCGGCAGGTAAAGACGTCGCCCTCGACCTCCGACTCGGTGCCGACGGCGCGGGTGATGACGTTTTTGCCCGGATGGAGCTTTGCCTGCTCCTGCGTCAGCTCGCCGCGCTCGACCATGTAGGCGACCATGGAATGATCGCGCGTGACGAGGCGGACGTCCTCTTTTGTGAAGTGATAGGCGCGGCTGTCGCCGACATTGATGATGACAGCCAGATCACGGTTGAGCCAGGCCGCCACCAAAGTGGTGCCCATGCCGGTGAAGTCCTCGCTCAGCTGTGACTGTTCAAAAACCGCACGGTTGGCAAGCTCCAGCGCGCTTCTTAGCATCGCGGATGCCTTTTCCGGCGACATACCGGCCTTCTGCGTCCGGCGCACCTCGCCCGTAAAGACCTCCACGGCAAGAGAGCTTGCCACGTTGCCGGATTTCGCCCCGCCCATGCCGTCGCAGACGATCATCAGCACGCGGTCGCGTCCGAACGAAACGATGGCATACGCGTCCTGATTCTGCTGCCGGATGTTGCCCGGGTCTGTCAGTCCCCATGTCTGCATGGCGCTTCCTCCTTATGTCGATTCGTATTTTCTTCTGAGCTGTCCGCAGGACGCGTCAATGTCGCTGCCGAGCGTCCGGCGGAGCGTCGCGGTGATGCCGTGGGATTCCAGAATGGTCTGGAAGCGGCGGATGGCCTGCGGGGATGCCGTGTGCAGGCCGCTCTCCGTCACGTTGTTGAGGGGGATCATATTGACGTGCGCGCCCATGCCCGCGAGCTTTTTAGCCAGCAGCTCCGCCTGCTCCGGCGAGTCGCTGACGCCGTCGATCATGGTATATTCAAAGGAAATGCGGCGGCCCGTCTTCGCGAAATAATCGCGGCAGGCGGCCAGCAGCGTATCGACCGGCCAGCGGCGGTTGACGGGCATGATCTTACTGCGCGATTCGTCGTCCGGCGAGTGAAGGGACACCGAGAGCGTCAGCTGCAAGTCCTTTTCCGCCAGCTTTTCGATCTTATCGACAAGGCCGCAGGTGGATAGGCTGATGTGGCGCATGCCGATGTTCATGCCGTCGGGGCTGTTGATCAGCTCCAGAAAGCGCATGACGTTATCAAAGTTATCGAGCGGCTCGCCGATGCCCATCAGGACAATATTGGAGATCAGCAGGCCGGAATCGAGCTGAGAAAAGAGCACCTGATCGACCAGCTCCGACGGCTCCAGCCGCCGGACAAGGCCGCCGATCGTGGACGCACAGAATTTGCAGCCCATGGGGCAGCCCACCTCCGAGGAGATGCAGACGGTGTTGCCGTGGTGATACTGCATGACGACGGATTCGACGCAGTTGCCGTCGGCCAGCCGCCAGAGGTACTTGATCGTGCCGTCCAGCTTCGAGACCTGCTTGCGCGCGACGGTAGGCGCGGTGATGAAATAGAGGCTGTCCAGCTTTTCGCGCAGCGGCTTGGAGAGGTTCGTCATGGCGTCGAAGCCGGTCGCGCCGCGGTGGAGCCAGACGAAGACCTGCTTCGCGCGGAACTTCGGCTCGCCCATGGCCGCGAATGCGGTCTGCAGCTCGGCGAGCGTCATGGATTTGATGTCCTGTTTCATATGTGCTTCCTCAGCTTGCAGATGAAAAAGCCGTCCGCCGCGTGAAGCTGCGGCAGAAGCGTCGCATAACCCTCGTTCGGGAGCTCCAGCCCGTCCGGGACCGCAAACGGCTCCGGCGTGAAGGCCGGATGCGCCTGCATAAAGGACAGCGCCACGGCTTCGTTTTCTTCTTTTCGGACGGTGCAGGTACTGTAGAGGAGCACGCCGCCGGGCCTTACATAGCGGCTGACGTTCTCCAGAATGGCCCGCTGCACCTCGGGCAGGCGCGCAATCGCGTCCAGCGGCTTATATCGGATATCCGGCTTTTTCCGGATGACGCCGAGGCCGGAGCACGGCACGTCGGCAATGACGAGATCGAACGCGTTTTCCAGCGTCGCGTCAAGCTCCGCCGCGTTTCGCTGCTCCGCTTTCAGGATGGAGATGCCGAGACGGGCGGCGTTTTTTTCGATCAGCGTGATCTTATGCGCGTGCAGATCGCACGAGAGGATGCTGCCGCGGTTTTCCATCTGCATGGCCGCGGCAAAGCTTTTGCCGCCGGGCGCCGCACAGCAGTCGAGCACGCGCATGCCGGGCGCCGCGCCGGAGGCCAGCACCGCGAGCTTCGCCGCCGGGTCCTGCACATAGACCGCACCGGACTGGAACAGCGGCAGCGCCTCCAGATTACCCGTGCCGGAGACAAGATAGCAGCCTGCCAGCCACGGATGCGGCTCATAGGCGATCTGCGCTGCGTCGAGCGCGGCCATGACTTCATCCAGCGACGCCTTGAGGGGATTGACCTGCAGGGCCGTCTTTGGAATTTCATTGTCGGCGGCAAGGAATGCTTCGAGCGCCTGCTCGTCAAACGACGCGCGCAGGCAGTCGACAAGCGGCTGCGGGTGCGAATATTTCGTTGCAGGATCCTTAGGCGCTTCCAGCGCGTCCCGCCTGCGTGCCAGTGCGCGCAGCGCACCGTTGACAAGTCCTGCCGCACGCAGATTGGCGTAGGCCTTGGCCTGCTCGACCGCCTCGTTCACCGCGGCGGAAGCGGGGATCTTATCGAGAAATAAGATCTGGTACGCGCCCAGCCGCAGGATATCCAGCACGACCGGCTGCAGGCGGCCAAGCCCGCCGGAGACGACCTGCGACAGGTCATAGTCCAGCAGCATGCGGTTCTGCACCACACCGTAGAGCAGTCTGGCGGCCAGCGCCGCGTCGCGCCGGTCCAGCCGGTCGCGCGCCGTATATTCCTTGATCGCGCCGTCTGCCCATGCGTTCTGCCGCCGGATGGCGATGAGCGCGGAAAGCGCCGTTGTTCGTGCGTTCATAGTTTCCTCAACTTAAATCGTAATCGGATGTCCCCGGAAATAATCGGGCGCGGGCATCCGCTTGCCGCCCTGCGCCTGCAGCTCGCGCACCAGCAGCACATCGCCGCCCGCGCAGGCCACAAGCAGGCCTTTTTTGGTCAGCGCGACCAGACTTCCGGGTGCCTTGTCCGTCTTCCGGTCGGTATATTCCACGCGGTAAAGCTTGAACTCCGTTCCGCCGAAGCTCGCCGTCGCCACCGGCCACGGCACAAGGCCGCGCACCTGATCGACAATATACCGCGCGGGCTGGTCCCAGTCGATCGGGCTTTCCGTCTTGCTGAGCATCGGCGCGTAGGTCGCCTCGGCATTATTCTGCGGCGTCCGGCCAGCCGTACCGGCCTCGATCGCGCGGACGGTATCGGCGCAGAGGGGCGCCGCGATCTGCGCGAGCCGCGCCATCAGCTCCTCCGACGTTTCAAGCGGCTGGATGACGGTTTTGCGGATCTCGATGATATCGCCCTCGTCCATCCCTGCGGACAGATACATGGCGGTGACGCCCGCCTCGTCGCAGTGATTCAAAATCGAGCGCTGCACCGGCGCGGAGCCGCGCAGCTGCGGCAGGATGCTGCCGTGCATGTTGATCGCGCCGTAGGCCGGGATATCGAGCACGGCCTGCGGCAGGATCTTGCCGTAGGCGACCACGACGAGAAGGTCGGGCTTCAGCTCCCGCAGCTGCTGCACCGTCTCTTCATCCCGGAAGGACTGCGGCTGATAGACCGGCAGGCCGACCGACTGCGCATACGCCTTGACCGGCGACGGAATGAGCTTCATGCCGCGGTTTTTGGGCGTGTCGACCTTGGTATAGACGGCAGCAATGTCAAAGCCCCCGTCATGGAGCGTTTCGAGGCAGGCCTTTGCAAAGTCCGGCGTGCCCATGAAGACGAGTCTCATTCCCCGTCCTCCTCTTGCTCCTGCCGGGTCATCTCCTCCAGCTCCTCCGGCGTGAGCATTCTTTCGGCGATCTCGGTGTACATATGGCCGTCGAGATGGTCGATCTCATGCAGGAAGCAGCGGGCGACAATGTCATCGCCCTCGTATTCGTACCAGTCGCCGTTGCGGTCCTGCGCGCGCACGACCACGTGCTCCGGCCGCGTGACGATGCCGTACTTGCCGGGCAGGCTCAGGCAGCCCTCAATGCCGGTCTGCGTCTCTTCGCTGACCTCGACGACCTCGGGGTTCACGAGCTCCACATCCTCCTCGCCGGTGTCAACGACGCAGAGCCGCCGCATCACGCCGACCTGCGGGCCGG
>ERZ808246.2436-NODE-2436-length-11675-cov-4.907831_pt1 | contig 11675 bp, 9 predicted proteins | sample MGYA00521083_ERZ808246 | MGnify/ENA primary metagenome ERZ808246 (study PRJEB31516, sample SAMN03275577) | gut metagenome | biome: mammalia-associated habitat; material: feces | host: Papio cynocephalus | place: Kenya | collected 2012-07-07 ...
GGCGATTTATATTCCGATGACGGCGATTTCAAAACCGCAACGACGTACTATCAAAAAGCCGTCGACAACGGCGTTTTGGCATATACTGTTCTTGGCGACACTTGGGGCTACCGCTCTCAATACAAAAAAGCGTTCGACGCTTATACGGAGGGCGCAAACAAAGGCGAAGCGGAGTGTTTTGCCCGTCTCGGATTTTGCTATGAAACCGGTTATGTAAAAATCGATATTCAAAAAGCAATCGAGTGTTACGCCAAAGCTTCCGATTTGGGTGTCGCGGCAGCGGCAAGATCTCTCGGTGAATTGTATTATTTCAATACTCCGATTGAAGATTCCGAGATCGAAAACGTTAAAAACGCGTTGAAATATTACGAGCGTGCTTTTTACCTCGGAGATATAGAGGTTGCAAAAAAGATAGGCTTTATCTACTTAAACAATGAAGAACTGAAAGACGTTCCCAAAGCCATAGAGTGGTACGAAAAGGGATTGAGCCTCGGCGATTACTCTCTCAATTTTGACTTGGCGTATGTCTATCTGAATGACAGGTTTGTTCCGCACGACTATGAAAAAGGCTTAAAATATCTTGCGGACGGCGTGAAACACAATGATCCGAAAAGCCTTTATTTGCAAGCCAGAATATACGAGGACGGTTTGTGCGGAATAGAACCCGATGAAAAAAAGTATATTCATTATCTCAAAAAGGCGGCGAACCTTTGTCAGGACGACGCTCTGCTCGATTTAGGGTATTGCTATTATGAAAAAGGCAAATACGACGACGCACTCGATTGTTTTGCGCAGTGCGATTTGGATTATGTCGGCGTTTATTGGTGCATGGCAACCATTTACGAAACCGAAAAAGCCGATTACAAAAACGCGCTGTTCTATTATCAGATGGCAATGGAAATGGACTTTCCCGATGCAATCGAACGAATGGCGGAAGCGTATCTCGGCGACGAGTTAGGACTCGAAAAGGACGAGAAAACCGCCCTTAAACTTTTCAAACGAGCCGCAAAACTCGGCAACGCCGCCGCACAATATAATCTCGGTATGGCGTATGCCTGCGGGTATTACGGCTTGACCGCAGACAGAGAAAAGGCTCTTTATTGGCTGAAAAAGAGCGTGAAGGGTGAAAATCCGTCAGCGTGTCTGCAAGTGGGGCTTTATTACTACTACACCGTCAAAACCGAGTCGGCGTATAAAAAAGCCTTTAAGTTGTTTACATATAATCTCGGCGAAGAACAGGCGATTATAAATATCGGGCTTTGCTATCTGCAAGGCAACGGCGTAAAAGAAGATAAAAAAGAGGCGGTAAAATGTTTCAGAACCGCCGCCGAAAAGTGTAATTCGGGCGTTGCGTATCACAATCTCGGAATTTGTTACGAAAACGGTTTCGGTGTAAGAAAAGACTACAAAAAAGCAATCGAAATGTACAAAAGAGCGGTAGAAAACGGCGAAAGCGCGGGGCTAGGGGCGATTAAAAACGTTTATTTGAAGATGAATAAACATAATACAGGCAAATAATGTTAGTCTTGTCCGGCATCCGACGGAATTGCGGGAAAGTCTGATTTTGTCGGATATATATATAAACGCAGATTTTATCTGCGTTTTTTGTTGTACCTGCTATCGTTTATGGTTTATCATTATTCTATATTGCGATATTACATTGTAAAAAATTAAAATAAAATGTAAAAAGTTGTAAAAAATACTTGACAATAAAATTCCCCCGAGGTAATATATAGCCACAAAAACAAAAGGAGCATGTTATGAACTTAGAAAAAATAGTGTTGGAATTACTCGGCAGAATTCAGAATCTCGAAGAAAGAGTCGATCGCCTCGAACGCACCGATCGCGCCGTGAGCGAAGAGAAAAGAAGTTTCCCCGCGGACGATATAAGCAACAAATACAGACCGCTGGCGGAGTATCTGTTCGGTAAAAACGAAAAAAAGATTATTATGACGTATAAAGAAATCGAAGAAATCCTCGGGCTTACGTTGCCGAAGACGGCTTATAAATATCCGCAGTCTTTCTGGGCGAATACGGAGACGCATTCTTATTCGTCGGCGTGGATGAAAGTGGGTTACAGGGCGAGAATTAAATTCGCGGACAAAAAAGTGATATTTGAGAAGAGTTTATAATTTTTCTCAGTGATCGTCACAGGTAAACGTTGATTTTTTCAATCGTTTTTACGCAGATAAGCCGTTCGGTATTGACTTTATTCTTGTCCTGCATCGGATATAATAATTATACCGAATAGCGAAAACCGTGAAATCGAACGATAACGACAAAAAGAAAAACGGAAGTAATGTAAATGCCGGAAGAAATTATTATACGCGGAGCGCGCGTGCATAACCTGAAAAATATAGACGTAAACGTTCCGCTCGGGAAATTCGTGGCTGTCGCGGGCGTATCGGGCAGCGGCAAATCTTCGCTCGCATTGGGCGTTTTATATGCCGAAGGTTCGCGCAGATACCTCGAGGCGTTGTCCGCCTATACCAGAAGGCGGCTTACGCAGGCTGAAAACGCCAACGTAGACATAATCGAAAACGTTCCCGCCGCGCTCGCGCTCCATCAGCGTCCGACGATACCCAACGTCAGAAGCACGTTCGGCACGCTGACGGAACTTTCAAACAGTTTAAGGCTTATGTTTTCGCGTCTGGGCAGTCATATCTGCCCGAACGGACATATGGTTCCGCCTACGGTAAACATTGCCGCGGGCAAGCAATCGGTCTGCCCCGTGTGCGGAGCGATATTCGACCCTCCCGCCGCGGAAGATTTCTCGTTCAATTCTACCGGAGCGTGTCCGACATGTTCGGGGACGGGCATTATCCGCAAAGTAAATACGGAATCGCTTGTCCCGGACGATTCTCTTACGATAGACCAAGGCGCGGTCGCTCCGTGGAACTCGCTTATGTGGTCGCTGATGACCGACGTTTGCAGGGAAATGGGCGTCAGGACGGACGTTCCGTTCCGTGATCTTACGGATAGAGAAAAGGAAATCGTCTATCACGGTCCTGCGGAGAAAAAGCACATATTTTATCATGCGAAAAATTCCAATCAGGCGGGCGAACTCGATTTCACTTATTATAATGCCGTTTATACCGTTGAAAACGCTCTTGCGAAGGTAAAAGACGAAACCGGCATGAAACGCGTGGCGAAGTTTCTTATCGAAACGCCTTGCCCCGATTGCGGCGGCACGCGACTTAATAAAATAGCGAGATCGGCTCTCGTCGACGGTAAAACTCTTCCCGAGGTGTCGGCAATGCCGCTCGGCGAGTTGATTTCGTGGGTGAAAACCGTTCCGCAAAAAGTTTCGTCGGATATGCGCCTCATGGCGGAAAGCATAACGGGCGAATTTTTGTCGGTGTCCGAAAGGCTTATGGATCTCGGGCTTGATTATCTGACGCCCGACAGAGCCGCAAATACGCTTTCGACGGGCGAACTGCAACGCATACAACTCGCGAGGGCGGTAAGGAATAAGACGACGGGCGTGTTATATGTTCTCGACGAACCGTCGATAGGTCTGCATCCGTCCAACGTAGACGGTCTGTTGGCAGTGATACGCGACCTTGTCGGGCGAGGAAATTCGGTTGTCGTCGTCGATCATGATACGCGCGTCATAAACGCCGCCGATTATGTTATAGAAATGGGCGTCGGAGCGGGGAACGCAGGCGGAAACGTCATCGCCTGCGGCAGCGTAGCCGAAATTGAAAGTTACGATAAGTCTGTTATAGGCGGGTATATGTCGTGTGAGAAGAGCGTAAACGTCCGCATACGAGCCGACAAAGCGGAGATGTTCGATAACGGCACGATAGAATTGTCCACACTGCCGCTGCATACCGTACACGCGCTCGACGTGAAGATACCGAAAGGCAGACTGACCGTCGTTACCGGCGTTTCGGGCAGCGGGAAAACTACGACCGTACTCGAAAGTCTTATCCCCGCGCTTAGGGCGAAGATAAACGGCGAACGTCTGCCGGCGCATATAAAATCGATCAAAGCAGACGGTATTAACCGCGTAAACCTCATCGACGCCACGCCGATAGGTATAAACGTCCGTTCGACCGTCGCGACGTATTCGGGTATTCTCGACGATTTAAGGAAACTCTTTGCGGCGACGCCGAAGGCGAAAGAACTCGGGCTTAAAGTCAACGATTTTTCGTACAATACGGGCAGTCTCCGCTGTCCGACGTGCGATGGTACGGGACAGATTTCGATGGATATTCAGTTTTTGCCGGACGTGGACATCGTATGCCCCGATTGTTCGGGCAGAAGATATTCCGATAAGGCGAACGACGTAAAAATCGAATTGCGCGGCGCGGAATATTCGATCGCCGATCTTATGCAGACGACCATAAGCGAGGCTGCGGGACTGTTTGAAAAGCATAAAAAAATTAAAGAGAAACTCGAAACTTTATTAAATCTCGGATTGTCTTATCTGACGTTGGGCGAAAGTACGCCTACGCTTTCGGGCGGAGAGGCGCAAAGGCTTAAACTTGCAACCGAACTCGGTAAACCGCAGAGCGATTCTGTATTCGTTTTCGACGAACCCACCATAGGCTTGCATCCGCATGACGTCGGTTCGTTGCTGAAAGTTTTCGACCGCCTTATAAAAGACGGCGCGACCGTAATCGTTATCGAGCACGACCTCGATATGATTAAAAATGCCGACTACGTTATAGACATGGGACCGCGCGGCGGGAATGCGGGCGGAAGAATCGTCGCCGAAGGCACGGTCGGCGATATTTCCGACAATCCCGAAAGTATCACTGGCAGATATTTATAATCGATGTCGGTTAAGAATAATACGAACCTTGTCAAAACACCGATATTTCCGTGTTTTATACCGGTACCCATAAGGTGATCTTGCGGTACAATATTCACAATGCGAATATTGAATGCAAATTCTTATTCCTGATTGGTGTACAAATACGAAATCTATTATACAAAACCGCGGCGTTGTCGGAAATTCCGGCAACGCCGCGGTTTTGTATGTCGCGTTTTATTTTATTCTTTCGCTGGAAATCAGCGTTCCGTAATTGCGTCTGGGCAATCTGAAACGTATTCCGTGTTTTTTGAGTATAGACAATACGAACCAGCCGAGCAGGGCGATCGCGATTATAACGGGTACGGTTATCATCAGCCATAACGGCACGTTACCGACCTTTACGTCGCTCCACATCTCGTTTACCGCTTTAAGTTCGCTGCGGTTGAAAGCCGTCATTATCGCACAACGATCAACGACGTCTTTCGTCGGGTACTGCGTGGTAAGTTGTCTGCCGATGTTGTCCGTCGAGGAATATATTATCACCTTTCCGTCGGCGGTTTTATATTCGTCGGATATATTGCCGAAAAAGTACGAATAGTCGATTTCTTCGGTGCAGTCTTCGTCGGGTTCGAGTGTGAGTTCGTATCCGTCGAGCATATGCTCGAATACTTCGTCGCCCGCTATCGGGCTGACGTAGCCGATATAATCCATATTGGAAATGGCGATTTCGGGCGAAGACAGAAAGTCGACGAACATCTGCGCGAGTTCTTTATTCGCGCCCTTGGGCATTACCCATGCGTCGAACCATATGTTGCTGCCTTCCTTGGGTACGGCGTAGTAAAGCGTCGCTCCGTCGTCTTCGTCGGCAAGGTCGAGGGTATAAGCCGCGTCGCCGGACCAGGCGAAGTTTATCGCGATTTTGCCTGCAGCCATATCTTTCTTTCCGCTGTCGACTTCAAAGCCGTAAACATTGTTTTTAAGCGTTTTCAATTCTCTTCCGGCAGCGTCTGCGGTTTTTTCGCCGTCAAGGCTTTCAACGGCGGCTTTAATCGCCGCTATCGCGGTTTCGGTACCTTCTTCGCCGCGTCTTTCTTTAACCTCTTCGAGGTTCTCTACGTCTTCGACAAGGTCGCTGTCGACGTTGTTGAAGATTTTAACGAGTATTTCGCGGTATTCGTCCGTTCCGAGGTCGCCCGCTGTGTAGAGTTCGTTGAGCGTCGTAAGACATTCGCGGTAGACGTATCCGACTGCGAGCGCGTATGTGTCGCGTATGCTGTCTTTTATCGTGCCGAGGTTTTTATAGTAGGCGTTCCAGGGGAGTTCCCACGTCGCGACGAATTCTTCGTACGCATTTACGAGTTCGTCGTCTTCGAGACCTTCTATCGCCGCGGCGAATTCCTTGTTGTTTGCCGCAAGCACTTCCGGGTTATACACGAAACCCATTGTTCCCCACATATACCCGACGGCGTATTCGTTCCAGCCTTTGCCCTCGAATAAGTCGGTTATAAAGGGTGATGCGTATTCGTTGTAGTTTTTTATGCTGACGTATTTGCCGTCTTCGTCCACGTCGAATTTCTCGAGCATGTCCTCTTTTATCATACGCTGAATCATGTAGTCGGACGGACATACGAGGTCGTAATTGTATACATAACCGTTGCCACTCTTGTGCTTTGTGAGTTGTAACTCGTTGTACATGTTTTCGAGCGTACCGAAAGTGGAATATCTTACTTTTACGGTGTGTCCGCGTTGTTCGCTGGCATATTTTTCAAATTCGGCTATCGCGTCGACGGTTTCCCATTCTTCGTCGAATTCGGATATGTACTCTTCGGCGTTGTATACGTTAAGGTACTCGATTTCGCCGCTTTTTCCGCAGGACGTAAGCGGAGCGAGACAGCCGACCGCCATAAGGGCGGCAAGTAACAGACTAAACTCTCTTTTCATCTTTTTTAGCCCTCCTTACGGCGATAATGTTTTTGACGAGCACATAGACGACCATTAACAGGAAGATTATAGCCGACAAAGCTCTGAGCGCGGGTACGGACGAACCTTTTCCGCCTTTGGCGTATGCGTCAAAGACGTAGGTCGAAATGGTGTCGAACGTCGGCGGGCGGGTGAACGTGGTGATTATGTAGTCGTCGAGCGACAGAGTGATCGCCAAGGTGAATCCGCTGATGACGCCGGGCATAATCTCGGGCAATATGACGGAAAACAATGCTTTCGTCGGGCTTGCGCCGAGGTCGAGAGCCGCCTCGTACAGGTTGCCGTCGAGTTGTTTCAACTTAGGCAATACCGAAAGGTATACGAACGGGAAACACAGTACGATGTGACCTATTAAAAGCGATGCGTAAGTTCTGCCGAATGCAAACATCGTGCAGACCAGCGCGATAGAGATCGCCGTTACGATTTCCGCGTTTATTACGGGTATGTTCGTGACGGAATCGAGTACTTTTCTTACTTTCTTTTTGGAGTAGAACGAGCCGATCGCGCCCATAGTACCCAGAATCGTCGAGCACGTCGCCGCAAGCAACGCGAGAACTATCGTGTTTACGACCGTCGTTTTCAGACTTTCGTCGGTGAAGAGTTGTTTGTAAAGTTCGAAACCCCATTCCTTTGACCATACGCCGATGGATGGCGAAAGGTTGAAAGAATATATCGTCAAAAGGACTATCGGCGCGTATAAAAACGCTATTATGAGAAACAGATAAACCCATTTAAGGACTTTTTTTACCATAATCCGCCTCCTCTCGTGTTGACTTCTCCGTCGGAGAATTTATTTGTTACGAACATCGTGATGAATATAAGGACGAGCAATATCATCGCTATCGCCGAGCCTGCGTGCCAGTCGAACATTGTCGAAAACTGATCTTCTATCAGTTTGCCGATAATCGTTACGTTTCCGTTGCCGAGCGTGTCCGATACGACGTAACTCGTCGTCGTCGGCAACAGCACCATGGTTATCGCGCTGACGATGCCGGGCGCGGAAAGGGGAACTACGACTTTGAAGAAAGTCTGCGCGCCTGTCGCGCCGAGATCCTGCGATGCCTCGAGTACGTTCTTGTCGAGTTTTATAAGCACGGTGTAAAGCGGCAGTATCGTGAACGGCAGATAATCGTATACCATGCCGATTACGGTGTTGAACAAACTCATTTTATTCGAGTTGTAAAAACCCATCGCAAATAGAAGTTCTTTCATCGCCGCCGTGCGCAGAACGAAGTTTATCCACATCGGCAGAATGAAAATCATCAGCAGTACCGAGCGGCTTTTCATCTTTGACCGCGCGAGTATGTAAGCCACGGGATAGGCTATAAGCAGACATACGACGGTGGTTATTATCGCCAGCGCGAAACTTATATATATCGCGCGGATATTCGCCGACGAAGAGAAGAACGCGGTGAAGTTTGAAAACGAAAACGTGAAAGCCGTCACGTCGTTTGTTACGATTTCTCTGTTTTCGACCGTGAACGCGTAAAGTATTATCAGCAACAACGGAAACACCACGAACGCCAGCATGAACACGGCGTAGGGGATGCCGAGGTTTTTCCTCGAAAATTTCAACGCCTTCATGTTATTTCGCCGCCTTTAAGGTAAGTTTTATCTTGTCCGCGGGGATTTTTACCGAAACGCGGTCGTTTTCGTTCCAGGTGTATTCGGTATCGACGACGAAATCTTCCTCTTCTTCGTCGGTACGGATAATTACCTGATAGTGGTCGCCCTTGTAGACTATCTGAATGATAGTGCCCGCGGCGTCGCCGTCTTCGTCGTTATCGATTATTTCGATGTCTTTAAGCCCGACTTCTACGTTGACGTCAACGTCCGTAAGGTCGATTTTTTCGCCCTCTTTTGTTATGAGGTAGCCCTCTTCGTCAAGGGTGCTGCCTTCGTAGAGTTGGGTTACGTCGCATTCAAATTCGCCGTCGGCGAAACATACGGTGTTTTTCTTGGTTATATAACCCGTGTAGCGGTTGGCGTCGAATTCCTTTGCCATTATGTGAATGTCGTCGGGGCGGACGATTACCGAACAACGCGTTCCGACCTTTCTTTCGATAGTGTCCTGCGCGACGATTTCGGTCTTGCCGACCGTTACGACCATTTCGTAGTGAACGCCTTTGAAAATCGAAGAGGTTACGACGCCGTCCACCTGACCTTTGCCCTCGTCCACAAGGTAAACGTCTTCGGGGCGGACAACGACGTCGACTTTTTCGTTCTTCGGGAATTCGTCTACACAGTCGAATACCTTATTGATAAAGCGGACTTTCTTGTCGCCGACCATCGTGCCGGAGAAGATGTTGCTTTCGCCGATGAAGTCGGCTACGAACGCGTTTTTCGGTTCGTTGTAGATGTCCTTAGGCGTGCCGATCTGCTGGACGTTGCCGTCTTTCATTACGACTATGGTGTCGCTCATCGTCAAAGCCTCTTCCTGATCGTGCGTGACGTAGATGAAGGTTATGCCGAGTTTGTCGTGCATCGCTTTGAGTTCGAGTTGCATGTCTTTTCTCATTTTAAGGTCGAGTGCGCCGAGAGGTTCGTCCAACAGTAATATTTCGGGTTCGTTGACGATTGCGCGCGCAATCGCGATACGCTGTTGCTGTCCGCCGGAAAGGGTAGTGACGTCTCTCTTTTCAAACTCTTCAAGGTCGACGAGTTTAAGAACCCTCGAAACCTTCGCGTCGATGACTTCTTTGGAGAGTTTTTCGGTTTTCGTAACCGTCTTGCCGTTCTTGTCGACGTAGGTGTTGCGATAGCGTTTGAGTTTAAGCCCGAACGCTATGTTGTCGTATACGTTGAGGTGCGGGAACAGCGCGTAACGCTGAAAGACGGTATTTATCGGTCTTTCGTATGGGGGGAGATTGGTTATGTCTTTACCGTTCAGTAAAATTTTGCCCTTGGTGGGAAGTTCAAACCCCGCTATCATTCTCAGCGTGGTCGACTTGCCGCAGCCCGAAGGACCCAGCAGGGTGATGAATTCGCCCTTTCTTACATACAGGTTGAGATTTTCGACGGCGGTCTGTCCGTCGAAGACTTTTTCTACGCCTATAAGTTCGATGATCTTTTCTTCTTTTTCCATAATGTTATCTCCTCGTGATTAAAACGTCGGCGGGGCGGCTACCCAGATGAATTTAGCCACTCTGTCGGTCGGGTTTTCCATATAGTGTGTTTTCGATGCCGAAAAGTAAAAACTTTCGCCCTTGTTACATCGGTATTTGCGGTTGCCCAGATGTACGACGACGCTGCCCGAAAGCACATAGCCGAATTCTTCGCCCTCGTGCGGAACGTCAGCCTCGGTGTATTTGCCGGGCATAAGTTCGACGATGATCGGCTCCATAGCGTTTTTCTGCGCGTTGTTTACAAGCCAGTTGATTTTCAGCGCGCCTGTATCTTTTTCGATGAAATCGTCTTCCTTGAAGACGATTTTTTCTTCCTCTTCTTCGGAGAAGAATTCTTTGAGATTTGTGCCGAGCGCGGACAGAATGTCTATAAGCGTCGCAATCGACGGACTCGTAAGGTCGTTTTCGAGTTGACTTATGTAGCCTTTCGTCAGTTCGCACCTGTCGGCAAGTTCTTCCTGCGTCAGCGCGCAATGAAGTCTCAGTTCCTTTAATTTTACGCCGAGTTCCATAGTAAACAAAAAGTTTAGAGGGTTAAGTTTATATAAACGAAAAGTTTACAATCTCTAAACACAACGCAAGTATTATATTCTTACGGCTGTCGTATGTCAAACGTTTGAAAGCAATTTTTTCAATATTTTTTTCGTTTGCTCATAGATACCGTTCCGCAGGCATAAATTTAATTCTGAAAACGGGGAAAAGGCTGCTTTGCAAGGCTGCGCGGACGAATTTAGAGGATTTCCGCTATTATTCGACAATCCCCGTTTATATCGATTGAATTTCGACGTTTTTCTCATCGTAAAATGGAGGAGCAAAGTTTGAAAGGGAAAACCAAAAAAGCAGTCGCGCTTTTTGCGGCGGCGTGTCTGACGATAATAGTCTGCGCCGCGTACCTCAACGCAAGCGGTAAGTATTCGGTTTACACTTACGCCACGGCTAAAAAGAAACTGCCGATTTATTCGGTGGAAAGAACCGATAACAAAATCTCGATTTCGTTCGATTGTGCCTGGGGTACGGAATACACCGACGAAATTTTACGGACGCTAGAAAAGTATAACGTAAAATGCACGTTTTTCGCCGTTCAGTTCTGGGTTGAAAAATATCCCGATTACTGTAAGAAGATCACCGCTGCCGGACACGGGCTGGAAACTCACAGCAAAACACACCCGCACATGAGCAAACTTTCGCAGGAAGAGATCAAAGCCGAACTTCTGTCGTCAAAAAAGGCGATAGAGGAGATTACGGGTAAAACGGTCACGCTCTTCCGTCCGCCGTTCGGCGATTATAACGATAAAGTCATATCCGTCGCCGAAGACGCGGGGCTTTATCCGATTCAGTGGGACGTAGACAGTCTCGACTGGAAAGACCTTTCGGCGAAAGACATCGCCGCAAGAGTCATAAAACGGGTTAAGTCAGGCTCGATAATTCTTATGCACAACAACGGTCTGCACACCGCAGAAAGTCTTCCGCTTATTTTCGGACCGCTTATCGCAAACGGATACGAATTCGTCAGGATAGACGACCTTATATATAAGGATAATTACGAAATTCTCCGCGACGGCAGACAGCGGACAAAATGACAAAGACAAATTTTTTTAGTAACTTACGATAAGTTACGAAGGAGATAAATAATGATGAACGAAGAAAGGCAAAACAACAGAGTCTTCATAAGAGGCGAAATCGTGACCGAGGCGAGATATTCGCACGAAGTCTACGGCGAAGGGTTTTACGAGACCGACGTGTCGGTAAAACGTCTGTCCGGTCAGGCGGATATTCTGCCCGTGACCATATCAGAAAGACTGATCGAA
>ERZ808246.2438-NODE-2438-length-11670-cov-3.809040_pt1 | contig 11670 bp, 8 predicted proteins | sample MGYA00521083_ERZ808246 | MGnify/ENA primary metagenome ERZ808246 (study PRJEB31516, sample SAMN03275577) | gut metagenome | biome: mammalia-associated habitat; material: feces | host: Papio cynocephalus | place: Kenya | collected 2012-07-07 ...
AGAAAATTTTGATAATGGTAATATTAAGGACTATCAAATGTCATCATTACTTATGGCAATAGTACTTAATGGTATGACTGATAATGAGGTAATATATTTAACTAAGTATATGATGTTATCTGGTAGTATGCTTGATTTGAATACTTTAAGTAATGTTGTTGATAAACATTCTACTGGAGGAGTGGGAGATAAAACAACTTTAAGAATATCTCCGATTGTAGCTTCACTTGGTTGTAAAGTTGCTAAGATGAGTGGTAGAGGACTTGGTTATACGGGTGGTACTATTGATAAATTGGAATCAATACCGGGATTTAATGTAAATTTATCAAAAGAACAATTCATTAAAGAAATAGAAGATATTGGTATGGCTATTACTAGTCAAACTGAAGATATTGCTTTAGCAGATAAAAAAATATATGCTTTAAGAGATGTAACTGGGACTACTGAGAGTATACCTCTTATTGCTTCTTCAATTATGAGTAAGAAGATAGCATCAGGATCAAAGAATTTAGTACTTGATATTAAAGTAGGTGAAGGTGCATTAATTAAAAATATAGAAGATGCTCATCATCTTGCTAATTTAATGATAAAGATAGGTAAGGAAAATGGAATGAAAGTTGTTTGTTTACTTACTAATATGAATATACCTTTAGGTAGTAATGTTGGTAATTCATTAGAGGTATTAGAGGCTTTAAATACATTATATTATGGTTATGATAATAATTTAATGAAATTATGTATAGAACTTGCTAGTTATATGGTTAAATTAGGTCTTAATATTTCATATGAAGAAGCGCATAGTAAAGTAATTGAAGTTATTAAAGATAAGAGAGCTTATAATAAATTATTAGAGTTTATTAAATATCAGGGAGGAGATATTAATGGTCTTCCTAAAAGTAAATATATGTATGAGATAAAGAGTGTAAGTAGTGGATATTTATATGATATTCATTCTTTAGAAGTAGCTAAATTATCTAGTAGTTTAGGAGCAGGTAGAAAAAATAAAGATGATAAAATAGATTATTCTGCTGGTATTATTATTAATAAAAATATTAATGATATAGTAGAGGTAGGAGATACTATTATGACTTTATATACTAATAAAGAGGTACCTAGTATTGATATTAATAAGTTATTTGTTATTAGTAGTAATAAGAATGAAGATAATAAATTAATATACGAAGTAATAGAATAATATTTACAAATATAATAATTTATAGTATTATATATAAGATGAGAAAGAAGGAAGAGTATGAATGATTTAAATATGGATAAATTAGTAAATTTCTGCAAGCAATATGGATTTATATTTCAGGGTAGTGAAATATATGGAGGACTTGCTAATACTTGGGATTTTGGACCAGTAGGAGCACTTCTTAAAGATAATGTAAAAAAGGCTTGGCTTAAGAAGTTTGTTCAAGAAAATGAATATAATGTGGGACTTGATAGTGCTATTTTAATGAATCCTAAAACATGGGAGGCATCAGGACATTTAAAAACTTTTTCTGATCCTTTAATAGATTGCAAGGAATGTAAAACAAGACATAGAGCAGATAAACTTATTGACGAATATGCACATTCGGAAATAGGGGATGCTATGACACAAGAAGAGATGATTAATTATATTAGAGAAAATAAAATTCCTTGTCCTAAATGTGGTAAGAGTAATTTTACTGATATTAGACAATTCAACTTGATGTTTAAAACATTTCAAGGTGTAACTGAAGATGCTAAGGCTACTATTTACTTAAGACCTGAAACTGCTCAAGGTATATTTGTTAATTTTCAAAATGTGCAAAGAAGTATGAGACTTAAAGTACCTTTTGGTATTGGTCAAGTAGGAAAGTCATTTAGAAATGAAATTACTCCTGGTAACTTTATTTTTAGAGTAAGAGAGTTTGAACAAATGGAATTAGAGTTTTTCTGCAAACCTGGTACTGAACTAGAATGGCATAAATTTTATAAAGATTACTGCTATAATTATTTATTATCTCTTGGTATTAATAAAGATAAATTAAGACTTAGAGATCATTCTAAAGAAGAACTTAGTTTTTATAGTAATGCTACTACGGATATTGAGTATTTATTCCCATTTGGTTGGGGAGAACTTTGGGGTATTGCTTCAAGAACTGATTATGATTTAACTTGTCATCAAAAGGTATCTGGAAAGAATATGGAATATATAGATCCAGAAACTAATGAAAGATATATTCCTTATGTAATAGAACCATCAGTAGGTGTTGAAAGAACTTTATTAACTGTTCTATGTGATGCTTATCATGAAGAGACATTAGAAGATGGTACGACAAGAGAAGTAATGAAATTTCATCCATTCTTAGCTCCTTATAAGGCTTGTATTTTACCTTTAGTTAAAAAATATCATAGTGAAAAGGCAATGGAGATATACAAAGAATTATCTAAATCATTTGCTACTACTTATGATGAATCTGGTAGTATTGGTAAAAGATATAGAAGAGAAGATGCACTTGGTACTCCATATTGTATTACTATCGATGATGAAACTATTAATAATGGTACTGTTACTATTAGAGATAGGGATACTATGAAGCAAGAAACAATAAAGATTGAAGACATAGAAAATTATATTAATGAGAGAACAAAATTCTAGAAAATTCTCTCTTTTTCTTTACATATATACTTTTAATATGCTATAATTATTATGAAAATAGTAGGTGATGCAAGTGGAAGAGAAAAACAAGATAGTTGAATTATATATAGAAGATAAGATTAAAGAATTGGAATCTATGTCAATGTATGTTCCTAATGAAAATAAGGAAAAATTACTTATGGCATTTATGAATAGAAATGAAGATATTGATGTAATTAAAACAAGAATAGATACTATTTTTAATAATAGTGTAGCAGCATATAAAGAAAATATGGAAAAGATTGGTCTTCCTTATGAAGATGTAGTAGCAGTATATGAAAAAGTTAATAAAATGAATAAGACGACTGCTAAAATGTATTTAAGAGGTGGTATTGTCCCATATCTTTTACTAGGAGAACCTTCTAAAAGAAAACATAGTAATTTAGATTTACTTTGTAGTAAAAAAGATATTCCAATGATAAGAGAATTATTTAGAAAAAATGACTACTATGACCCAAAAAGAGATAGTCTTACTTATACAGTTAATAATATAGATTATGGTTTTCAAGTTATAGTTGATAAAGTTAAAGTTAATGTAGCAGTTTTTGAAGAAAAAGATAATGGTATTATTGAATATAGTTTTGATTGTCATAATAGAATAGGTATTATTAAAAATATTAATGCTAAACTTAGTGAATATATTATGCCTTATGTTTCTTCTGATAATAAGAAATATATGACTTTATCTTTAGAATTAATAGTAGCGGATAAACTTATGTTAAATAGAGATAAAGATAGAGAAGATATTGAGAAGATTAAAGAATGTAATGGTATTAGTGAAGAAAAAATTAAAAAGATACCTCTTCCAATAGTTAAAAAATTAAAGTTGGTTGGAGATAACCTAGAATTTACTACTACTATGCCAAGAATCAAACTAGAAGTACCTAAAAAACAAGATAGCAAAGGTTTTATTAATATTGGTACAATTCTACTTTTACTAGCAATAGTAGTATGCTTTATATTAGGTAGTAGATAGACTTTACAAAGTCTATTTTTTGTTATAAAATAATTTTGTGATGTTTATGGAAGAACTATTTAATAAATGTGAATTATGTCCGAGAAGATGTATGGTTAATAGAAATAAGGGAGAGATAGGATACTGTAAGGCCTCAAATAAAATGAAGATTGGTGGTTATCATCTTCATATGTGGGAAGAACCAGTTATTACTGGTGATAAAGGATCTGGTACAATATTTTTTTCTTATTGTAATTTAAGATGTGTATATTGTCAGAATTATGATATTAGTTTTAATTGTGTAGGAGAAGAGATAACAGTAAATAGATTAGCAAATATAATGTTAGAATTACAAGATATGGGAGCATTAAATATTAATTTAGTTACTCCTAGTCATTATATTCCTTTAATAAGAGATAGTATTGTTATAGCTAAAGAGAATGGTTTAAATATTCCTATTATATATAATACATCAGGGTATGATAGAGTAGAATCTTTAAAATTATTAGAGGGATTAATAGATATTTATTTACCTGATTTTAAATATTATAATGATAAATTAGGTAAATACTCTAATGTTAATAATTACTTTGAAATAGCTAGTTTAGCTTTAAAAGAGATGTATAGACAAGTAGGTAAATTAAGATATAATAAAGATGGTATTTTAGTAAAAGGAATGATTGTTAGACATTTAGTATTACCAAATAATTATGATGATTCTAAGAAAATAATTAAATATTTATATGATAATTATAAAGATAATATCATTATTAGTATTATGAATCAGTATACTATAACTAGAAAGTTAGAATATTTTGAATTAAATGATAAAATAAATGAAAAAGAATATGATGAGATAATTAATTATGCTTATGATTTAGGTATTAGAAATGCTTTTATACAAGAAGATACTAGTCAAAGTGATAGTTTTATTCCTTCATTTAAAGGAGATATGATTATTTAATATTTTACTAGAATATTTTTTAGTATATGGATATTTATTAGTTAGAACGCACTTCACCCCGAATATGATATCTTATGATTGTTCATATATAGACTATATAATAGGCTATATATGATAGGGTAAGACTATGGCTTAGCCTATAAAAATAATTGACAAGTCTTATAAAATATGGTATAATCGTAATACATTTCGTTTGAAATCTAGGGGGAGTAGGTTAAAATGAAAAATAGTTTTGTAATAGAGTATTTAAATGAAAATGAATTTAGAAAAAAAGAAAGAGCTGTAAAAAAATACAATATGCTTGCTTATAAAAAATTAGTATTTGATTTTTATCCAGCATTCAGAGATGGAAACTTTAAAGGTGTAATAGTATCTAAAAATACTAAGGATGGTATTACTAAATATGAATTAAAGTTACCTACTGATAGAATGTTTGCTGCTGTTCATGGTGATGTTAAACTGCATTATACTGTTTATGAAAATCAAAAATTAGTAATGCTTGACACTTTAACACCAGAAGATATTTTAACTGAAGGTCATCAAAAAGAACTTTCTACTTATAAAGGTGTTATGGTATCTAAATCTCATGCTGATAGAGATATGTTTAAGATAAACTTACTAAATATGCTAGATAAATAAGAAGCTTTGGCTTCTTTTAGTCTGTTTAATTTATTATTGTATTAGTTAGTAAATATAATATTAAGAGGGATATTATGAAAATAGATTTTGATAATTATGAATATAAAGAAATAGTAAAAGATATTTTAAATAATAGAGAATTTAAAAAGATAGAATTATGTCCTCATCATAAGATTAATCGACTTGTTCATTCTAAGAGAGTATCATATTATTCTTATAAAATATGTAAAAAATTAGGATTTGATTATGTTAGTGCTGCTAGAGGAGGACTACTTCATGATTTCTTTTTGAATAAATATAATACTAAAAATAGTAGAAAACTTCTTATTAGTCATCCTTCTATTGCTTTAAATAATGCTAAGAAACATTTTACTTTATCAGATAAAGAAAAGAATATTATTGAATGTCATATGTTTCCTGTTAGCGTTAGAGTATTTCCTAAATATCGTGAAAGTGTAGTAGTAAGTTTAGTAGATAAAGTTATGTGGCTTTATGAAAAGGTAACTGGTTATTCAAAAGAAATTAATTATAATCTTGGAAAGGCTACTATTTATGTATTTTTATTTTTAAATAGTTAAACTCAAATATTATAAAATGTTTGAGTTTTTTAATTAAATTTTATATTTTTGTGGTATACTCCCGAATTTGACAGTTTTGAAAGTATAAAATCTCCCTACACCTTATAAAATAAGGCTTAGAGAGATTTTTTTAGTGTTTAAAAAAGTGCGTACTATTTTTCTTATCTTACATTATCTAAAATTTTTTTCATTTTTCTATAATTTATTAATTCTAAGTCTGTGTTAAAGTTGAATAATTCATGCAAACTATCTGTTATATCTGTTCTTTCATATATTGGTTCGAATCCTAATCCCTTTTGTTCCACCATTGTCATATTCTTTAATGTACTTAATATTTGAGATGTAGTATATTTATAATTTAGTCTTTTTTCTAACAATCTATATATAAACAAAGAAATAAAACAAGTCATAAAATGTGCTTTGATTCTATCTTCTCTAGATAAATTAATTGGTCTAGCCACAAAATCTGATTTCATTATTCTGAAAGATTCTTCTATTTCCCATCTTCCTTTAACTATTTTAAATATTTCGGTAATATCTCCATTTAAATTAGTAGTTAGTGCATAATAACCATCATACTTTTCTTCTTCATCTATAATATTTTGATTAATTGAATAAGTAGTACTTTCTGCAATTTCACCATTTTTTGTTGAATTAGTTGATTCAATAAATCTTCTATAATCATTTTGATTTTTACCTTTTCTTGTTACATTATTTGTTTCAATGCTTTTCTTTGCTCTCTCAATTTGACTATTTCTGATATTTCTATTGTAATCAAAATATCTAAAGCAAAATGTAACAATTAAATCTTGTTTAACTGATTTGGTTTCAGTTTCAAGTATTTTATAAAATAAAGTATCATAATATTTATCTTTTAATTCTTCATTATTTTCTATTGTTTCTAAATTATATACATTTTTTAGATCACCAGCAATACGCCATCCTGTTTTATTGAAAACTTGATTTTTATATTCATCTTTTAATTTTTTTAGTGATTGAGTTATAACAAATGCACGATTATCTTTAATGTTATATTTTTTTATTTCATCAGATGCTAGACCTGCATCAGTACATAAGATTATTTTTGTGTCATCTAACTTGAAATTGTCAACTATTTTTGATTCTTCAGGAATTAATGTTTTTTGTTCATTTTGATTTCCAGGATAGATGTTACAAGAAAGAGGTAGGCCATCACCATCCATAAATAAGCCCATACCAACAATTGGGTTTGGTTTATGTTCTTTTGAAATACCATATTTCCTTAAATCATCTTCATTATCTATTTCAAAAAAGTAATTAGTACAATCATAATAAATGACTTTAGAATTTCTTTTGATGACATTTTTACTATTATTAAATAATTGTTCTTGTATATAATCCATATTTTCAGCAATATAGCTCAACGCTCTATATTCATCATGTAATTTAAATGTTGGTTGTTCAATAAAGTTTTGACATTGTTTAAACGTTTCTAATTTGGAAGATGGATAAATAATTCTTGCAAAAACTAAATAAGATAATATCTCGTTTAAGTCAAAATGAAATTGATATTTATCTTGAATAGAATCACAAATATCATTAATTTTTAATTGATTATATAATTTTTTTAAGAATAAATAACCAACATTGAATTGTCTTTTGACTCCTGGAGCAATCCTTTTATTTGGATTATATTCACGTTTTAATAGTTCATCTTTATCTTCATTATTTAGTTCATTAATATATTCTTTTATTTTGTTTATAGTATCATCTTTTCCAAATCTTTCTTCAACTTGTTTTTGATTACCTAACTTTTCAAATATTTTAGTTGTTCTTTTCCCTTTAATATCTGTGAAATCTTTTATTATGTAATATAAAACAGCATTCTTAGATTTTGATGTTTTTAATCTCATACCATCATTCCTTACAATTCAATTATATCACACTCCGCAATGGTACGCAATACAAAAAATGTAAAAAAATCAGATTTTATATAGTCTGATGATGATATTTATGATAAAACTGTCAAACTAGGGTCTTACTAATCGTGGTTTAACTTGTAAATAGTTAATTTATATAAAAAATATTACTCTCTTTCTAGAGAGTTTTTTATTTTTTTATGTATTTATTTTAGTGTTTTAGAATATAATAATTATGTAAAGTTTATGTATTTTGTACAAAAATATTGTACAAAATAGTAAATTATGTTATAATAATGGCGAAAGGAGAGGATTATATGTTACTTGATTTTAGTGTTAGAAATTTTAAAGTATTTCAAAATGAAATAAATTTTTCGATGATAGGTAATAAAAAAATTGTTAATGATGATAATATATGGAAAATTAATAATATGGATATAGTAAAATCTTCAATTATATATGGACCAAATAATACTGGTAAAAGTACATTTATAGAGGCTGTAGCTTCACTTAAAGAAATGATAAAAGATGGAAGTGTTAATCATTATGCTAATAATTATGCTTTAGAAATTGTATATAATTTTTTTAATGAAGATAAAAAAATGAATTATCATATAAGTTTTATTAGTAATAATGATATTTATGATTATGCTTTATCTTTTGGAATTGAGAAAAAAATTACTAAAGAAATATTAAAGGTGAATAATAAAGTTATTTTTGATAATAATGCTACTTCAGATAATGAAGAAATAATGTCTATGATTAATATACAAGAAAGTTATCCAGAAAAGTTAATTGTTACTATGCTTCCTGGTAATAGTAAAAAATATTCTGATGCAATAAAAGATTTTTTTGATAAGATGATAATTATTGATGATGGGTATGATATGGATGAAATATATAGTATTATTTTAAATTATACAGATGAAGAAAAGAAAATACTTAATAATATAATTAAAGATGCTGATATTAGTATTGATAATCTTAAAATAGATGATGTTAGAATAAATGATGATAAATATAATAAGTTTAAAATTGTATCTTCTTATAAAATGAATAATAGAACTAAGTCTATGCCTTCGGTTATTAGTGATTCTAAAGGTACTAAAATGTTTTTATATTATATTGTTAAAATAATTAATTTAAGAAAAACAGGAGGTATTATTTTTATAGATGAGATAGATAGTAGTCTTCATACTCTTTTAGTTAAAGAAATATTAAATTTATTTAATAATGAAAATAATACCAATATGCAATTAGTGGTTACTTCTCATGATTTGATGCTTTTAGACTGCAGATACATGTTTAGAAAGGATCAGGTTTGGTTTACTTATAAAGATGAAGATGATGTTTACTTTTATTCTTTAGATGAGTTTAAAAATCATGAGAGTACTTCTATTAGAAATGATATTCTTAAGGGATATTTAAAGGGGATGTTTGGTGCTTTACCTAAGATTGATATAGAAAAGGACTTCTATGAAGAGGAATAACTTTAAGCCAAGATTAACTATTATTTATGAAGGAAAATCAGAGAGATATTTCTTTGATAAATTAGAAAGTATATTTGATATAAAGTATGATTTAAGTAGAGTAGAAGCACATGGTGATAATAGAATTCCTTTTATGTATAGAAAAGAAAAGAGAAAGAACTTTAATGATGTTAAAGTTATGTATGATTTAGATGGTATTACTAGTGTTAGTGATATTATCAAAACATTTAAAGATGCAGGAGTTAGTATAAAAAAGGAAGATATTTATTTTATTAATCCTGATATTGAACTTTTATTTATTTTATGTAAAATTAAAAAAGCTAAATTAATTAATAATAAAACTAAAAAAGTAATTGAAGATATTTATAATTTTTCTTCTTATGATAAGAATGATAAACAAATTAAGAAGATTATGGATAGTATTAGTAAAGAAGAATTAATTATGATGTTTAAATTAGTTAATAAGTACTTATCTAAAGATGATAAATCTCTTAGAAGTACTAACTATGATGTACTATTAAAAGATATATTTGATATATGTTAATTATTGGTAAATAGTTAATGCTTATATAATATGTATGGTTGATACTTAAGTTAAGACTAGTAGGCTTAACTTAACCTCTATAGACTAATGGCTATAGAGGCCTACGAAAAAATAATATTACTCTCTTTATAGAGAGTTTTTCTTTGCTAGGAGGTTGTTATTTGAGTTAAATTGTGATAAAATTATAACTAGTAAATATGATAGAAGAGAAAGAAGGAATATTATGGGTTATAGAACAATGGATGCTAATGAAGCAGTTAGTAGAGTTAGTTATAAATTTACCGAAATAGCAGGTATTTATCCAATTACACCAGCGTCTCCTATGGCGGAGAAAGTTGATGTTTTAGCAAGTAAGGGAGAAATTAATTTTTGGGGTAATAGAGTTAAAGTAATTGAAATGGAATCTGAGAAAGGGGCTATTGCCACTGTTCATGGGGCATTACAAGCAGGAGTACTTGCTACTACTTATACTGCTAGTCAAGGATTACTTCTGATGATTCCTAGTATATATAAAATGGCTGGAGAGATGCTTCCAGGTGTTATTCATGTAGCTGCTAGAAGTTTATCTACTCATAGTCTTAGTATTTTTGGGGATCATCAAGATATATATGCAGTTAGACAAACTGGTGCTTGTATGCTTTCATCTTCTTCAGTAGAAGAGGCTTATCATATGGCAATGGTTAGTCATTTATCTAGTATTAAGTCTTCACTTCCTTTTATTAACTTTTTTGATGGTTTTAGAACTAGTCATGAAATTGATAAAGTAAAAGAAATTGATCTTAGTAAATTAGAAACTTTAATTGATAAAAAGGCTCTTAGAAAATTTAGAGATAATGGTATGATAAGTGGAGCTACTACTAGAGGAACTGCTGAAAATGAAGATGTTTATTTTCAACATACGGAATCTAGAAATGGTTATTATACTAAGGCTATAGATAATGTTATTTATTATATGGATAAGATTAATAAGATATGTAAGACTGATTATAAACCATTTAATTATTATGGAGATAAGTCGGCGAATGAAGTTATTATTGCTATGGGGTCAGTATGTGAATGTATTAAAGAAGTAGTAGATGATCTTAATAAGAATGGTAAGAAGGTAGGATTAGTTACTGTTCATTTATATAGACCATTTAGTAATAGTTATTTATCTTCTGTTATTCCTTCTAGTGTTAAGAAAATTGCAGTACTAGATAGAACTAAAGAGGCTGGTAGTAGTGGAGAGCCTTTATATTTAGATGTTGTTAATGCTTTAAAAGATAGGAATATTAAAATTATCGGTGGTAGATATGGATTATCTTCTAAAAATACGACGCCCGCTATGATTAAGGCAGTGTATGATAATTTAAGTGGTGATATGAAGAGTAATTTTACTATTGGTATTAATGATGATGTTACTAATTTAAGTTTAGATATTGATAATAGTTATAGACTTGATAATAATAATTATGAAATGCTTATATATGGATATGGTTCTGATGGTATGGTATCGACTTCGAAAGATATTCTTAGAATTATTGGGGACAATACTAAGAAGTATGTTCAAGGTTATTTTCAATATGATTCTAAGAAGAGTGGTGGTGTTACTAGAAGTCATATTAGAATAGGAGATACTCCTATTAGAAGTACTTATTATGTTGATAATCCTAATTTTATTGTGGTATCTAAAGATTCTTATATGTATAAGTATGATATTCTTGATAATATTAGAGAGGATGGTACACTTCTTTTGAACACTAATTTAAGTAGTGATGATTTAATTAGAAGTTTACCTAATAAAGTTAAATATTTACTTGTTCTTAAGAATGTTAATGTTTATACAATAGATGCTTATAAAGTAGCAGGTGAAATGGGCCTTAAGAATAAGCTTAATACTTCAATGGAAGTTTGTATTTTTAAGATTATGGATATTTGTAATATTAATAAAGTTA
>ERZ808246.2440-NODE-2440-length-11669-cov-2.843379_pt1 | contig 11669 bp, 12 predicted proteins | sample MGYA00521083_ERZ808246 | MGnify/ENA primary metagenome ERZ808246 (study PRJEB31516, sample SAMN03275577) | gut metagenome | biome: mammalia-associated habitat; material: feces | host: Papio cynocephalus | place: Kenya | collected 2012-07-07 ...
AGCAGGCAACTACAAGCTGGCAGGAGATGCTAACGGGACAATTACCGTAACACCGGCTCAACTTCATGTTCATACCGATGATCAGACGATTACAGTAGGACAGAAGCCGAAGTATACAGGGGCGATTTCTAAATTGGTTAATGGTGATTCAGAAGAAGCGTTAGGCAAATTGATATACGGGATTGATGATGCACGCTATGAACAGACGGCAGGTACGTATATCGGTGTGATTCGGACTGTCAATGGGAAGTATGGCGAATTGCCGTCATCGTATCATAAAAACTACGAGATTACGTATGACTGGGGCAATTTAATTGTCAAACCAGTAGATGCGCCGCAATTTGATTACCTGTTCTATGATACGCCGTGGGACAAACAGCGCAATTTCCGTGAACGTCGTGCGGAACTGCATTTTGTAGATGGCGGCGTTCATGTGGGATAATTTGATGGCGGATTAACTCCATACGCAGTATAGAAAAGGAAGTGGTGAATGCATGAGGGGTCATGTTGTTCACCACTTCCTTTTTATGTTTTTTAGCTGTTATAAGGTTAAGAAACAGAAAAAAACACGGAAGCCTTTGCAGACTTCCGTGCGGATTTTGTTACCATTCATAGGTTGTCCCCGGTGCTACGACTTGGACGGGAACGTGATAGCGTGATTCAGTTGTAATTTTATAGGTTTCGGGATCGGTGTCAATGACGGGCCATGTTTTGTAATGAACTGGGATGACAAAGCGGGGAGCGATCCAGGATGCGGCTAAGGCAGCATCTTCAATTCCCATCGTAAAGTTGTCACCAATCGGGAGAATGGCACAATCAATAGGTCCGAACCGATTGAGCAATTTCATGTCCGAAAATAGCCCTGTATCACCGGCGTAATAGATGCGTTTACCGCCAAGTTCGACGAGAATGCCGCAGGCAAGCCCTCCGGCAATGCCGGATCCATGAAACGCAGGAGTCAGGCGGACTTTGCCAAAGGGCATATCGACGCTGCCGCCGACATGCATCGCGTGGGCTTTGCAGCCGGCTTCGCTAGCTTTTCCGGCTACTTCAGCGGTACTGATAATCGTAGCATGCTGTGCCTTGGCAATGGCTTCGGCATCACCGTAATGGTCGCCGTGTGCATGGGAAATCAGAATATACTGGCAAGAAATGTCTGTGGGACAGACTTTAGTCCAAGGATTGTCTGTAATAAACGGGTCAAACAGTAACGTGGTCTGACCGTCGTTGAGCGTAAATGCGGCGTGGCCATAGTAAGTAAATTTCATAAGGAGCTCCTTATTTATTGCTCCATGTTTTCCATTCATCAATCCAGTTGCGAATGGCATTCAAAGGAGCTGGCGCGCAAAGTGTCGATTGTAAAGACTGACGAAGTTTTGTTTCATCTTTCAGTGGGTATACCATTTTGTATTCATCATAAACACTCCAAAAGTCACGCATATGAAGGTTGGCATAGGTTTCACCATAAATTTTAAAACACGAATCGCACAACGTAATAAATACGGCTTCTTCATCGTGTTGTTTGGCATCATCGAAAGCGCAGCAACGCGTATATAAATGAATATTGCCAAATAATTTATGTAAATAATCATACACTTCAGAAACCATAGCCGGTTCCAATTGCATAAGACGACAGCCCGGTGCAAAATAAATAGGATATTGGGCAATGTTATCAAATGTATCCATGTGAAAACACCTCTCTTTTTCAATAAGGAAAATAACAATTAATAAATAATTGTTATCTAAATTATAACATGGAACAAGAAAAAAAGCAATGTATCAGAGGGAGGAAGGGCTTTCCTCTTGTACTTATACAGGAAATCTTGTACAATACATGGTGGAGAGTGATAGCATGCATATCGTAATGGTAGAACCGGAAATTCCCGGAAATACGGGCAATGTAGCCCGGTTGTGCGCAGCAAATCATATAACGCTGCATTTGGTAAAACCGCTTGGGTTTTCCATCGATGATAAACATTTAAAACGGGCCGGCTTGGATTACTGGTCCCTGGTAGATGTACAGATTCATGAAAATTTTGAAGAAGTGCTGGAAAAATATAAAGGCCACCGCTTCTTTTATTTGACGACGAAATCAGAACAATGCTATGCAGATATACAGTTTCAATATGATGATGTGTTAGTATTTGGCAAAGAAACCAAAGGCCTGCCGGAAGAACTGCTGAAAAAATACCCTGAAAGCTGTTTCCGCGTACCGATGATTGACAAGGCTCGAAGCTTGAATTTGTCCAATACGGTTGCCATCGTATCGTATGAAGCATTGCGGCAGTTGGGATTTCCTGATATGGCCAAAAGCGGTATAGGCATCAAAAATTTGAAATAATGAGGTGTGACGAGTGGAAATTTATGATAAAGCCCATGAACTCGCAGAAGCGGTTCAAGCATGTAAAGAGTACCAAGATCTTGTAGAAGCGGGAAAGACATTGGCTAAAGACGAAAAGACGACGAAATTGGTCCGCGAATTTTTGGTATGGCAGACCCAGCTGGCATATGCACAGTCTATGGGAGATAAACCGGTCCGCAAGAAGATTGAACAGCTAAACCGCCTGTCTGAATTAGTAAAAAATAATCAGCTGGCTGTCGATTATTTGCAAAAATATAATGCATGGCAGTCTATGGCAGGGGAAGTATTTCAGATTATCCAGCAATCTATGGCAGAAGGAATGAGTATTCTTGATCAATAAATACGCATTAATGAGTTTTGTATCACAGCTGTCGGTATCCATACCGGCAAGCCGTATGCTGATGGACGAATCCATGAGTGAGCATACAACGTTTGCTGTCGGCGGCCCGGCAGATGTATTGGTACTGCCAAAATCCGTCAAGGAAATGTCTTTGGCAATTCGGGCGGCCCGCAGCTTGGAACTTCCAGTTACTGTGCTGGGCGGCGGCTCCAATGTGCTGGTGCGGGACGGCGGTATTCGCGGCGTGGTCATTCAGCTGAACCAAATGACCAAAGTCTTGTCCTGCAATGGGACAAAAATTCTGGCAAGTGCCGGATATATGTTGAAGGATGTCTGCCAGTTTGCGCAGGAACAAGGACTGACGGGCATTGAATTTGCCTGCGGCATACCGGGGACTCTGGGCGGTGCCGTGTTTATGAATGCCGGCGCGTACGGCGGCGAAATGAGCCATGTCGTGTCGCGCGTGCGCACGGTAAACAGTACAGGCGGCGTGCATACGTACAATGCGCCCAATCTGGGATTTTCCTATCGGCAGAGCCGGTTTCAGAAATCGCAGGAATTTGTTGTGGAAATTGAGCTGACGCTGCGTCATGGCGATAAAGCAGAAATTCAGCAGTCGATGGATGAATTGATGCAGAAGCGGAGAAGCAAGCAGCCGTTGGAAATGCACAGTGCCGGCAGTACGTTTAAGCGGCCGCCGGGATATTTTGCCGGGACGCTTATTGACCAGACAGGGCTGAAAGGGTTGTCCTGCGGCGATGCCCAAGTATCGACCAAGCATGCCGGATTTGTCGTCAATACGGGTCATGCTTCAGCCAGAGATGTTTTGCAGGTCATTCACGAAGTGCAAAAACGGGTAGAAAAAGCGCACGGCGTGCATTTGGAACCGGAAGTCCGCATTATTGGGGAAGATTAAAAAATGGTAGTTAGCGAGCAGTAAGCAGCAGAAGGTAAAAAAACGATAAATTTACAGCCTGTCTGCGAATTACTATTCACTAACTACTTTTTTTGTGGTATACTAACAAAGTTACATATATAAAAATATATTCTTTATGATTAATAGGAGAGAGGACATTAGATGGAACGCAAAGATATTCGTAATATTGCAATTATTGCCCACGTTGACCATGGTAAAACAACATTGGTTGATGCCATGCTCAAACAGAGTCATGTATTCCGTTCAAACGAAAAAGTAGCTGATCGAGTTATGGACTCGGGAGATATCGAACGGGAACGCGGCATTACAATCTTGTCCAAAAATACATCTGTCATGCATGAAGGTGTCAAAATCAATATCGTTGACACACCGGGGCATGCTGACTTCGGCGGCGAAGTTGAACGTGTATTAAACATGGTTGACGGCGTCCTGCTTTTGGTTGATGCGTTTGAAGGTCCTATGCCGCAGACCAAATATGTACTGCGCAAAGCCTTGGAACAAAAGCTGAAACCTATCGTTGTTATCAACAAAATCGATAAACCCGGTGCCCGTGTATCTGAAGTTGAAGATGAAGTATTAGAATTGTTCATGGAACTCGACGCTACGGATGAACAGTTGGATTTCCCTGTTGTCTATGCCAACGGCCGCGACGGTATTGCCAAATATGCCATGGATGATGAAAGCGATAACTTGGAACCGCTCTTCAAGACGATTATCAAATACTGCCCATGCCCAAAAGGTGACCCGGAAGGTCCTCTTCAGTTTATGGTTACGACATTGGACTATGATGATTATGTTGGCAAAATCGCTATTGGCCGTATTGTCCGCGGTAAAATGCGCCCGAACCAAAACGTCGTCGTTACGGATGGTGAAAGCCAGCGCAAAGCCAAAATCGGCCGTGTCTATACCTATGAAGGCCTGAAACGAGTAGAACAAGAAGAAGCTGCTATGGGTGAAATCGCCTGCATCGTAGGTATTCCTGATTTGAAAATCGGTGAAACGGTTACGGACCCGCAGAATCCGGAAGCTTTGCCGAAGATTAATATTGACGAACCGACCTTGTCTATGATTTTCTACGTCAACGACAGCCCGTTTGCCGGCCAGGAAGGCGAATTTGTTACGAGCCGTCATCTCCGCGACCGCCTGTTCCGTGAAGTACAGACCAACGTATCGCTGCGCGTAGAAGAAACAGACAGTGCCGATGCATTTAAAGTATCCGGCCGTGGTGAACTCCATATCGCTGTTTTGATTGAAGAAATGCGCCGCCAAGGCTATGAACTGCAGATTGGCAAACCGAGCGTTATTACAAAGGAAATCAACGGCAAAAAATGCGAACCGTTGGAAGCTTTGACTATCGACGTTCCGCCTGAATTTATGGGTGCCGTTATGGAAAAATTAGGTACACGTAAAGCAGAAATGGTCAACATGACCGATGTTTCCGGCTATACACGCCTTGAATTTATTATTCCGGCCCGCGGCCTTATCGGCTTCCGCAGCGAATTTTTGACAGCTACAAAAGGCAACGGTATTATGTACCATGTATTCCACGGCTATGCGCCTTGGAAAGGTGAAATCCCAGGTCGTACACGCGGCAGCTTAGTTGCTTTTGAATCCGGCACGACAACAGGCTATGGTATTTTCAACCTGCAAGATCGCGGCACGATGTTTATCAAACCGGGTGAAGAAATTTATTTGGGCCAGGTCGTAGGGGAAAGCAACCGTGATGTTGACATTGATGTCAACCCCTGCAAGAAAAAACACCTTACCAATACTCGTTCCTCTGCATCTGATGAAGCACTCCGTTTGGTTCCGCCGCAGGATATGGGATTGGAAAAATCGTTGGAATGGATTAACGATGACGAACTCGTCGAAGTTACACCGAAGAGCATTCGTATCCGTAAAGCCATCCTTGACAAACACGACAGAAAGAAAGCTATGCGTAAAGCACAACAGTAATAAACACGTTATAAAAATGCGCCTTGAGCATGTCTCAGGGCGTATTTTTTATATGCAGGAATCCCTGCTCATTGACGTGCCCTATATGCCAATGCTACAATACGTATAATTTAGAAATGCATTTCATTGAATTGCAAAAAGTGCATATTAGTGATATAAAAAAGCTGAAGCGGGCAGATAAATGGATTGCATACTTTTCACCGAAATGCAAAAAGGCGATAAATACCGTAGTGTTGCCGTTTTACTGCTAAATATAAAAAATAAATGAGGCTTTGCATGCTGTTTGACGTTCATGCAAGGCCTCATTGTTTGCTATTGTGATATGACAGATTGAGAAATGATGGGAAGGTATTTCTTATTCTTCATCATTTTTTAATACAGTAATTTTTTGTTTAAACGACATAGCGTGGTCAAATTCATACTGGATTTCTTGGCAAGGTTCTTTGTCTAGTTTGCTGACAATGTAAATAGCGAGCAGGGAGAAAATGAAGCCGGGGACGATTTCATATAAGCCGAACCAGGCAAATTGCTTCCAAATGAGTACGGTAAGGCCACCGACGATAATACCGGCTAAGGCCCCGTTTTTGGTCATGCGTTTCCAATAGAGCGACAATAAGATAGTAGGCCCAAAAGCGGCACCAAATCCAGCCCAAGCATAAGAAACCATTGTTAAAATATAGCTGTTGGGATTGAGCGCCAGCATGATAGCTAATGCGGCAACGACGAGAACCGTAATCCGGCTGACATAAATTAGCTCTGTATCACTGGCATTTTTGCGGATAAATGTATGGTAAAAATCTTTGGAAATAGACGATGCCGTAACGAGAAGCTGGGAAGCAGCTGTACTCATAATAGCCGCGAGAACAGCAGATAAAATAAGACCGGTAGCAAAAGGCGGGAATAGCTGCTGGCTCATAGCGAGGAAAACTTTTTCCGTATCAGCACCTGCAAGCGGTGTGTCCAGTACTACTTTGCCGACAAGACCGACCAGAACGGCAGCGGCTAAGGAAATAATGACCCAAGTCATAGCGATGTACTTGGATTTTTTTAATTCACCAGGATTGCCAATAGCCATAAAACGAACGAGAATATGCGGCTGGCCAAAATAGCCAACACCCCAAGCCAACGCAGAAATAATGGCAATAACACCTGTCGAACTGGTGTCCGGCGCCATGTCGAGAAGCTGGGGAGCCGTCGTCGAAAGACGCGTCATTGTTTCTGTAAATCCGCCAACGGCAATCATGCCGATGACAGGAACTAAGACAATGGCCAAAAACATCATGCAGCCTTGAATAAAGTCCGTCCAGCAGACAGCCATAAAGCCGCCTAAAAAGGTATATACGACGACGACACCGGCACTGAGCAGCAAGGCTGAAAAGTAATCCATGCCAAAGACCGTTTCAAACAGTTTTCCGCCGGAAACAAAGCCTGAGGATGTATAAATTAAGAAAAAGATAAGAATAAAAATAGCAGAAATAATGCGGATAATGTTATTATCGTCATGAAAACGGTTTTTTAAATAATCCGGCATGGTCAGGCTGTTATTGGCAACTTCTGTATAATTTCGCAGCCGCTGGGAAATAAACTGCCAGTTGAGATACGTGCCGATGGCGATGCCGATGGCAATCCAAGATGCGGAAACTCCGGTCGCATAGGCAAAACCGGGCACGCCCATGAGCATCCAGCCGCTCATATCCGATGCTTCAGCGCTCATTGATGTAATCCACGGTCCTAAGCTGCGCCCGCCGAGAATATAATCGCTTAAACGTTGCTGAGACCGAGAATAATAGATGCCAATAGACAGCATAGCCAGCAGATAGAGGGCGAAGGCTGTGAGAATCGGCACGTTTATGTGTTCCATGTATAAATACCTCCCTATTACGTATAGAAATATAAGTAAATGATGTTCTTATTGTACTGTACTTTTGCAAGGCAGGCAAGGGCTTTATCATGATAAAGCAACAAGAAAGAGCATATTGCGTATTTTTTCAAGATATGATAGGGTTAAGTTGCAATTATACTTAGTAAAGAAAGAAGTCACGATACTAATGAATATACTTACCCTTGAACATGTAAAAAAATCCTACGGCCTGCGGGTCTTGTTTGACGATGTAACCTTTGCTGTAGACGGCGGACAAAAATTGGGACTTATTGGTCTGAACGGCGCCGGAAAAACGACATTATTGAAAATTATCGCCGGGATTGCCGAAGCAGACAGCGGTGAAATTTGGAAAAATCAGAAAGCAAGAATTCATTTTTTGCCCCAAGAACCAGTGTTTCAAGCAGGTCATACGATTTTGGAAAGTGTTTTGGACGGAGATTTACCGGTCATGCAGCTGCTGCGCCGCTACGAAGAAGCCGTAGAACGCAATGATGACGAAGCGGTCGTCAAATTGACTGAAGAAATGGACGAAAAGCATGCTTGGGAATTGGAACAGCATGCTAAAATCATTTTACAGAAATTGGGAATTCACAAGCTGACCCAGCTGGTTGATGAATTGTCCGGCGGCCAGCGCAAACGGCTGGGATTGGCGCGCGCACTGATTATGCCGTGTGATTTACTGATTATGGACGAACCGACAAACCATTTGGATGACAAGACGATTATGTGGTTGGAAGAATATTTGCGTGACAGCAAGTCTGCTTTGATTGTCAGCACGCATGATCGGTATTTCCTTGATTCCGTAGTACATTCGATGCTGGAATTGGACCGCGGCAAAGTATATACGTATGAAGGAAACTATGCTAAGTATTTGGAATTGCGGGAAGCCCGTCTGGTACAGGAAGAAGCATCGGAAGAAAAGCGGCGCAATCTCATTCGCCGTGAAACGGCTTGGATTAAGCGGGGCGCCCAAGCTCGCTCTACGAAACAAAAAGCCCGTATTGCCCGCTATGAAGAACTGTGTGCCATAGAAGCAGGCAAGCCGCTGCATGAAGTAGAATTATTTGATACGTCGGTCCGGTTGGGTAAAACCATATTGGACATAGATGACGTTGCCTTTGCTTATCCAGAGGGAAAGCCCTTGTTTGAACATGTGACGTATCATGTTGTCAAGCATGACCGTATCGGTATTATCGGTGAAAACGGCGTCGGCAAATCGACACTGCTCAATGTATTGGCTGGACGATTGAAGCCCACTGACGGCACGCTGACGATTGGGCAGACCGTGCGCATTGGTTTTTTTACGCAGCAGCTGCCGCAGTTTGATGAATCGATGCGGGTCATCGACTACGTACAGGAACACGGACATTTTGTGACCAATCAGTTTGGGCAGCGGATTTCAGCGACGCGCCTGTTGGATCAATTCCTTTTTACTGACGATATGCAGTACACGTATATTGAAAAACTAAGCGGCGGCGAACGCAGACGCCTGTATCTGCTGCGGCTGCTTATGGATCAGCCCAACGTGCTCATGCTGGATGAACCAACTAATGATTTGGATATTCCGACACTGACCGTATTGGAACGATATTTGGATACCTATCAAGGCGTCGTACTGGTCGTATCTCACGATAGATATTTTCTCGACCGTGTTGTCGATAAACTTTTTGTGCTGGAACACGGCACTTGGCAGCGGTATTACGGCGATTACAGCCAGTATATCGAAGAAAAATATGCCGGCCATACAGAAAAAACAGAAAGCAGCGCAGCACCTGTAAAAAACGTGCAGTCAGAAAAAATTCCTAAGCCAGCGGTACGTCCTGCCAAAAAAGGCTTGACCTCCCGCCAGGAAGAAGAACTAAAAAAAATCACGACAGAACTGCCGCAGTACGAAGCTCTGCTCAAAGGGATTAATGCTGCCATAACTGCTGCGGGCAGCGATTATGCAAAAGTAGAATCACTGCTGCAGGAACAAAAAGAAACACAGGAAAAAGTAGATGCCATGACCGAACGCTGGTGCGAGCTGGAAGATTTGAAAGAGGAATAAAAAAAGTATGATAGTGTAGAATCGGCAAAAAATGCAAAACAAGTAACAAATACAATATATTTATTGCCGATAAGTGGTATACTAACCATACGAAATAGTATATTGAAATGGGTATGTATATTGTTACATTATAGGAGGATAAGCCAATGCGATATCTTACAGTCGCTGAGATGGCGAAAAAATGGAACATATCTGAACGCAGTGTAAGAAATTATTGTGCTCAAGGACGTGTACGAGGAGCCTTTCTTGCTAATAAGACTTGGAATATTCCAGAACAATCCAGGAAACCGGAGCGTGTCAATAAGAAAAAAAAGTCGATGACATTGTTGGACATTTTGCAAGAAGAGAAAAAGCATAAATATGCCGGCGGCATCTATCATAAAACACAAATTGAATTAACCTATAATTCAAATCATATAGAAGGCAGTCGTCTGACCCATGAGCAGACCCGCTGTATATTTGAAACCAATACAATTGGTATAGAAAAAGAAGTGCTTAATGTAGATGATGTAATTGAAACGGCAAATCATTTCCGCTGCATTGATTTGATCATTGATAATGCTAAAGCAACGTTGACTGAGAAGTTTATCAAAAAGCTGCATCTTATTTTAAAAAATGGTACCAGTGATTCCAGGAAAGATTGGTTTGCTGTTGGTGATTACAAAAAAATACCTAATGAAGTCGGTGGTATGAATACAGCCCTTCCTGAAGAAGTGCCGCATAAAATGAAAGAGTTACTGATGAAATATAATACTTCAAAAGAAAAGAACTTTGAAGATATATTGGACTTTCATGTACAATTTGAACGAATCCATCCCTTCCAAGATGGAAATGGACGCGTAGGACGATTACTTATGTTTAAGGAATGCCTACACTACCATATCGTGCCGTTTATTATCGAAGACAATTTGAAAATGTTTTACTATCGTGGTTTAAAAGAGTGGAATCATGAAAATGGGTATTTAACGGATACTTGTCTGACTGCTCAAGATAGATATAAAACATATTTGGATTATTTTAGAATTGCCTATTAAAAGGAAAGAGTTTGCTGGTGGCAAAATTAAGAATGCATATAGAACGACGTATTATAATCTTTTGTGTCTTGATTAAAAATGCAGAGAAATAGATCATTTTGAAATTCTTGTCATAATGTGCATGAATATGATACAATAAAACCATATAATAAGAAAATAGGTGGGATGTTTTGTGCTACAAGTGCATGATATGAGTATAAAACAGAAATTATATACACAAAAAAAAAGAAAATTAATGCAGCTTGTTTAAGCTATGCACAAATACTTACCCAGTATCCGTATGCAAAAAGGACAGTATAGGAATATGCTGTCCTTTTTTAGCGTGTAAAAAATAAGGAGTGGCGACATGAATATTATAAAGTGGATTGTAATGAATACTGGTCTTATAGAGATGCTTGCAGTTTCTATAATAGTAGCTGCAGGTGTATTTGGAGGTGTCCTGATATAATAAAGTTGTAACACGTAGTGATAGTTTGGTACAATCAATCTATCGGAGGATGTTACAATGACAAAATACTGTGAGCCTGAACTCAAACAAGAAATCATTCGCCTTTATCTGGAAGAAGGCCGAACGATACAAAGTCTTACAGAGGGATACAACCTCGGCAAAGGTACCCTTAGATATTGGCTAAAAAAGACCTGCAAAGAATGCGATACCCATTCAACCATTGCCAGGGATGAACTGGCACGACTTCGTAAACAAAATGCAGAACTGCGCAAGGAAAATGATTTCCTAAAAAAAGCGGCAGCATTCTTTGCCAAGGAAATCGAATAGCTCAATATCAATTTATCCAGAAATATCATAGGGAATTTGGTGTGCATTGGCTGCTCCGGAGATTTTCCATGAGTCCGAATGCCTATTATAATTACCTAAAAGACCGTAAAAAAGAATACCGAAAACGCGTCAGCCGTATCCAAAAGCGTATAGTCGCCATTTACCATCAAGAAGATGGTGTTCCGGGATACCGCCAAATTATCGAAAAAATTCACTGATTTTTGCAAGAAAAACCATATACAGCAAAGCATGAGCTGTACTGGCTGTCCATATGACAACGCGCCGATGGAACGCTTCTATAATACACTGAAAAATGAATACTTTTATTTACGGAAC
>ERZ808246.2441-NODE-2441-length-11667-cov-10.878832_pt1 | contig 11667 bp, 10 predicted proteins | sample MGYA00521083_ERZ808246 | MGnify/ENA primary metagenome ERZ808246 (study PRJEB31516, sample SAMN03275577) | gut metagenome | biome: mammalia-associated habitat; material: feces | host: Papio cynocephalus | place: Kenya | collected 2012-07-07 ...
ACCCCTGACCCTCTCCATGCCATGGAGATGCGCTACCAGCTGCGCCATAGCCCCAGAGCCTGCCATGCAAACCTTGTATAGGATATATCATGGTTTGAAATCACGCAATTGTCGGCGTGTTGCATTGTTCTTCGATATTGATGCGACACGCCGATATGCGCTAGTTGGCGGTACCCGTCCCGCTTCCCGCCGTCCCGGAGACGCCTGATGTGCCGTCGTCGTTCTGGGTTCCGTTGGAGGTCGAATCCGTACTCGAGGAATTCGACCCGTTCTGCGATGCGGATGAGCCGCCATCGGTCTGACCGGCGTCGGTTCCATTGGATGTCGAACCGTTGGATGGCGAACCGGTATCCGTGGAGGAATCCGTCTTGCCTGTCGACGTACCGGAATTGGTCGATGACGAACCGGAACCTCCGGAAGACGTGTCACCAGAACCGTTGGATGAGTTGTTCGTCTTCTTTCCGGTGTCCTTACCGCTGATGTTTCCACCTACGGTGTTGGATTCGGAATCCTGTGTATTGTTCTGCGTCATTCCGGTGCCATCGTCGTATCCGGAATCGGAATCGTCGTCATGGGATGGAACGACCTTCTCATGCACCACGTCACGCACTACCGTGTCGGTGCCATGGCCTCCGGTGAACGCCAGGATGAGTCCGGCACTCACGCCGACGCCCACCAGCGCGCTGACGAAGGCGATGACGATGGGCGCGTGCTTGCTATGCAGCCAGGCATTGAGCGAACGGCGGCCCGCATGCTGAATCTGCCCTTGGGACGAAGCCTTCGGGCGGAATGCGCCTTGGCCGGGCAGCACGCTCGTCTCATCACCATCGACTTGCGCCGAAGAGATGACACGGCCTGGCGCCGCCGGCATCCCTGTGGGAGACGCGTCGTCCGAAGCGGGCATCACCTCGGTCCGCTCCCCCTCATCCTCGGTTAATTGTTCGGCTGGCTCGAGGACAGTAGTCTTATCCCCGTCTCCCTTCTCGTCCTTGTCATTGGAGACGAACGGCACGGCGCTCTGGAGCTTCTCGCCGGACGCCTTGAGCACATTCTTGTACACCTGCGTCGACACGGCCGAGACAATGGAACCGGCCGCGACGCCAATCACCGATCCCGCGATGCCGATTTTCGCGGAAAGCAGGAACGAGGTCACTGCGGCCAGTGCGCCCGCGGAAATCGACGAAAAGGATATTCCCTTGAAAAAATTCTTCACATGGCAAGACGGTAGCCGTTTTCACTTTGAAATGGCTTGCGATTCTGTGAAAAGCTTGGAAAGGCTTGCAACAGAAACGATGCTCCAGGCCGATCCCTACAGCCGTGGATGCTCCCACCGTTCAGTGTCAGCCGCACCCGGGCCATGATTATAATCCATCAGACGCCACCGCAGCTTGCCTCGGACTTCCAACGGCACCAAACGAGCCCAATGCGCGTTGCGCATCGACAGCACATCGGCGAAATCACCATGGACTTGGCTCAGCCCCAATAGGGTCTGCAGCGTTTGCGAAATCCAAGCACCATGCGAGAACACATACAAATCAGTATCGGAACCGGCCTTTGCGGCCCAATCATTCAACGCTTCGACGCCACGACGGCCGACCTCCTGCTTGGGCTCGGCCCCATGTTCAAGCTCGCCGCCGCGAAACTCGGCCCAGGAACGATAATCATCGGGGAAACGCCGGGCAAGCTCTTCGACGTCGATGCCCTCCCAATCCCCGAAGCTGCGCTCGCGTACACGAATATCCGGATGTACTTCGAGGCCAAGCGGATCGGCGAAGGCATGAGCCGTGGCCGCGGCACGCCGGAGATCTGAACAGACGACCAGCTGGCGCGGCGCATCCGGATGATGATCCACATATAGTTCCCGCAAAGCGTCCGCGGTCTGTCTTACCTGCCACAGCCCCACTTCATCTAGCGGAATATCGATTTGTCCTTGCAGGCGGTGCTGCGCGTTGTATGCAGTGCGTCCGTGGCGGACCAGCGTGATGGAGCGGACATGTGGAGCCATCGTGGCATCATGTTCGAGTTCGACGTTTCTGGGCATACTTCTCCCCTGTTCATGCCATGCCATATCAAAAGTGCCTTCCTTGTTTTTCCCAGGGAAGGCACATGGCCATGTTGCTTTACGCCTCGGCGTTTTCCGGTGCCCGATGGCTTTCCTCGGCATGCTCGAGCCTCAGGTCGATGCTTGGGCAATCCTTCCACAGTCGTTCGAGACGGTAATAGTCGCGGGATTCTTGGTGCATGACGTGGATGACGAAGTCGCCATAGTCGAGCAACACCCACTGTCCTTCAGTCAGTCCTTCGCGTGAACGTGGCTGACGTTTGTTGTCCTTGAGGTACAGGTCCTTTTCGATCTCCTCGGCGACGGCGAGCACTTGGCGCTCGTTCGAGGCACTGGCGATGAGCATCGCGTCGGTGATGGCCAGCGGCTCGGTCACGTCGAATGCCACGATGTCGGTGGCCTTCATACGGTCGGCCGCCGCCGCGGCAATACGGATGGCGTCGATGGAATCTTGCATTGCAGGCATATTCAGCGCTCCCATTCGGGCTTCCAGCCCTCTACTACATGCTGTGTGTTTTCGGAATAGACCATGGAATCGGACGGGACGTCGTGACGGACCACGGAGCCGGCTCCTGTGGTGACGCCATCACCGACCTCCACGGGGGCCACGAACAGGTTGCCCGCGCCGACGTGGACGTTCGATCCGATCGTGGTGTGGTGCTTGTGCACGCCGTCATAATTGGCGGTGATGGTGCCGCCTCCGATGTTGGTGCGTTCTCCGAGGTCGGCGTCGCCGACATAGCTCAGATGCGGCACCTTGGTGCCGTTGCCGATATGAGCTTTCTTCATTTCCACAAAGGCGCCGGCTTTGGCTTCCTCGCCGATTTCGTTGCCTGGACGCAGATACGTCCATGGTCCGATGTTGGCGGCACGGCCGATACGCGTTTCCTGCACGCGGGAACGTTCCACATGGGCTTCCGCGTCGATGGTGGCGCTGATCAGTGTGGTATACGGTCCGATTTCGGCGGCTTCTCCAATCACGGTATGCCCTTCAAGGAAGCAGCCCGGCAGAATCACCGCGTCACGTGAGATTCGGACGTCGTCCTCAATCCACGTGGTATCGGGGTCAAGGATGGTGACGCCTTCGCGCATCCAATGTTCGCAGACACGGATGTTGTGCGCCTTGGCGAGTGCGGCAAGCTGCACTCGATCGTTGACGCCTTCCACGCTGAGCGGGTCCGGTGCCGCGAACGCGCCTACGGCACCGTGGGCTTTGGCGGTTTCGAGAGCGTCGGTCAGGTAGAACTCCCCTTGGGCGTTATTGGATTTCAGATTCGCGATGGCCTCGGAGAGCAGCTTGGCGTCGAAGACATACACGGAAGTGTTCACCTCATGGACCGCGAGCTCGCTGCTATTGGCGTCCTTCTGCTCCACGATGCGCAACACGTTGCCTTCACGGTCTCGGATGATGCGCCCATATCCGGTCGGGTCGTCAAGGATGGTGGTGAGCACGGTCGCGCCATTACCGCTTTGCTCGTGGAAGGCGAGCAACTGGTTGAGGGTATTCGTGTCGAGCAGTGGCATGTCGGATGCGGCGATCAGCACCGCGCCTTCGAGCTCGCCCTGCTCCTTGAGCTGTGCCATGGCACATTGCACGGCGCGACCGGTACCGGGAATGTCATCTTGGTTGATGATGGTGACGCGTTCATTGTAGGAGCGTGCCGCAGCGGCGACACGCTCGGCCTGGTAGCGGACCACCACTGCCAGGGTATCGGGGTTGAGGGCGGACACGGAGTCCATCACACGATTCAGGAATGTCTTACCCGCCAAGGTGTGCAGCACCTTTGGTTTGTTGGAGCGCATGCGGGTGCCTTCACCCGCTGCAAGGATGATTGCGGCGCTGAGCGTCATGTTCCGCCTTCCATTGTGGTTCTCAGAGGATGGCCGAGACGCGTTTTGCGTGGTCCGGCCATCCCTGCCGCCCTTCCATCGAGGTTCCTGCCAACCAATCCACGCCGCATTGCCCCTGTTGCTCCTGTATGGCGGGCTACACCGTGTGCCGGTTGTCTTGAATCTCGCGGGAAACGGCCCTTTTCTGCTCGTGGATTATAACCGTTGGGGCCGGACAGTGCAACGGAACTGGTTACGTGATATTTCAACGTGATGGCGCAACGGCACATAAGGTGTATGGGCGGTGGCAACAGTCTTTATTATGTCTACTCCTTGCTCTGCCGCGTACCGCGTAGCTCAGGCAACAGCGCCACGAACAACACGATGGCAAGCACAGCCGTGAACAGGTCGGCGAGCGCCTGCGCCGCGATGACGCCGTGATAGCCGGCGATGCGGGAGCCTGCATACAGGGTGATGGCGAGCATCACACCTTGACGGCTGATGGAGAGCGCCAGTGCGCCCAGTGCTTTGCCCGCCGATTGGAAGGTGCATGTGGTGACGAGGACGATGGAGACGCAGACGGTGCTGAGGAGTTGCACGCGCAGCATGCCGGTACCGAGCTCGACGATGTGCGGATCGCCGCTGAAGAAGCTCATGAGTTGACGGGCGAAGGCGACAAGGATCGTGGTCATCGCGATGGCGAGCAGACTCAGGAATCCGTAGGCGAATCCGAGCAGATTCTTCAGACGTTGCATGTTGCCGGCGCCATAGTTGTATCCGATGAGAGGCTGTCCTCCGAACGCGAAGGCCACAAGGATCATGACGGCGATCATGACGATTTTCAGACCGATTCCCATGGCCGCGACCGCATCATTGCCGTACGGGAGCAGGAAGAGGTTGATCATGACGATGCCGAGACTTTGCATGAGGTTGGTGACGGACGCGGGGATTCCGATGGCGAGAATGCTTGTCGTCTCGTGCTGGCTGATGTTGATTCGTTTGCCGCGCAGCATGAGGCGTGGATCGACGGAGAGGTTTTTGCTGTGCGCGACGAGGAACCAGACATAGTAGATGTCGGTGCAGATGTTGGCTATGACGGTTGCTCCCGCGGAGCCGGCTGCTCCCCATCCCAGCACGTGGATGAACAGTGGGTTGAGGCAGATGTTGATGAGTGTTCCGGCTATTGAACCGATGGCTGATGGTGTGGCATGGCCTTCGGTGCGTAACAGATTGGTCGGTGTCATGGACACGATGATGAACGGTGAGCCGAGGATGATGAGCGTATAGAACTGCGAGGCGTATTGCCAGGTGTCCTTGTCCGCGCCGAGCATGGCGAGGATCGGATTATGCAAGGCGAGCCCGAGGACGATGACGAGCAGTCCGGTGAGCACGGCTCCCCAGAAGCAGAACACGCTGAGCCTCCTGCCGTCGTCATAACGGCCTTGTCCATAAAGCCGTGAGATTACCGAGCTGCCACCGAGGCCGAAGATGTCACCGAGCGCGATCATGACGGTGAACACGGGAGTCGCTATCGCGACGCCGGCCACCATAGCGGTATTGCCGGTGTGCGCGATGAAGTAGGTGTCCACGGTGTTGTAGACAAGGGTGACCATCATGCTGAGCACGACGGGGATGGCAAGGGTCATGTACGCGCGTGGAATCGGCGTTTTTTCGAAGAGTTCATTGTCCATAGCAGTTGCAGAGCCTACAACGTCAAGCCGGACATTGACTCGATGATGTGTTGGGGAGTGGTTTACAGCCGGTCGGCGACCATTGCGCAATGATCGCGCACGATGGAGGCAGAACGGTGGAAGCGTTCGAGTTCCGACGCCGTCAAATGCAGATCGACGAACTCATGGGCTCCGTCACCGTCAAGTCCGATGGGCAAGCTTAGGAACACGTCATGCTCCGCATATTCGTATTCGCCGTCGATGAGTGTGGAAACGGGAACCACGCGTCGTTCGTTCCATAGGATGGTTTTGACCAGTCCGGCCACGGTGGCGGCGATACCATAGCTGGTGCCGCCACGGCGGTTCTTGATCTCGTCGCCACGACGACGTGTCGCCTCCTCGATGCCTTTCAGCGTGGCGCCGGGGTATCGTCCGGGATTGTCTGCAAGGAACTGCTCGAATGACTTGCCTACGAATGTGACCGTGGACCATGGGATGAACTGCGAATCGCCATGTTCTCCAATTACATAGCCCGATACGGTGCGCGGATCCAGGCCGGTGGTCTCTCCGATGATGGTTTTCATACGTGAAGTGTCGAGCGCGGTGCCCGAGCCGATGACCTGCGCACGCGGCAATCCCGTGCGTTTCCACGCATACCAGCTCAACACATCCACTGGATTGGACACCATGATCAGTATGCCGTTGAAACCGGATTCCTTGATCTGTTCCAGCACCGGATCGACGATGTCGACGGCAGCCGCAAGCCCGTCGAGCCGGTTCCGTCCCTCGACCGGGCGCGGCCCCACGGTCACAACGATCACGTCCGCGGACGAACAATCATCCCAGTCGCCACGGCGCACTGAAACGAAACGGCCGAAGAACTCCGAACCGTCGGCCAAATCCATGGCAAGTCCTCGCGCTTTTTCCGGATTGTGATTGATGATCACCAGTTCGTTGCATAGGCCCTGAAGCATGATGGCGCTGGCCACCGCCGAACCCACCTGCCCCGCACCGACTACTACCACACGCGACCGATTCGCCGTGACCATGCCCGTCATGCCTCCGATTTTGAAATCTCAAGGGATCACAGGGCCCGAGCGATATCGGATCCCATGGCTCCTTGCCATACATCAATTCCCATATCACTGTACCGCCGGGATACGTCCTGATTGATCGTAAATCGTGACGGATGGAACCGCAGGAATGAAAATGGGTCCCCGCTTCTCCGCGAGGACCCGTTTCGGGCTCCCCCACCTGGACTCGAACCAAGACAAAGGGTTCCAAAGACCCGTGTGCTGCCATTACACCATGGGGGAACGGCACAAAAGCCCGAGAGCTTTCCGCCAAGTGTCTATTATGCCATACACCACCAACAGGGCGTGTCGAGGTATCGGATACGTGCCGAGGCAGCATTTTCGCCTGCGATGCGGACTTGATCGGAAAAGGAAAGGATCGAAAAATAAAAACGGGCTCCGAACACGTCGGAACCCGTATGATCGTCAAGCACACCGGCGAAAACCTAAAGCATCAGGCGAACAGGAAGCCCTGCCCGTGATGCTCCGGATACGTGTCGAACAATTCCGCGACGGAACCGTCCTCGAACACCGCGCGGATGGCACTGGCCAGCAACGGCGCGATGGATAGGACCGTCAGCCCGTCCCAACGCTTCTCTTCGGGAATCGGAACGGTGTCAGTGAGCACGACTTCGCGTGCACCGCAGTTCTTCAGCCGATCCACGGCCGGTCCGGACAGCACGCCATGCGTGGCGACGACGGTCACGGATTTGGCGCCCGCGTCCTTGAGTACGTTGCATGCGCCGGCAATGGTGCCCGCGGTATCGATGAGATCGTCCACGAGTACGCAGTCCTTGCCTTCGACGTCACCGACCACACGATTGGCGACAGCCTGATTCGGACGGGTGATGTCACGGGTCTTGTGCACGAAGGCAAGCGGACCTCCCCCGAGACGCTGCGCCCACTGTTCGGCCACACGGATGCGTCCCGCATCCGGGGAGACGACGGCCACATTGTCGAGCTGGTTGGAGAAACGGTCACGAATGTAGTCGACCAGCACCGGCATGGCAATGAGGTGATCGACAGGACCATCGAAGAAGCCTTGGGATTGCGCCGCGTGCAAGTCAACGCTCATAATACGATCGGCGCCCGCGGTCTTGAGCAGATCGAACACCAGACGGCAGGAAATGGGCTCGCGTCCGCGGTGCTTCTTGTCCTGACGCGAGTAACCCAGCAATGGACACACCGCGGTGATGGACCTAGCGGAGGCGCGCTTCAACGCGTCTATCATGATGAGCTGTTCCATGATGGCCTGATTGACCGGATTGGAGTGGCTTTGCAGTACGAACACGTCCGCGCCGCGCACGGATTCGGTGTAGCGCACATACATTTCGCCGTTCGCGAAGTCGTATGCTGTGGTTTCCAGGACATCGATGCCGAGCTGCTCCGCGACTTCCGCCGCCAGTTTCGGATGCGTCCTGCCTGTGACAAGGATAAGGTTTTTATCCGGCTTTCCTTCAAGGATTGCGCTCACCATGTCTCCAAACGTCTGTTCTAGCGAAGAGGATGTGACCCATGATAATCGGTTACGCAGACCTCACGGGTGTCGCGTGTTCGGGGTTCCGCGTTCCTTCCTTATGAGCCCTATTCCCCCATAGCCTAGCGGTATAGACCATGTTTGCCGATGTATTGCACCACGCCGTCGGGCACGAGGTACCAGACGGGTTCGCCATGTTCGGCGCGACGACGTACGTCAGTCGATGAAATCGCCAATGCCGGAATCTCCAATGTGTCCACTTTGCCTTCGGGCAATCTCACGCCCGCCGGCGATGAGTATCCGGGACGGGTCACAGCCACGAAGTGGGCCAGATCCCACATCTTCTCGGCGTCCTTCCACCGCATGATCTCCGCCACGGCATCGGCGCCGGTGATGAAGAACAGCTCAGCATCGGGATGCTGCGCACGAATGTCGCGCAACGTGTCGATGGTATAGGTGATGCCCGGACGGTCGATGTCCACGCGCGAGACGGTGAATTTCGGATTGGAGGCGGTGGCGATGACCGTCATCAGGTAACGGTCCTCGGCGTTGGTGACCTTCTTGTCCAATTTAAACACCGGACGCCCGGTCGGCACGAAGATGACCTCGTCGAGGTCATATACCCAGGACACTTCGGAGGCAGCGACCAAGTGTCCATTGTGAATCGGATCGAACGTGCCGCCCATGATGCCGATGCGTGGCCTGCTGTGCCAGTTGCCCCGGGCCGACCTGCGGCCTGTGGACACGGCCGACTGCGCCGGTTCCACGGAAAGGTCCGACATGCGTCGTTCCGGTTCGACCACGTAACGGACCGCGAGCTCGGGATCGGCTTCCGCGGATTCCGAACGCATATGCTCTGGTCCGGTCATGCGGAGGTCCCGTTCCCGGTCTGCTGTTCGTTCCGCCGCGCCTCCCGCTGTTCCTTGTCGGCGTCGACGGTTTCCCGTTCGATGCTGTCCGCTGTCGGAGAGGTGTTGTCTGGATCGATCTTGTCCATGTCCTCGTCCCATTCGTCCTGAACGACGCGACGAATTTCAGCGAAAGTGGGTAACGGGAAGTCGGGCTGGTAGGTGCGGCGGATCTCGGCGACGCGTTCGGTGACGCGAATCAGCGTATCGGTCATGCCGTCGATATCATGGTCACGTTCCATGGCGCTGAATTTGGCGATGTACTGTTCCATGAGCCGCATTTGCTCGTCAACGGCTTTGAGTTTTTCGTCATCGGGTTCGACGACATCCTTGGAATCGGCTTCAGGCCAGCCGATCAGCACCGCGTCGGCGTATTCAAGCGAAGCGCGCTGCCCGGCGGAGGCGATGCCGTCTTCAATCTGCACCAAGAACACGTAGCGTACGATGCTCAGTCGCTCGGATGCCAGACGCAGTCCCAGCATCGGATCGCTCAAGTCGGTGTTCCAAGGGTTCTTGACTTCCTGTGTGGTTTCCTCGCTCATGCTCTCACCTGTCCCGTTCCATAGCCGATCCATTTGGTTGTGGTCATTTCGCGCAATCCCATCGGACCGCGCGCGTGCATTTTCTGCGTGGAGATGCCGAGCTCGGCCCCGAATCCGAAAACACCGCCGTCGGTGAAGCGCGTGGAGGCGTTGACCATCACCACCGCGGAATCAATGCGGGCGGTGAATTCCTCAATGGCTGAATAATCCTCGGAGATGATGGATTCGGTATGCCCGGTGGAGTGACGGTTGATGTGTTCGATGGCCTCATCAAGAGAGTCGACCACTTTGATGCCGATTTTCAGCGCGAGGTATTCGGTATCCCAGTCCTCATCAGTGGCGTGCACAAGATTCGCACCGTCGATGCCGGCCTGCTCGATAATGTCGTACGCACGTTCGTCGGCATGCATCTCAACCCCAGCACGGGCAAGCGCCTGCGCGGCCATGGGGAGGAAGGTCGGGGCGGCGTTGTGGTGCACGAGCAGTTTTTCCGCAGCGTTGCATACGCCGATTCGCTGGGTTTTGGCGTTGATGAGGATGGGGATGGCCTTGTTGGGGTCCCCTGATTGGTCGACGTAGATGTGCACGTTGCCTGCGCCGGTTTCGATGACGGGTACTTTGGAGTTGCACACGACTGCTTGGATGAGGCCTGCACCGCCTCTCGGGATGAGCACGTCGATGTGGCCGCGCGCCTCCATCATGGCGGTGGCTCCTTTCCGCCCGTATGGATCGACGGTTGCGATCATGCGTGGGTCGAATCCGTGGGCGTTGAGCGTGTTGCCGATGACGGTGAGGGTCGCCGCGTTGGTGCGTTCGGCTGCGTGTCCGCCCCTGAGGAGGACTGCATTGCCTGATTTGATGCATAGGGAGGCGACGTCGATGGTGACGTTGGGCCGTGCTTCGTAGATCATGCCAAGCACGCCGATCGGAACGCGTACTTGCTGTAATCTCAGTCCGTTTTCAAGGTGGTATCCGCGGATCACTTCGCCGATCGGATCGGGTAGCGAAGCCACATGCCGCACTCCTTGCGCGGCGGCGGCGACACGTGGCGCATCGAATTTAAGGCGGTCAAGCTTGCCGGCATCCATGCCGTTGTCGGAGGCTTCGCGCATATCGAGTTCGTTGGCTCCGGCGATGTCGTCGGCGTGTTGATCGAGCGCGTCGGCGATGGCGTTGAGCAGTTCGTTCTTCGCCTCGGTGTTGGCTCGAGCGAGTCGCGTTTGCGCTTCGCGGGCCGCATCGCCCATGGCACACACCGTTTCGAACGTGTCGGCTTGGTTCTGTGGGTTCGTCATAGTCTCTTAGAATAGCGCGCAATCGCGTCCAGCCACGTGATTTGGTTATTATTGTGCCGTTTTTCGTACGACAACCATATTTTCGCCAAATTATGAAGCACGGAGCTGCCCATATACGCGCCGCTTCGCGTGGCGGCGCCGCGTCCGTTCCATTCCACGGACGCGGCGCACCGTTCTTCCTACCGCAGCCGGTACACTGGAAGACACGTTTTCACGTGACCTATTCGTTCTACCGCTAAGGAAATCAAGTGACCACGTTCCACAGCACCCGCAGCACCACCGATTCGCTCACCTCCAAGCAAGCCATCCGCAAGGGCATCGCCGATGACGGCGGTCTGTTCGTGACCGACTCCTTGGGCGAGACCCATGTGGATATTGCTTCCCTGGCGGGCAAATCCTACCAGCAGATCGCATTCGACGTACTGTCCGTGTTGCTGCCGGATTACACGGATGACGAGCTCAAGAGTTGCATCGGCGAAGCGTATGGCGCGCAGTGGTCCGATGAGAAGATCACTCCGGTCAAGCCACTCGGCGATGATTATGTGATGGAGCTGTTCAACGGTCCGACCTCCGCGTTCAAGGACGTGGCGCTGCAGATCCTGCCTCGTTTCATGGCGCGCACCACTCCGGCCGACGGCGACAAGGATGAGAAGATCATGATCGTCACCGCCACCTCCGGCGACACGGGCAAGGCCGCTCTCGCCGGCTTCGCGGACGCTGCCGGCACCGGCATCACCGTCTTCTATCCGGAAGGCAAGGTGAGCCAGGTGCAGGAGCTGCAGATGACCACCCAGACCGGCTCCAACGTGA
>ERZ808246.2442-NODE-2442-length-11664-cov-3.084245_pt1 | contig 11664 bp, 12 predicted proteins | sample MGYA00521083_ERZ808246 | MGnify/ENA primary metagenome ERZ808246 (study PRJEB31516, sample SAMN03275577) | gut metagenome | biome: mammalia-associated habitat; material: feces | host: Papio cynocephalus | place: Kenya | collected 2012-07-07 ...
TCTCGTAAGATTTTCTTAAGAATTCTTCATAAAAAAGAAATATCAATTTCCCCTAAAATATAGTATTATAACAGTGTAAAGAAAAGAGGTACAAAATAACAGCAAGCACCTCGTAACTAAAAAGGAATAAAAAAAGGAGAAAAAAAATGAAAACGACTAAGGAAATGAAAGCTGAAGTAAAGAAGATCTCATCGGTAGAAGATCTGAAGAAGTACGTTGATGAAATCTATTCTAATAAGGAGGAATACAGCGTAAAGACAAAAAACGACATCGTAATGATTATGTTATGGCTTTTACAGGATGAAATTAACGAGTTAGGAAGGAGCATTTAATATGGTAAAGAAGATGCGTAAGGGCGGAATTACCAAACGCGCAAATATGCAGCCAAAAAAGCACCGCGCAAAAAAGCCCCCTGTTGGTCCTTTAACAAAAAGGGCCAACCTAAAACCGGGGGCAAAGCGCCCCGGTAGAAAACCAAGCGGAAAAGCAAAAGCTTCAAGCTCAAGTAGTATGAAAAGTAAAGACAAAGTAATATATATCGCCTCTCGTGGTGAAATTATGAGAGAAGCTTGGAAGATTGCGCGACAGTTGTTTAACGTGTTTGGCAAAGATGAAAATATGCCTTCAAAGGCGCGTGATTATTTAGGTGTAGCATTAAAGAAGCAGTGGAAGATTTCAAAGATAGTTGTAAAGGAACCAGCTGATTTGCCAACTTCTGTTTATTGTGAAGACGAAGTAATTAAAGATCTTGTGGCGTATACTCATAATAATAGGGGAACAAGTTCTACATTTTGGCTAAATAATAAAGAGGACGATGGAAGCTTGCAGATTTCAAAATATCAAACTTGGAAAGATGGAGATGATAAAACAGTAGCTGATGTAATGACAGATTATTCTAACATATCTTTTTTTGGCGAAGGCTATTGGTATAACCCCTTGACGAATCAAGTTGAAAGCAAAGCACCAATAGAAACTGATGTAATGGAATTGAATTTCGATGACATTATAGAGCTTATGAACAAAGCAAAGAAATGAGGTAGTTATGGATCTCTTTTATGATACTATAGACGATTCTATTATTTATGATACATCAAAGATTAAAATTTTTGATGGCATTGCTGGATCAGGCAAAACGACATATCTCTCAAAAAAGTTTGAAAGGGATGGGGTTGATTATCTTCATTGCACATCTACAAATCGTTTAAAGAAGGATATAGAAGCGCGCTTTCCAGATAGAAATGTAAAAACTTGTGCGTCAGGCCTTTTTCGTAGTAATAAGATAGGGTTCTACACATTGCCAACAGAGCCGGATACAAAAACAATTATTATAGATGAGATTTTACAAACAAGTGGGGCAGTTATAAAATGGGCTATTGATCACGTGGGTGTGTATAATATTTTTATATGCACAGATCAAAAACAAACCCTTTCCCCGGAACAAGATAAGTACATATTTAAGAAATACATTGAGCTTTTAGCAAACGAGAAATCAGTAATAATACAGCCGACAGTCACGCACAGGCCAAGGACTAAAGAGACAGAGAATTTTTACTATAAATCATTTAGAGACAGTAGTGAAGAAGGTTTTAAGCTTTTTAGTAAATTGAAAAAAGAATTTCCTATTATAAGGTATTCTCAACTTCCAGAAGATTTTACAGAGAATGCTGCATATATCACACATACAAATGAGATAGAGCAAAGAATATACGATAGATATAATTTACAGGCCCGTTACGACTTACCTCTTATACCTAAAGGGATGATTTCATCAAAGGACCCGAAGAACAAAACTAATTATCCTATACTTCCTCAAATAAAAACAAAGTCTTCTGTGATGCTCGGATATTGGCAAGTGGAAAACGTTGGGTCTGTAATAAGATATCAAGGGTCAGAAGTGGAACAGGGACAGAAGCTTTATTATCTAGCGAATAAAGACAGTCACCCGACAGACCGTGAAATTTACACAATGATTACAAGAATGAAAGATATAAATTCCCTTGTGATAGTAGATTGCCCTAAACCAGAAAAAACAGAAATTTTTTCATTTAATGATATCCCAATTTTAAAGCCTGTAATGAAAACAGTCTTATCATCAGATACATATAGAGTAGACAAAAATGGGAAAGTGAATGTTAGTGGCGAGGAAGTCAAGGCACTTAACGGCGACGAAATTACCCTTCCGATATATCATCAACTCGTAGCAAAGCTTGCAAAAGATATTAAAGAGGATGAAGTCATTACAAGTTTGATTTATAAAGGGAAACTCGTAAATACAACAACTATAATCAACAAAAAATCAGACGACTATAAGAAGCCAAAGCTTTCATTTTTATCTATTCTTCAGAAGGATCAGTATTTAAAATGCGAAAGTATGGATGAGATACTTTTTATTTGTGATAGTTTAAAAACAGGGTATCCCACTTATCCGTCAAGGGTAAGGAATGAACAATTGAAACAGATAAAAGATTTTAGATATGGTATTGACCTTGCTGGATCATATCCTATAGCATTAAAATTTGGCGATATACCGAATGGATCTACTTTCAGAAGAGAAATGGACGGGGTGTGTAAAACAGGGATATTTGTAAAAGACGGGTACTATAAAAAAGGGACAGTCATAATGACACCCTTATACGAATATCTTATAAAGAAAGGTGAACGTGAGAATATAAAAGATATCGGATCTTTTGATAAGATGGAAAGTACATATATTGGGGAAAAATTTTATAACGCATATCATAAATCGATAGAAGATAAACAGGATGCAAAAGCAGCTGCTAAGTGGGGAATATTAGAAAGGCATTATTTAGAAAAAACAAAGAAGGGTGATAAAGAAGTATACTACAAGAATACAAACAATGTATACGAGCCTGTAATGTGGGCGATTAAATCATATGAAAGTTGTACGATTGAAAAGATCCGCGACATTATATATGGTGACGGGTTTTTTAGAAGAGGGATACAGCTTGTTGACTGTTTATACTTTGAAACAAAAGAGGAGCTTGATTATATAGGCACAATGATTTTATGGCGTATCCCAAACATAGAATTTAGAATTTTTAAATATGACAGTACTATATCAAAGACCAGTAACCAAGAAGTAATATTTAAAAATTATGAAGATTTAAAAAGCAGAGATGAAATAAAGACAGAGCGTAAGAAGACTTATAATAAAGAATATCAGAAGAAATACCAGAAACAGTATTCACAGCGTGGGTATCATAAGAAGGCGGACAATTGACCGCCTTCTCTTTTTATAGTATTATAAATAAAGGAGGTAATAATTATGGGATTATTTAAGAAGAACGACCCCTTTTACGATATATCAAAATTATGGAATTATGGATGCACATATTCGATGGCTTTTGGGCAAAAGGGTAATGGTAAAACATATCAAGGCTTAAAGAAAATTCTTGAATTGTATACGAGCACGTGGGATACAGGAAAGCGCACGGGCGTATATATGAGAAGAAACGGCGTTGATTTTGTGCAAGGTAGAGCAGAACGTATAACGGCTGGATTAGTCAGAGATCATTTGCCGGAAAAGATGACAGACGGATATTATACAGACATCTATTATAAAGGTAAAAGATATTATTTATGCCGCTATGAAGAAAACAAAAAGGGCGAGCAAGAACGTATATGTGATGAAAAACCTTTTTTATATGCTTTTGATTTAACAAGCTCTGTGCACGATAGTTCCGGCGATTTCCCGGACGTAGGTATTATTCATTTTGATGAATTTATGAGCCGGACCGGATATTTAAAAGATGAATGGGAAACTTTCAGAATAGCAGAAAGCACAATCATCAGAGATAAACAAGATGTCAGAATACTTATGACCGGAAACACACTTAACCTATATAATTGCCCGTATTTTGATGAAATGGGGCTTACCCGTATACCGGAGCAAAAACAAGGCACAATTGACCTATACACATATGGGGATAGTGACACGAGCGTAGCAGTAGAATATACTGGACATAGAAAAACAGAGGCAGCTAATAAGTATTTTGCTTTTGGCAGAAAAGATGTCGATATGGTAACAAAGGGTTCTTGGGATATCAGAATGTACCCGCATTTACCAATAGACACACGAATTAGACCAAAAGATATTATAATGTCATTTTATATAGAATATAAAGACATTTTATTGCAAGGTGATATAATAGTAAAAGATGACGACAGTTACATTTATATACACCCAAAAACAACACCGTTACAAAGAAACGTAGGAGACATCATTTATAGCACATCTGGAATTATTGTCGGAAACATTGTTCCGTCGTGGATTTATGGTGTAAGACCGATTGATAAATTAATAACAAAGTATTTCAACACCGGGAAAGTTTGTTACAGCTCAAATTCAGTAGGTGAAATTGTAATGGGATTTCTCGATTGGTCAAATAGAAATAGACAACAGCAAAGGAGTAGATGATATGACACAACAGGAAAATGAACTTAATCAATATAATTATTATTTACAGAATATTATACCACAGATGAAAGAATGGGATTTCACAGAGAAAGAAAAATCTGTCGCCTATAAAACGGTCGAAATGCTTTCCCGTTTACAGTCGATGTTTAAATGGGATAATTTACCAGACACAATTAAAAAGAGGGACCTCGAAAATCTTTTAATGACAGATGGTTATGCGGTAGTTATTAAAAAAGATGACAAGTTATACGCTGTCAGAGGTCAGTTGGGCGGTGAACTAGACCAAAACTATGAGCCTATAAAAGTAACTGTCGCGAACCCGTATCTTAAAATTTCAAAAGAATACACTATTAATGGAGATTGCGTAGTCATTCAGAATGATAGCTTACGGATGGGACTTTTACCAATTATAGGAAAATACGCAACGCTTATGACAGAGAACGAGTTGTCTATGTATATGGCATCAATTATGACCAGACTTTTCTCTATTATCGTTGCAGATGATGACAAGAAATTAGCGTCAGCTAACCGATTCATTGATGCTATAAAAGCCGGTAATTTGAAAGCCGGTATTCTTGCAGAGACAAGTACACAAGATAAGCTTTTAGGAACACAAAGCGTGGGTATAGGCATTGAGACGCAACCTTACGGAAACAGCGGATCAGTAGGCGCGATTAAATCACTTATCGAATTACAGCAGTATCTAAAAGCGCAGATGTATATTGACCTTGGTATCAACTCTAATTTTAATATGAAGAGGGAAGCTCTTAATACAACGGAAAGCAACTTAAATGACGATGCGCTTTTCCCGCTCGTAGATGATATGATGGAAAACAGAAAACAGGGCATTGAGAGAATAAAAGAACTTTTTAATACAGAACTTTCTGTAGAGTTTAATTCAGCGTGGAAAGACAACCAACAGGAAATTGATATCGCGCACGGAGAAGATGTAAAAGAAGAGCCTATAGAGGAAGAACCTATAGACGAAAAGCCAAAGGAGGGCGAAGATGAAAACGATTAATAATCTTGCATATGGAATTTTTAAAGAAATGACAGATGCCCCGGAATTTATTTCCGGGGTAGCAACAAAGCTCGATCTGTATATGAAAATGAGATATGGGCAGAGAATTCTTTCCCCGTATATGGAACAGTATACAGGCACAGAAGCAGATACAAAAGACAGTGCGAATGTCATTTTTATGATGTACGGTGATAGATGGGAACATTTATACGAAACGACAAAATATGATTATGACCCGATCGCTAATGTAAATGCAACGGAAACAACGACAACAGAGTATGGCAAGAACACCAAATATACAAGAGCGAAACGGCACACAGAGAACAAACAAACACAAGAAGCCTTTTCGGGAGAGACGACAGCAACAGAGTACGGAATTAATCACACAAAGAATATCGACACTTATCACCCGTATGACGAAATCACAACAGAAGATCATAAAGATGAAGTTACAGAAACAGAAAATCAGATTGCTGGATTTGACAGCGCAACGTATAGCCCGAAAGACAAGAGCACAGAGACAAATAAAGCGCACGTCACAACAACAACAAACAAGATGCCGTCAAAGATTGAAGAGCACGACAGCAACACGGATAAACGGACAGATACAACAACATATAACGCACCGGAAAAAGTAACTCGCAATGAAACAGATGAAAGCGAATATACAGATAATGACAACAACTCTGGAAAAGATATAACAACTTTTGTACGACACGGAAATATCGGTGTGACGATGACACAACGTATGATCGAAGCAGAGCGCGATGTATGGAATTTCAAACTATATGATGTTATTATAAAAGATGTAGTTAACGAAATTTGTATTCCGTCATATTGAAAGGAGACATTATGAAGTATATCGTAGACGTAGACGCGGGAACTGTAGAAGAGTATAAAGACCCGACAGAAAACACAACTGTAAGCTATACACCGAAAAAGCGGCAAATTCAAATGCTGGAAGTATTGAAGCAGTGGTGGGGCGCAAAAGAATGGGACGGCATTGTAAGCGGAATTCAGAAGTGGTTTTACGGATATGTAAGTAAAACATCGTGGTGCGCAACAACAATTTCTTATCTTTTGGAAGCAGTAGGAATTCATATCAAAGATGAGAATGTATATAACCTTATGAAGAAAGCAGAAAAATCTAATATCGGACAATTTTATACACGGAATGATATTAATACTGGATTCTGCAAAACAATACAAGAAGGCGACATTCTCTTTTTCTTATGGACTGGAGACAGTATGAACTCAACATCAAAGAAACACGTGACGATGTGCGCGCAGACGACAGACGGCGAAAAAATTAAATGCCTTGGTGGAAATCAGAATGATGGCGTAAGCTATGCGGCTTATAACAAAAATAAGCTTTTTGCAGTATGGCGGATTGATTGACAAATCATTAACAAACTATTACAATATAAAAAGAAAGGAGGTGACACAATGCAAGACATTGTAACCGCGATTTCAAGCGTAGGATTTCCAATTGTGATGTGTGTTCTGATTTTTTGGTATATGGAAAAAGAGGCAGAAAGTCACAAGGAAGAGGTCAACAGCTTAAAAGATGTACTAACAGAGTTAAAAGTATCTATCACACAGCTTACAGATAAGTTAGGAGGAAAAGAATGAAAGGTGGATATCAGATTATTGATTTAGGTGGCATTAATCTTACAGCCGATGAGATCGATGAAGGGGCACAGGAAATTGTCAAGGGGGTTTACGAAAAAATTGAAGGCACAGACAAACCTGTTTTAATTCAGAATTATTCTGTGGACGGCATTGAAGAAAAGCCGTTTTTCGGCACATTGATTTCAGAAGACCTTGGATTTGCTGTATATCATAAAAACTATAAAATAACTTTTCTTGGTACAGCAACAGACGCAGTGCTTTTTGAGAGTGTCCCTGAAAATGTAGAAATTAGTATGTTTACACGACAAATTAGTTTTAACGAATCGGAATTACCTTTAAATATAGATTTAAATAGCGATTCTAATATGGGAGTGAAGCATATTGTATTTGCAGTAATCAACGGGCAGGTTTTATCAACAATTGCATTGAATGTAGACGGAGAACTTTCTTTATATCATAATTTACTAGTGCCAACAAAGGAAGATAGATCCGCTAAGACATTCGATTTTGATATTGAAGGGTATCATTTTTTATATGCAACATTAACAAACCAAGTCACTATTACTAAAAAATCATAAGGAGAATAGATTATGAAGATTTCACAAGTATACGATATTTTAAACAAGACAACGCAGGAAGTATTAGGAAAGACAGACCTCGTGATTAATGAGGACCTTTCTAATATTGTAGATGTTGGTACAGCAGTTCTTAATACCGATGATCTTGATAAGTATACAGGATCGCTTGTAGATCACGTCGGTAGGGTCGTTTTTGTAGATAGAGCTTATAGCGGTTCGGCCCCGTCAGTACTTATGGACGGATGGGATTATGGCGCTGTTATGGAAAAAATTTCTATGGCAGAGTTACCAAAGGCAACAGAGAATGAGAGCTGGAACCTCGTAGATGGACAGAGTTATGACCCGAATGTTTTCTATCAACCAAAGGTAGAAACAAAGTTTTATGACAAGGGTGTGACTTTTGAAGTGCCAATGAGTTTTACAGATGTACAGTTGAAGACCGCTTTTTCTAGCGCAGAGCAGATGAATGGTTTCCTGTCGATGATTTATTCTTGGATTGATAAATCTTTAACAATCAAACTCGACAATCTGATTATGCGCACGATTTGCTCTTTTGCAGGCGACCTTGTGTATTCAGAGTATAGTGATAGTAATTACACGGCAAAGAGCGGTGTGAGAGCAGTCAATCTTTTAAAGCTGTATAACGACAAGTACGAGACGACCCTTACACAGGCAGAGGCACTTACTAACCCGGCTTTTATCAGATTTGCTTCTTACACGATGGGTTTATATCAGGACAGATTAACAAGAATGTCTTCCTTGTTTAATGTAGGTGGTAGAGATCGTTTTACAGCGCCGGATATGCTTCACGCAGTACTTCTTTCGGACTTCGCAAAAGCAGCAGATGCATACTTACAGAGCGATACTTATCATAATTCGTATACCGCACTTCCAAAGGCGGACATTGTTCCGTACTGGCAAGGCACGGGTACTGGATACAATTTTACAGATATCTCTAAGATTTCTGTAAAGACAGGCTCTGGAAACGATGTAACTCTGGATGGCATCATTGGTATCTTTTTTGACCACGACGCATTAGGCGTAACTTGTCAGAATAGACGTATCAAGACGCAGCCGAACCAAAAGGCAGAGTTTACGAACTATTGGTACAAGGTAGACAGCAGATACTTCAACGATTTGAACGAAAACGGCATTGTATTCTTCATTAAGTAATAAGGAGGGCGGGGGCGAAAGCCCCCGTACATTTTATGAACGTAAAGATTGGAATATGTAAAGACCCTGTTAATAAATTAACAAAGTCACCGTCGTTCTCGATTACACGGGCTTGTACTTTTAAAGATTATAACGGAGTATCAGACCGCACCCCAAGTATTCAGCTTGCTGGAAACTATACAGATTTTCAGAATTTTAATTATTGTCAGATTGAAGGTTATGGCTATTATTACATCACGGATAGAGTATCATTAAGAAATGGTATTACAGAGTTAAAGCTTTCATTAGACCCGCTTATGACATATCAAAAAGAAATTCAAAACAGTACGGGTATTATTGAAAGGTCAGAAGCTTTTTATAATTATTATATGGAAGACCCTTTTATAAATCTACTTTCTTATATGTCAATTGATTGTAAGCCGGAAACTTTTGGTATCACGGGTGATGTACATAATATTGCAGTAATAGTAGGAGAGTAATTATGGCGACCAAAACAATTTATCATATAGAGATTGACCACTATGAAAAAATCGCGAATGGGCAAGGAACACTCGTAGACGGGAAAACATTCTCTAATAGCTTAGTTATGCTTGTATTAAAAAGAGGAATATTTACGACCGAAGTAGAAACAGGAGATAGTTCAGATACATACGCAGTTGATATTACAGGCGGAACAAATTACCCGATAACACTTTTTGCGCCAAGCGGAGGAATGGATTATAGAAATGATTATATAAAAGCGACAGGGTTAGACTTCACTAACTCTTATACTAGCTATGAATATATGTCCCCGGATAATCAATATGTACCGGGCGGGTATAGAAGTAAACTTACTGTTAGTGGAAGCTCTTTATTTGGGTATAGTTTAGTAGGAGAGCTTGTGAACCCTGACTTACAAGAAAGACAGGATATTAACATTAAAAATTATTATAATGCAGTAGAATTTGAAGATGGCTATTCTTGGAGAGGGCAATCTAGATTTAGCAATGCAAATGCAGTTGTTTTATACAGAGAAAAAGATGATTTAAGCAAAATAGGGACTTTTGGATTTACTTACAGGAAAAAAGAATTTGATGACGGAAGTGTAGAATATTATGATGTTCGTGTTTTTAATGATTTCTTTCTATCTAATGGAAGCACAGAAAGTGGGATATTAGATGTTTTCTTAATTAATGGTGAACAGATTTCATTAAGAAGATTTGCAGCTCATCTTTTAGGCGGCACAAAGATTGACACGCAGCCGGATGTAAAGCCGGGGCAAAGCGGTGGGCAGTCGACGAGCGGTAGCACGTCTGGGTCAGACTGGCCGTATCAGTACCCGTCATATGGTACCGGAAGCGCAGGTGGCGCAGGAGAAGGCATTTTTGGCGGTGACGGTACACATAAAAAATGGGGCGGTAGCGTAACAGAAAATGACATTATAGCAAATAACCCAGACCCCGTAAAATCAGGCGATATTTCCTCTATATGGGGGCTTGAGCATATAGAAAATAAAGGTGGAGTACGTATTTTTGATTTAAGCACTGATGATTTAGGAACGCTGTATGGGAAATTATGGGACAACGATTTTATTACTTCGTTAAATAAATATCAAGCAGGAAATATCGGGAACACAATTATTAAGTTATATCAGTCAAAAATCGCGCCGGAAATTTTAGGGGAAAGAAAAATTTACCTTGGAAGTTTTGACAGCACAATACGAACAAACCAATGTAAGGAATATGTACATAGAAAATTAGGAACTTTTCAAGTACTGGAATTTTTTGGCAGTTTTCTCGATTATAAGACAAAATTACAAATCTTTTTGCCGTTCTGTGGTTTCCAAGATTTAATGGCGGATAAGTATATATCACCAACACACGCACCAAGAACAATTACGGTTTTTATTGATGCAGATATGGTTTCTGGGGTAGCTGTATATAATGTAAAGACGACTTATTCAGACGGACAGGCAATTATTGACACCTTCCCTTTTGACTTTTCAAGAGAATTACCTATAATTGAAAGCAGTTTTGCAAATGCACAATCAGCTGTAAATCAGATTTTAGCGGGTACGGTAGCGGTAGGCACAAGCGCTTTAGTAGGGCTTTTTGGACCGGAAAGTATGGCGCTAGGCGCATTAACTGGGTTTGCTGGTGGCGCGGCACAATTAGGCACGGGGCTAGGGTCACTTAATCGCCCAACTTATACTGTAAGCGGGGGCGCTGGAAAGAATTTTGGATTTTTGCAAGCAGACAAAATTTACCTTTTAGCTTTTCGCCCGGTATGTACAGTACCGGAAAATTCGTCACATTATATTGGGTATCAGTCACGGATTACAAAGAAAATCGGGGATATCAAGAAAGGTACTTTTAACAAGATGCAAAGCGTTCTTTTAGATGAAAATATACCGAGTGATATTGCAGGTGAGATTGATAATATTTTAACAACAGGATTTTATACGTAATAAAAGAGGGCTTTTTACAGCCCTCTTTTTTTTAATAAAGCATTCCGTTTGTAATACCTTTTAAAAGCTCAACTGCATCTGTTAATCCATACGGCAACATTTGTATCATTTCATAATGTGACCCATAGAAAATAGCTTCTGCCAATACAACAAGCATTTCGAGACTTTCCTCTGCAGCAATATCTTTACAATTACCTTCTTTCCCATTTGCATTCATAAAATGTTTATAAATCTTATAAAAGTCTCTTTTGCAATCATTATATGTCGTAACATTTTGTACTAAATCACAAGCTTTAAAAACATCGTAATTATAACTCTCAAAATCAAAAATCGATAATCTTCCTCCTTCTGCGATATTTGCGTGAAATACATCTTC
>ERZ808246.2443-NODE-2443-length-11657-cov-3.026720_pt1 | contig 11657 bp, 8 predicted proteins | sample MGYA00521083_ERZ808246 | MGnify/ENA primary metagenome ERZ808246 (study PRJEB31516, sample SAMN03275577) | gut metagenome | biome: mammalia-associated habitat; material: feces | host: Papio cynocephalus | place: Kenya | collected 2012-07-07 ...
GACGGATTTAACTCTAAGCCTGTGCTTCAGTTTACTTATCAATTCACGACGAATAATAACAATGTCAGCTCTTATAACACCACTGAGTGCCAAACGCCAATGTTTGATATTTTAAGGGGCGTGTATGATGACGATTTTAAAAAGTTAGCCTCGCAGATTAAGGCTTATTCTGCTCCTGTACTGTTCAGACTTAACAATGAGATGAATTCGGACTGGACAAGTTATTGTGGCATGATGACGCTATGTGATCCGGAAATTTTCATTCAGACATGGAGGTATCTTTATGATTTGTTTGAAAGAGAGGGCGTCGATAATTGTATTTGGATATTTAATCCGATAGCGGTTAGTTGTCCTTATTCAAAGTGGGGAGAGAATCTTTCGTATTACCCGGGCAATGACTATGTGCAGGCCCTGGGTGTTACTAATTATGAGATGGGGAATAATGTTCCGTTCGAGTCTTTTAGAGATCGCTATACCCTAGTGTACAAAACGAATAAAGATCTTTTCGGACAGATGCCATGGATTATCAGTGAATTTGCATGTGGAAGCGGTGGCGCTACATCAGGAGAAGAGATGCGAAACGCTTCTTATCAGGCGCAATGGGTTCATGATATGTTTAAGGATTTTATAGATTATGATGCTAATCCGTATCTTCATCCTTTGAAGGGAGGCGTCTGGTTTAACTGTAACGATTATTCTGGAGAACAGACGACTAACTTCCTGAGATTAGATCCTTCACTTACTCAGACATTGGAAGAGTTTAGATGGGGATTTGAAAATATGTACAAAAATTAGAAAAAAATTTGCATATTTCAGACTGATTGCCTACATTTGCAATCCCTTTCGAGGGCGGAAGACTCGTTAGCTCAGTAGGTAGAGCATCACACTTTTAATGTGGGGGTCTCGGGTTCGAGCCCCGAACGAGTCACAAGTTTGAAAATATGATTGCATCCTTAGCTCAGTTGGTAGAGCAACTGACTCTTAATCAGTGGGTCTAGGGTTCGAATCCCTAAGGATGCACAAAGGCGGTTAGAAGTGAAAACTTGTAACCGCCTTTTCGTTTATCTCAGTCCTTTTAGTCTTGACGCCAGTGACCCGTCCATAGCCATCTTCATCATCTTTTGTGAATTTTCAAACTGTTTTATCAGTTTATTCACGTCGGCTATACTAGTTCCAGAGCCCGCTGCGATACGTTTTCTTCTAGAGCCATTGAGGCACTCCGGGTGTTCGCGCTCGTATGGTGTCATGCTCTTTATTATAGCTTCCGTTCCTTTAAAGGCTTTGTCGTTATCAATATCTACATCTTTTAACGCTTTTCCCATACCAGGAAGCATACCGGCGAGGTCTTTTATATCGCCCATCTTACGTACTTGCTGTATCTGCTCGTAGAAGTCGTTAAAGTTAAATCTTCCCTTGGCAATTTTCTTTTTCATCTCACGAGCCTGCTTCTCGTCGTATTGTTCTTGGGCTTTTTCAACGAGCGAAACCACATCGCCCATCCCAAGTATACGATCTGCCACTCGTGAAGGGTAAAAGACATCAAGGGCTTCCATTTTTTCGCCTGTGCTGACGAATTTTATAGGCTTTCCGCTGACGGCCTTTACAGATAGAGCTGCACCACCGCGCGTGTCACCATCCATCTTGGTAAGAACCACGCCATCGTAGTCTATGGCATCGTTAAAGGCTTTAGCACTAAGAACTGCATCTTGACCTGTCATGGCATCCACGACAAAGAGTGACTCGCTAGGACTTACTGCCTGATGCATGGCTCTTATCTCCTGCATCAATTCTTCATCTACGGCTAGGCGTCCTGCTGTATCTACAATAACTGTGTCGTAGCCATCGGTTTTAGCCTGGCTTATGGCCTGTTTGGCAACTTTGATAGGGTCTTTTTCCCCATCTATGCTGAATACGGTAACGCCTATGCCTTGGGCGAGGGTTTTTAACTGTTCTATAGCAGCCGGCCTAAATGTATCACAGGCCGCCAGGAGCACTTTGCGCCCTTTTTTCTTTAGGTATAGGGCCAATTTCCCACAAAATGTGGTTTTACCAGAACCATTAAGACCCGCTACTAGTACGACGGCAGGGGAGCCTTTTAGATTGATAGAGGACGACTCACTTCCCATAAACTGAGCAAGTTCATCGTGAACTATCTTTATCATCATCTGTTGTGGCTTTACGGCGGTAAGTACATTTGAGCCAATGGCTTTTTTCTTTACCTCATCGCAGAATTCTTTAGCTACCTTATAACTGACATCGGCGTCGAGCAGTGCTCGGCGGACTTCTTTAAGGGTTTCGGATATGTTGATTTCGGTGATTTTCCCTTCACCTTTCAGGTTTTTTAGTGAACGTTCTAATTTTTCACTGAGGTTCTCAAACATAATCAGTCTCTTTTGAAAATTGGGAAGCAAATTTAAGGATTTTATATGTATTTTTGCCTTGGTATGAAAAGATTTTCTTTAATAGCATTTGCGACTGCTCTTTTGCTTGCAAGTTGTAATGAACGAAGCGGCGAATATACACTGGACATATTGGCCACGAACGATGTCCATGGTGCGTGGTTCGATCGTAGTTATGTGGATGGAAAACTAAAGCCATCTCTAATGGCTGTCAATACTTATGTGGATAGCATTCGAAACGCCAGTGGAAGTAACAAGGTATTGTTATTGGACTCAGGAGATTGCTTGCAGGGCGATAATGCTGCCTATTATTTTAATTATGTCGACACTGCCGATGTCCATCTATTCCCGAGGGTTGCAAAGTATATGGGATACGATGCCATAACTGTGGGGAACCACGATATAGAAACTGGCCCAAGGGTTTATGATAGGGTCACAAAGGAATTGGCCAGTAGAGGTATTCCATTTCTGGCAGGTAATGCTCTTAAATCGGATGGAACGCCGTATTTCCCTGAATATAAATTATTCAAACGTGGTGGATTAAAGGTTCTCGTGCTAGGTTATACTAATCCCAATATACAAGCTTGGCTGGATAAGAGCCTATGGCCGGAGATGGATTTTGTTTCACTTATTCCATTCGTTCAAGAAAGAGTCGATGCTATAAAAGCGCAGACTTCGCCGGATGTGGTGGTGGTAAGTGTTCACAGCGGTACAGGTAAAGGAGATGGCTCTATATTGGAGGCTCAGGGTTTGGATCTTTTCAAGAGCCTAAAGGGCGTGGATGTACTATTATGCTCACACGACCATCTTCCCAGGGTGGAGAATTCGGGTAGTATGTGTCTGGTCAATACTGGAAGCCGTGCTAAGAATTTAGGCCATGTTACTTTAAATTTAAAATACGAAAAGGGAAAGCTGGTGTCAAAAAGCATTGACTCGGAGTTGATAAAGATAGATCCGCGCAGGGTGGATCAGAAGATGGAAGCATTTTTCGCCTCAGACTATGAAAAAGTTAAGGATTTTACTTTGAAACCGGTGGGCTCGCTTGGGGAGGATCTTTACACGCGATATGCTTTTGCCGGACCATGCTTTTATATGGATCTTATCCATAAAGTACAGTTAAGTGAAAGCGGTGCTGACATATCCTTTAGTGCTCCGCTTACTTTTAATGGTAAATTATCTAAGGGGCAATTGGTATTTAATGATATGTTCACGCTATATCCATACGAGAATAGTCTATGTGTGCTTTCTTTGACGGGAAGAGAGATAAAGAACTATCTGGAGTTTTCTTATGATAGATGGGTAAAGAATCCTTCAGTGGATGGACACATATTCAGAATGTCGTCCCGCTCAAGTGAGCGCTATGACACTTCGCGCTGGTCTTTTGATTATCCTAGCTTTAATTTTGATAGTGCTGCAGGGGTAAACTATACTGTAGATGTGACTAAGTCTTATGGGAAGCGGGTAGTTATAAGTACACTTTCCGATGGTAGGGTTTTTAGTATGGACACTACATATAAGGTAGCTATGACTTCTTATCGCGCAGCCGGGGGAGGAGACCTTCTTCTAAAGGGCGCCGGGCTTGACAGAGAACAGCTGGCTCAAAGGCTAGTAGCTCGTTATCCGGAAATCAGAGATATGGTTTATAAGTTTATAGGCTCTCATAAAGAAGTGTCTGAAAGTGAGCTCAGTGGCATAGGTAAATGGAGTTTTGTCCCATCCCGACTATCCGGTGCGGCTTTAGAACAGGATATGTCTTTACTATTCGGGCCTCAGTAGAGTTTCATTCATTATGCCAATTCTGATAGTTCAAGCCATCTGGTTTCCTTGATGTCTTGAACTTTTTTTAGTTCCTGATATTCTTGGCTTGCTCCCTGGAGTTCGGCAAAGTCGGTAGTGCCCCCATTTAACTTTCCTTCCAGAGTTTTTATTTTCTCCTCTATCTCGGCCAATTCTTTTTCCAATTCCTCCATCTCTCTTTTTTCTTTATAGGATAATTTACGGGGCCGCTGCGCTTTTATGTCCTTACTTACGGCCGGAGTGGAGACGGTCTTGGACTTGGCCTTTTGCTCGCTCTGGTAATCCTTAATAAAAGAACGATATTCCGTGTAATTCCCTATAAAGTCTTTCACTATTCCATCGCCACAGAACACGAAAAGGTGATCGACTATTCTATCCAGAAAGTGCCTGTCGTGAGAGACGACGATCAAAGACCCATTGAAGTCCAGCAGGTATTCTTCCAAGATGTTTAGGGTAACTATATCGAGGTCGTTAGTCGGCTCGTCCAGTATAAGCAGATTAGGGTTCTTCATTAGTATGGTAAGTAGGTATAGCCTACGTTTTTCCCCTCCCGAGAGTTTGCTCACTTTGTTTGAAAGCATATCGTGTGGAAAAAGGAATTGGCTAAGAAGGTGGGTGTCAGGTACGGTTTCCAAGACGGTGGCGTCCTCCTCGAATGGCAAAATGTTTTGTCTATAGTATCCAATCTTAAGCGATTCTCCACGTTCAATGACTCCACAGGTGCGACCGCCTTCAGTGTCTTGGCCAAGGAGAAGTCCTAAAAAGGTGCTTTTACCTACACCATTGGCCCCGACGATGCCTACTCTTTCGTAACGCTGAAAGTTATAAGTAAAGTCTTTCAGGTAGCATTTGTCGCCATAGTAGAAAGACAGATGTTTGCAGTTTATTATTTTATTTCCAAGACGGCTTCCACTGCCCATTTCCTTAAATGAAACTTGGCTTTGAGTATAAACCTGTTCAGCTCGTTCTTTAAGGTCCCAAAAGGCTTGTTTTCGATATTTGGCCTTTCCGCCTCTAGCACAGGGGCTGGCGTGCATCCATTCAAGTTCACGTCGCAGTACATTGCGTATTTTATCTGTTTGCGCGTTATAGTTCGAGATGCGCTCATCCCTTTTTTCCAGGTAGTTCTCGTAGTCACCTTTGTATATGTAAATAGCTCCGTGGTCTAACTCCATTATGGTATTGCACACTCTATCAAGAAAGTATCTATCGTGAGTCACCATAAAAAGGGTACAGCGAGATCGTTTAAGGTATGACTCAAGGTACTCTATGGCATCCAGATCAAGATGGTTTGTGGGTTCATCCATTATTAAAAAGTCAGCGTCCTGGGCCAGCATCTGGGTCAGAGCTACACGCTTGATTTCTCCACCAGATAGTTCGGCCAATCTTTGCCCTGGCTTTAGTGCGAATTCATCCAGTATTTTCCTAGCTCTCAGTTGAAAGTCAGCGTCTTGCCCATCCATGATCTGCTCTGCGATGGTGTTATCTGCGCAGTATTCGAATTCCTGTGAGAGGAAAGCGATTTTGACATCTTTTAGAAACCTTATTTTGCCACCGGAGTCGGAACTGTCTTTACCAGCAAGGATTTTCATAAGAGATGTTTTCCCGGTCCCGTTAGGGGCTATGAGTGCTATTTTATCGCCTTCGTTAATATTGAAAGCTATATTTTCGAATAGAATTTTCGGTCCATAGGACTTCGAAATATTCTCAACTTGAAGGAATGACGGCATATCTCGCTAATGTAATAATTTTATCTTAAATTTGCGACTATGAAAAGACTTGTTTGTATTTTAGTTGTAGTTTTATCATTCTATTTGGGTGCTGGAGCTCAAGAAAAAGTTAGTGGCTGGAATATCGGACCGCTTCCATGTGTGTCATATAATTCTGATCTTGGTTTTCAATATGGAGTGTGTGCCGATGTGTTTTATTATGGAGATGGGTCTTTGTTCCCCGAATATGAACATCGGTTCTATGTCGAAGCGTCACGCTACACTAAAGGGCAGACACTGCTTCACGCACAGTATGACAGTAAACATCTTATTCCAGGAGTGAGGGTGACTGGTGCAGTTAGTTATCAGTATGATCCTTTATACTATTTTTATGGATTTAATGGAGCAGTGCCGTATGAGAAAAAGAACGATCTTAATGCATCTTCCCATACTGCTATGTATAATTACCAAAGGGGGATGCTTAGAGTGCTCTTGGATTTTCAAGGCCGCATTTCCGAAAACTTGAATTGGGTTGCTGGAACATCGTTTTGGAATTTTGCTAATAAAGATTTCTCTTCTGATAAATATTTGCCTGAAACATCATTATATCATCAGTATGTGACTTCGTCTAAGATTTCATCAGCTCAGGCTAAGGGCGGAGCTCATCTTGAATTAAAGTCTGGTTTAGTTTACGACTCGCGAGATGAAGAGGCCGCTCCATCAAATGGTATATGGGCGGAGGCTTATCTTGATGGCTCCCCTAAATTGTTCGGAGTGCAGAGTGGTTATCTTAAGCTTATTGCACACTTTAGGCAATATCTTTCAATATTTAATGATGAACGGTTTGTCTTTGCGTATCACTTGGGCTATCAAGATGTTATAGCGGGGGAAATGCCATTTTATATGTTGCCTGTCATAAATACTTTGTATCTGCGACAGACAGGTTCGGAAGGCTTGGGCGGCATTAATACGGTGCGTGGTTTAATTCAAAACAGGCTTGTGGGCGAGGGTTATCTTTGGGGAAATTTTGAATTCAGGGCACGGCTTTTGGAGTTTTCTCTGTTCGGTCAGTCGTGGTATCTTGCGGCCAATCCTTTTGTAGATGCAGGTTATATTTCCAGGGCATACCACGAGGATGTATTCGGAGTAGGCGATAGGTATGCTGTTTCCGCCGGGGCAGGGTTAAAATTGGCCATGAATAGGAATTTTATAATCAGTGTTGAAGCCGCTCAGGTGATAGGTCATGAGGAGTATCCTATGGGGCTTACGATAGCACTGAATTATATTTTTTAGTAGAAAGTCACAAATACAAGGAAATGACGAAAATCGAAGTAGCGATGCGGGAGTATGCCGATTGGTGCTCCGCTATCGGTGTGAATACGCTTGATAAATTGCGTATGGTAATGGAAGAAGGAAGGGTTATACCACTTATTAATCTTTGCGAAGCCAGGCAGGAGAGAAAATATGCTGAAATCGCAAACCAGATATATTGGAAAAAGGACAAGTGTCGTATAGTGATGATGTCTGGACCTTCTTCAAGTGGAAAGACTTCATCTTCTCTTAGAATAGCACAGCAGTGCAGGGTTTTAGGACTGGTCCCTAAGGTTATAGAACTGGATAATTACTTTGTAGATAGAGATAAAACGCCTCGAAATGCTGATGGAAAGTATGATTTCGAAGCGCTTGAAGCTATGGATATCAACTTTCTAGGAGAGCAGATCAGTGATCTTCTTTCTGGAAGGGAAATAGAACTTCCGAAATTCGATTTCGTAAGTGGAACAAGGCATTTCGATGGGAAAAGAATGCGTCTGGAAAAAGGTGATATCTTGTTTATGGAAGGAATTCACGCACTTGACCCTGCCATGACACCATCTATAGAGACGGATAAGTTCTTCAAAATATACGTGTCTGCTCTGTCAGCTCTTCCATCGGAGGATAAAGAACATAATTCCACTACGGATAAGAGACTGTTAAGACGTATTGTCAGGGATAATCGTACGCGTGGAATATCTCCGGAAGAGACTATTCTTCGTTGGCCTTCAGTCAGGGAGGGCGAACTTCGGTACATATTTCCTTTTGAAGAAAATGCAGATGTCGTGTTTAATTCGTCCATGCTTTACGATCTTCCTGTATTAAAGCATTATGCACAATCTTTACTTAGTGGTATAACTTCAGAGTCTGGGGCTTATGAAAAGGCACAATCCCTACTTTCCTTTCTGTCTAAAGTTATTGCCTTAAATGACAGTGAAATAGCAGCTATACCACCTACATCCATAATGAGGGAGTTTATAGGAGGGCAAATGTTGTATTAGTTGCCAATTTGTCATCCCTGAGCGATTGGCCGAACTTTTGAACATTCACCCTCAAGTTTTAAACGTGAATTGATTATGAGTAAGGATAAAAAGAAAATAGAAGACGTTGAGAATGTAAAAGAAAACGAAGAGGAAGTGGTTTCTGGTGAAGTTAAGGTTGATGAAAAAACCGAAAAACTTCAGGAGGAAGTAACTAAACTTACTGACAAATTGTCTAAGGAACACGATGATTATCTTCGTTTGATGGCAGAGTTTGAAACTTTTCGTAGGCGTAGTGCTGAAGAAAAATTGGCTATGCTTTCAAGTGCGTCTGCCGATGTGATAAAGGGATTGTTACCTACATTGGATGATTGTAAAAGAGCATTGGACATTTTGGATAAATCTTCAGACGAAAGTGCGAAGGAAGGCACGAGGCTCATATATGATAGCTTGTGGAAGTATTTGAAGAGTAAGGGATTGGAAGAGATAGATGCAAAAGGAAAGGAGTTTGACACTGATTTTCACGATGCGGTAACCAAGTTCCCGGCTCCGACACCTGAGATGAAAGGGAAGGTAGTAGATGTGATACAGACAGGTTATTTACTTAACGGAAAGGTTCTTAGGTATGCTAAGGTAGTTGTGGGAGAATAGTATTATGGCAGATAAAAGAGACTATTATGAGGTTCTGGGCGTAGATAAAAGCGCTTCAGAGGACGATATAAAGCAAGCCTATAGAAAGGCTGCGCTTAAGTGGCATCCGGATCGCTGGGTTAATGGTACCGATGCGGAAAAGAAGACGGCAGAAGAGAAATTCAAGGAGGCTTCCGAGGCCTATTCCGTTTTAAGTGACAAGGATAAAAGAGCCAAATACGACCAGATGGGTTTTGCCGGAGTTGATGGCAATGGCGGTCAGGATTGGAGTCAGGGATTTGGGAACCTAAACGATATTCTAAATAACCTTTTCGGAGGAGCTTTTGGAGGTGGTTTCTCTGGTTTCGGCGGTTTCGGTGGTGGGGCAAAGCCTGAAAAACAGACGCTTCGGGGACGTGATATCAGAACGAGAGTGTTCTTGACCTTGGAAGAGATCGCAAGCGGATGTGTAAAGGAAGTTACGATAGAGCGTATGCGTCCTTGTCCTGATTGTAATGGTAGGGGAGCTGTAAATCCGAGTGATGTCAAGACATGTCCTACATGTAATGGTACTGGACAGGTACAGCATGTAAGTAACTCTTTCTTCGGGCGTAGTATATCATATAGCGTATGTCCACATTGTAATGGTACAGGTCAGATTGTAACCAATCCTTGTAGAAAATGTGGTGGTTCTGGTCTTGTAAGGGTGAAGGATACGGTCAGTGTTAAGATTCCTGCCGGAGTGGAGTCCGGAATGCAATTAACTCTTAGGGGAGAAGGACATAGTGCACCACAGGGTGGCGTCAATGGCGATCTTCTTGTCGTTATAGAGCAGTTGGAGCATCCAAAGTTAAAGAGGGATGGCAACAATTTGTTCTACACTAGAGTAATTTCAGTTGCAGATGCTGTGTTGGGTTGTGAGATTAATGTTCCTTGTCTGGATGGTGATTATAAGATGAAATTGTCTGCGGGAACACAGAGCGGATATATCGAGAGACTGCGTGGTAAAGGTATGCCTTCTGTAAATGGTTATGGTAAAGGTGATATGTATGTAAAAATACTAGTGTGGATTCCTCGTAAACTTAGTAAGGAGAATAAGCAACTATTCGAGTCTCTAAGGGCAAGTGGAGAAGCGCAGCCAGCACCAAGTAGGGAAGACAAGGCATTATTTGAAAAAGAGTCGAAAGAATTTTAAAAAATAATTTGCAGAATGAATAATTCTTTCTATCTTTGCAATCCCAATCGGCAGCCGCTCGAGAAATAAGTCTTAGATGCTGCGTTTAACGATTGTATTTTGATATGGATGCTATAAAAATCGTAGAGCAGGCTTTTGCTCAAAACAAAGCAGCGCAGTATCCGGCTTTCAAATCCGGTGACACTGTAACGGTAACTTACAAAGTTAAAGAAGGCGATAAGGAACGTCTTCAAAAGTTTAAGGGTGTAGTTCTTCAGATATCTGGAGCATCTCCTTTTACAAGAACTTTTACAGTGCGTAAAGTTGCCAGTGGTGTGGGCGTAGAGAGGATTTTTCCTTACGAATCACCATTTATTGAAAGCATAGAACTTAACAAAGTTGGTAAAGTTCGTCGCGCTCGCATCTTCTATCTTCGCGACCTTGCCGGTAAGAAGGCGCGCATTCGTGAGAAGAAGATAGTAGGAAAGACTGCAGAATAGTAATTTATCGGGGTTTTGTCCCCGATGTAATTGGCGCCTTAGCTCAGCTGAATTAGAGCATTTGACTACGGATCAAAAGGTCATAGGTTTGAATCCTATAGGCGTCACAAAGGGACAGATTAAAAGTCGGTCCCTTTTTTGTATTTGAAGCCCGCTACTAAAAGATAGAAAGTTAGTGTGTTGATTTTAAAATATTTACTATATAGACTATTATGAAAAAAGTTTGTTTTATTATGATTCCTGTAGTTATGGCCGCAATAGGTTCCTGCGCTTCGAATCGTGATTCAAATCGTGGTGTTCCTGCCATAGATTTGGCGAATCTGGATACCACCATTTCGCCTAAAGACGATTTTTATCAGTACGCTACGGGTGGATGGCAGAAAAATCATCCTCTAAAACCAGAATATTCCCGTTATGGCTCTTTTGATGTTCTTCGGGAGAATAATGAGATTAGACTTAATGAGTTATTTCAGGGACTTACCTCTCTTAAAACGACAGAAGGAAGTGTTCAGCAGAAGATAGCTGACCTTTACAAGATGGGCCTCGATTCTACAAGGTTGAATGCTGATGGTGTCAGTCCGGTTCTACCATATCTGGAAGAACTGGAGGAAATTAATGATGTCCCGAGTTATGTAAAGGCTATGGCCGATGTCGAACTTCACGGAGATAGTGGTTGCTGGGGAGTGTATGCTGAATCTGATATGTCGGATAACTCCAATACGGTGCTGTATATAACACAGAGCGGACTCTCTCTTGGAAATAGGGATTATTATTTAAAGCCAGAAAATGCTTCACTGCGTGAGGGTTATCTTTCTTTTTTAAAGAAAATATTTGCTCTTGCCTCAGATCCACTTTCGGTGAAGAAGGCGCAGGATGCTTTTGATTTTCAGATGAGTATCGCTGTTCCATCATGGTCTATGTCGCAGTTGAGAGATATAGAGGCCCAATATAATCCTATGACAATGCAGGAGCTCCTTAATACATATCCTGCACTACATTTTGATGTGTATTTAGAGGCTTTGGGCATTCCTAAGCAGCAGAAGATAGTGGTCGAGCAGCCATCTTATTTTCGCGCTTTAAACGAATTGATTACTAAAACAGATCCTTCTGTATTGAGACATTATCTTCAAGCTCAAGTGCTTAGCGGAGCATGCGGG
>ERZ808246.2444-NODE-2444-length-11649-cov-4.484561_pt1 | contig 11649 bp, 7 predicted proteins | sample MGYA00521083_ERZ808246 | MGnify/ENA primary metagenome ERZ808246 (study PRJEB31516, sample SAMN03275577) | gut metagenome | biome: mammalia-associated habitat; material: feces | host: Papio cynocephalus | place: Kenya | collected 2012-07-07 ...
CACGGCGCTCAAGTCCCTCGGATTCATATGTAGCCTCGGTTACTGTGTACCATGCTCCGTATTCGTGGCCGAGAGCGGGAACTTCATCCTGTTTTACAAGAACCGCATTACATACCGAGCAGTGTTTGCCCTCGGTAAGTCCTGTTTCGGTACACGTTGCGTCCTTTGCAGGGTCTACAGCTTCAACATGTCCTTTTGCGGGAATCTTGCCCTCTTCGATTACCGTACCGCATACCGTGCATTCGATATGCTTATCGCCTTCGTTTACGCAGTCGGGCTCTTTATCGGTAATCCAGTCGGATTTCGTATGTCCGTTTGCGGGTACAGCCTCTGTGTACGTATGCGAAGAGTCGCGCTTACATGTAAATGTCTTAACGCCTTCGTCGGTACAGGTCGGATCTTTTGTTATCTTACCCTCATCCCAGTCGTGGCCGAGCGCGGGAGTTACGTTCTGTTTTACAAGAATCTCATTGCATACCGAGCAGTGTTTGCCCTCGGTAAGTCCTGTTTCTGTACATGTTGCGGACTTTGCGGGATCTATAACCTCGACGTGACCCTTTGCGGGAACTGCCTCTGTGTACGTATGCGAAGAATCGCGCTTACACGTAAATGTCTTAACGCCTTCGAGAGTACAGGTCGGGTCTTTTGTAATCTTGCCCTCATCCCAGTCGTGACCGAGTGCGGGCGTTACGTTCTGTTTTACGAGAACGGTATTACATACAGAGCAGTGTTTACCCTCGGTAAGTCCTGTTTCGGTACAGGTTGCATCCTTTGCAGGGTCTATAACCGCAGTGTGTCCCTTAGCGGGGATTTTTGCCTCTTCAATTATTGTACCGCATACCGTGCATTCGATATGTTTATCGCCCTCGTTTACACAATCGGGTTCTTTGTCAATAATCCAATCGGACTTTTTATGTCCCTTAGCGGAAACCGCCTCGGTGTACGTATGCGAAGAATCGCGTTTACACGTAAATGTCTTAACGCCTTCGAGAGTACATGTCGAATCTTTTGTAATCTTACCCTCGTCCCAGTCGTGTCCGAGCGCGGGAGTTACGTTCTGTTTTACGAGAACCTCATTGCATACCGAGCAGTGTTTGCCCTCGGTAAGTCCGGTTTCTGTACATGTCGCGGACTTTGCAGGGTCGATAACTTCGGTATGTCCCTTTGCCTTAACAACTTCGGTATAGGTATGCGAAGAATCGCGCTTACATGTAAACGTCTTAACACCGTCAGCAGTACATGTTGCATTCTTCGTGATCTTGCCGTCGTCCCAGTTGTGTCCGAGCGCGGGAATTACGTTCTGTTTTACGAGAACTTCATTGCATACCGAGCAGTGTTTGCCCTCGGTAAGTCCTGTTTCGGTACAGGTCGCAGCCTTTGCGGAATCGGCAGCTTCCGTATGACCGTGAGCCTTAATAACCGTTTTAAGAGTATATCCGCAGTCCGAGCAGACCTCGATATAATATCCGTCATGCGTACAGTCGGCAGCAACTCTCTCGGTTTCCTTCATATGATGAACGTCGGTTACCGAATGTCCCGATACGCTTGCGGTACAATTTGTACGCATGCATTCCTTCGTATGATTCTTGCCGTTGCCGTTATCTTTCCATGCGGAGTAATCATGTCCGAGCGCATTTTTAAAATCATCGTTGTACGAATATCCGCATTCTGAGCATGTATAGGAAGTAAATCCTTTATTAAGACATGTCGGTTCTACGGTAACGGATGTAAATTTACAGTCCTCTGTATAGAAATGATTGTATGTGTCGCTTGTACAGCCGGAACGTTTACACTCGTAACTGTGAGTTTTATCGGAGTTTGATTTGGGGGATGAATCAAAGTCATAATCATGACCTAACGGTGCCGTTTGATTCGTCTCTCTGCGGTGAGAACTGTCATTTGCACATATCTCAATCGTATATCCCGGAGTAACGCATGAGGGCGATATCGTTTCAGACTTACGATAATCATGTCCCGTGGGCTGAATAATTTCATCCTCCGTAACATAAGTGCAGTTCGCATTCTGACACTCCTTATGTTTGCTGCCGGGCTCTGTACATGTAGGCTGTTTTGTTATAACTTCTTTCAGGTTATGGTCTTTTGAATTGCCTATAACAACCTGATATGTACAGCGTATATTTGTATTCTTATCAATGTGGGTACACTGATATGTTTCTATTTTACCGGAACCGCACACATTGTTTACCGAACTGATAAGCTCCATCTTATCGTCGCTGTCTGCGTAGCCTTCGTCATTAGGACTTTTTGCATGTCCGGACGCGTCATAACCTTCAAGAATATCTTCTAAACCGCAGTACGTACATGTATGCTTCTTTATTCCCGACTCGGTACATGTTGCATATTTTACTTCATCTTTGCCCCATGTATGATCCGTTAAATCGAGAATGTCACTGTACGAATATCCGCATCTGGTACACTCATAATCGATAACGCCGGTACTTATACAGGTTGAATCTATCTGTCTTATAATCTCAAAATTATGCTCGTAACTCTCAGTCCACTTTTCATCAAGTAAGGTGTCGCATACGGTACATCTTTTAACATAATAACCGGGAACACCGCATGTCGGAGCCTGAACCTGTACCCAGTCTCCGGGAACGTGTCCTTTTGCGGGAATTACAAGTTTATCAGCTGTTGTGCTCTTTTTATTAGAATCAAATAATTCCTTGCACTCGCTGCACTTATAGTATTCTTTCATTCCGTCGTCGACGCATGTTGCGTCAACCATATCAAAATGAACGTATTTATGACCCTTGGCAGGGACTTCGCGGGTAAAGAGTTTATCGCATGTTACGCCGTTGTCATGACGTACGCACTTGCATGTTTCCTCTCCCGCCTCGGTGCATGTCGCACCCTTTGTCGTATACCAATTATTATCGGCTTCATGTCCGAGAGCGGGAACAATGTTGTCCTTTTTCGTCTCGTTTTCATGAACTTTGCACTTGTAAAGAGTATAACCGTCCTTAGTACAAGTGGGGTCTACAACCTTAGAAACGGCATACTGACAGCCCGACTCTTCTCTGGTCTCGAAATATCCGCAGTTTCTGCGGCAGTCGGCTCTGTAAACAATCGGATTTTCTCCGTCCTTGCTTATCTTATACCATTCGTCACGGTTCTGCTCCCAGTCGGGCATATCGTGACCGAGAGGCGCGATATCCTTAATATCCCTTGCACCGCAGCGGCGGCAGATATTGCCCTCGTAACCCTTTTCGGTACATGTTGCGTCCTGTTTAACGGGAGCCCAGTCATGACCGAGAGCCGCAAGGTCATAGCTGTAAACGGTTCTGGTCTCGACTTTTTTCGTTGATGTCGCCGTTACAGCTTCATCCTGCCAGTCTGACCAATCCGTCCACTGATAATAATTGAACAGTTTTTTATAATCAGTGTAGCTGCATTTGTAAATATCAAGATTATTATTTACCAAACGATCCTTGCCGTACCAATACTTAGAACCGGGACAATTACTGTCCACAGCGCTGATAAAAACTTTATACGACGTATTAAACGGCAAATCACCGGATGATTGAAATGCATGGAAATGAGTCCAAGTTCCTGTAGCATTGTATTCAATTGAACGGTTATAGTTAACACTGGAACCGTCACTCTTACCTTCGCACCAATGCCAATATATATTTACTCCGGTATCGTTAATTGTAACAACTCTTTTATTTGTATTGTTTTCATACGAAGTCAACGGACTTTTATTGAGTGAAACATACAACCAGTTTTTAGTATCATAACCGTCCGGGAAACTGTAAACAAAATCATAATTTCCGGAGTCGGACTGTACCCAGCTTCCGCCGTCCTGAGTCCATCCGGCAAGATTTTCCTCATATGATGTAGTTGTTTTTTTATCAGAGTATCTGTACTGGATTTTTGAACGAACTTTACCCTCGGGTAAATCAATCTTATCCGTAGTCCAGTCGCTCCACGGATTGTCCTTATCTACAGGCTGTATGTAGGAATCTCCGCATCGAGTACATTTATATGTCTGAGTACCCGTCTGTAAGCATGACGGAGCCGACGCTGTCGGCTGATAATCATGACCGAGAGCCGGAACATCACGGGTTTCGGTATATCCGCATCGCAGACATTCTCGTTTTTCGCTTCCGCCCTCAAGACACGTCGGCGTTACAACATATTTCCAAACGTCAAAATTATGACCGAGCGCGTCCTGCATTTTCTTACCGCAAACATCACAGAACGATGCTGAGAGACATGCCGCGGGAACAGTAACCTTATGTCCGCCCGTCGTTGTTCTTGTCTGCCTTAATCCGCAGCGGCGGCATGCGCGCGCTTCAGTTCCGTTCTCAAGACAATTTGCTTCTTTTTCTACACGCCAATCTCCGAAATCATGAGACGGACGGTATGAGTCAACGTGAGTTTTATACTCAAAACCGTTAAGGGATAAATCCAGCCAGCCCCAACATATTTTTTTGGAACTGTTGTATCTGAAAGTTCTGCCCCACAAATGACCGTTCACCCATTTTGTTTCGTAAACATGAGCATATTCGGGATAATATGTTGTATACAATGCTCCATCCTGTCCGGCAGTCGAATATCCGCCGGAAAAGATGGCAAGTTTTGAAGAAGAAAGAGACGTACTTTTAAAAAGGGTCGTGGATGTAGCGTCAGAACCCTTTACCGTCGCATATACGTCAAAACTTCTCGGATTTCTTGCATAGCATACTTCACCGTTTAACTTTACAAGAAATGTTCTTTCTCCGGATACATTACAGTGCCAATCAGAAGTTTTGTATTTTTTCGGAGAACCGCCTTCCATAGCGGAGTGAGCGGCTATTATCGGAGTGCCGTTCTCTATTGCAATAACAATTGCACTGTGATGCATTCTGCCGTCATCTGTCGTCTTGTAAAAGATAACGTCGCCGACGCTTACATCACTCGGCGAAGGATTCTGAATTGACTGACCGCCGAGAGAAACGAGATAATTATAAAGGGAATGAGCCGTAATCCAGGTTGCGCCCATATTAGAAGTGAAATGACACCTGTAACCGGCGTAACACCATGTCGGCGTCTGTTCCAAACCGCCCATGTACAAACACTGTGAAACAAAGTTGGCACAGTCTCCGCCGTCTCCGACGTTGTTGTTTTTAAAATAACCCGCTCCGTACAAAACGGAATCAGTATCATCCCAATGATCTTTTGCCCATTGCGCCGCTGCGGTTCCGCAATACTTCACCGAAAGCGCATCTGCTTTCATCTCAAGCCCTGCGGGCAGAATTCCCGTGAGCATAAGCAAACACAGCGCGACAGAAAGAACACGGTAAATGTGTTTTTTCATCTACAATACCTCCTGTAAATTTTTGTTACGAAAGAATTATACATCCCTTGTATTTAATTTGTCAATACTGTTTTTTTAAGGGGAACGAAATGCAATTTTTCGGCACGAAATGCATACAATTAAAGCTATTTGAGTATATATTTTACATTAAAATCTTTTTAAAGGTATAATTAACTTTTAATCACTGTCAAAAGTTTCATACCGCACAACATAAATTTATAAAAAAAGCGGGAACCGTCCGAAATGACAGCTCCCAAATTAAATCTCATATATATAATGAAAAGTTTATTTTGAATTATTCAAATTTATAAAATATCCGACGATTTTATTAAATTTATACGCTTCGGGCGCGACGGCTCTGTCAGACGTCAGGAATGAAAAAGAACGAACCTCTTTAAGTCCGAAATTCATAAAATCAAACAGCAGATTTTTAATATCCTCGTCTATATTTATCTGGGTATTACGGCGGATATTCAGTATCATTCTTTCGAGAGAAACGTAGTACATCCCGCCCGTTTGCGTAATATCGCCGTCAACACGCAAACGGCGGTACGTCCCGATAATGAGAGTTTCAAGCAGTTTTCTCATAACCGCCGACGTACAGTCGTATAATTTGAGTTCAAAACAGACGTTTATCTGTCTGCATAATGAACGCACATATTCGTCAGCCGAGTTATAAATCTCATCGGGAATCAACTGCGCGGTATATGCACCGCCGAGAATCTCATCCAGCCTGTTCCAGCGCTCAATATCGTCAATTCTCGAACACATAACTTCACACCATTGAGCCCACGAATCGCACCGGCTGACAAGACTCAAAACGTTTTTCTTCAAATCCGAAGCAATTTGTTCGTCTGTCCGTGACAGACTTTTCAGTGCCGAGACATAGTCGGAGAGTATCGACTCCGCCTGTCGGTTTTTCCACATTACAAAAGCGTTTCTGCCCGCGCTTTTTATATGATTTACTTCGCGCTCAATGCAGTTAAGTGATTTATTGTGAACAATACCGCCGAGTTTATTTACAAAATCCTGAACGGAATCGGCTATCGGGACTCCGCTTTCGTTGTATTTGATATACCTTGACATTCCGATTTCAACGCATTCGAGTATAAGCTCCATGGGATAATTGTCATATATGACAGCCATGTTTATCTCCCCGACTTCGCTTAACGTGTACGGAGCAATCTTTTGCCCGATAAACTCAAGAAATTCGTTAAATGTCACAGCTCCCGCCTCGGTTCTTATTAAAAATTACAGCCCAATTCTTCAATTAAAGGTAAAATATTTTTATAAATGTGTTCATATATTATATCCATATTCAAATGCTCCAAAAAATCTGTGCATTTGGTTCCTTTATAATATATCTTTTTTCCCTGCTTAAATAATCCTGTCAATTTTTCATATCCGTTTGCACCCTTTGCTTTCGTAGTCTTAGGCAAATGCAGATATGTCAATATGCCTTCAAGATCATACAAAAACCAGTCTTCAATCGAATGGCGTGCTTCAATATGAATTACATTTTTTGCACCGCTGTCATAAAAGTCTTTTATAACCTCATCCCATTTTAACGCCGGTCTCGGTGAAATTTCAAAAACATCCGTATCACTGCAAAGAACAGCACAAATAGAATGTTTATTGTATTTCTTTTTTATATCCTTGTCAAATTTACGCAAAGCGTCCTTTTTAAAATTACCTACGCCCTTGACATTTTTAATTTCACAGCAGACATCAAACTGTTTGGACGGGCATTTATTTCTCAGATAATCAATGAGTTTTTTATAAAAACAAACTTCCGTTTCTCCCTCAACAAATAAAACCACACACTTATTCATCGTCGATCTCCAAATAGTCAGACCAATCGTTTTCTGTGTCTGCCAGCATTGAATAAAGATAGTCGCCCATAGACATTCTGTATTTCTCGGCGTCTCTTTGAAGCATACGGCTTCCCGACTTTTTAAATCCGAAAAACGAAGCAACGCCCGGTTTTTTATTTATTCCGACATAAATCCATGACGGGTCAAGATAATTAATAATGTACGGCGAATGGCTGGTTATTACAACTTTACAATCGGTTAAAAGCTGACTGATTATTTGAATATATGACTTGAACAACCCGGGATGCACGGAATTTTCGGGCTCTTCTATAGCTATCAATGAAATGTTACTTATATCGGCAAGAATAATTCTCGTCAGAATCAGAAATACACGCTTCGCGCCGTCCGACATTAATTCAAAATTAATCGGATGTATCAGGTTAACATTCCTGACAAATAAGCTGTACATAGCGTTCGACAAAACAAACGGGGCATTGTCGGGAAACTGAGTGTCGGAAGCGAAATTCACTTTATACTGCTCAACAATAACATCCTCTATCTCAGGGAAAAGGTCGTTGTATATACTTACAAGCAGTCCGAATTTTTCCGGATATTTCTGTTTCAGCTGAAAAATGACTCGGGGCAGATTCTCCGAATCAACAGTCATACCGTCAAACCCTTTTCTTATTATAGGATCTGTTTTATAAAAATCCTTTACGTCAAGACTGTTTTCCATATAAAACGTCATATTGTTGATTTTGTCAACAATTTTCGAATAATACAGCGAATCAAAAAGCTGTAATTTATTAATAACAAGCTCATTCGGCTTTACATTGATAACGCAGGAACATCTTCCGCTCTCGGCTCTTCTGAAAAACGATTTCGTATCGGAATTTCTGTTGATATATTTAACGTACTGTTTTTTTTCGCCGTCAATTTTCTTAACGTTCAGATATTCTTTAATTATACGAGGTTCCTCGTCCTCGTTAACCTTCCAGACAAATTCGTATCCGTAAACCGCTTTGTAGCAGACATCAGAAATACAGGTAACGGTTTCCATTTGAAACTTATAATTTTTGCCGTATAAACTTTTATGCATGGGGATCAAATTTGCATTTGACATCATTAAAGATTTATCATTCGGCAGACTTTTTATAAATGTAAGCCCGAAGTCGATTGCGGACAAAACATTTGACTTACCGAAATTGTTCAGCGAAATCAACGCCGTTATGTCATTAAATGCAATATTGACATCGGATAAATTTTTAAAACCGTCAATATATGCAGCCTGAATTTTCACAGATATCATTTCTTTCTAACCTTTTCTAGTAAATATAATATACTTTTATTGCATAAAATGCAAGACCATTTTTGCAATAAATGCAACTCTTTTTTGCATTTATATTAAATTATATGCACATTTCTTTAAAATAAAAACATTTAACGCAATTAAAAAGTACAGTATAAGTATTATCAAAAAATCCGTTTTTTACATCCCCCCTCCGCAAATATATTTCTGCTTCACGGTAACTATTTTGTGCGTACTTTACATCAGCAACCGACAGGAATATAATAAAGACAAAGAAAAAGAGGGAAAAAACATGACGCACAACGAGAAAAGAATATATCTGATAAGCACTCTTTTAAAGGAAAATCCGAAATATTCCGATGTTAAGCTCCCCGAAAGCGAAAATGAGCAGAAAATTATGCTCCGCTCGCTTTTCAACATCAGAATGCCGTCAAAAACAAGCGATGAATTCATTAAAATTCAAAACGAATATTTAAGCGAAGCCGTTTCACTCAAAGGAATCAGGGAAATCGAGAAATCCGATGAAATATCCGACGGAATTTATTTAATTAAATGCGATATTACGACGCTTGAATGTGACTCGATAGTCAACGCGGCGAACTCGCGTATGCTCGGATGTTTCTGCCCGTGTCACGGCTGTATCGACAACGCGATACACACATTTGCAGGAATTGAATTAAGACAAAAATGCGCGCAGATTATGAATGAACAGGGGCATGACGAACCGACCGGAAAAGCAAAAATAACGCCTGCGTACAATCTGCCGAGCAAATATATAATTCATACGGTAGGTCCCGTCGTATCGGGCAGACTTACGAAAGACGACTGCGGACTTCTCGCCTCGTGCTACCGCTCATGCCTCGAACTTGCCGAAGAATACGGGTTAAAGAGCATAGCGTTCTGCTGTATTTCGACCGGAGAATTTCACTTTCCGAACGAAAAAGCCGCCGAAATCGCAGTTAACACGGTTAATGAATTTAAAAATAGGACAAAAAGCAAAATCAAGGTGATATTCAATGTTTTCAAAGACAAAGACCTCGAAATTTACGAAAGACTGCTCGGAAAACGTAATTAGATTAAAAGAAGCCGTCGACTCGTCGGACGCGGTCATAATCGGCGCGGGAGCGGGACTTTCGGCATCGGCGGGATTTGACTATTCGGGAGAACGATTCGAAAAATATTTTTCCGACTTTCATAAGAAATACGGTATTACCGATATGTACTCGGGCGGATTTTATCCGTATAAAACACTCGAGGAATACTGGGCGTGGTGGTCAAGACATATCTTAGTAAACAGATATGACTGCGAAGTCGGACAGGTATATAAAGACATTCTTTCAATCGTAAGAGATTCAGATTATTTTGTTATTACGACAAATGTCGACCATCAGTTTCAGCGGGCGGGATTCGATAAAAAACGGCTGTTTTACACGCAGGGCGATTACGGTTTATGGCAGTGTTCGAGATCGTGTCACGATAAAACTTACGACAACGAAGAAGCCGTACGCGAAATGACCGAAAGGCAAAAGGACATGAAAATTCCGACAGAGCTTATCCCCCGATGCCCAAAATGCGGTGAAGCGATGACAATGAATTTAAGATGCGACGATATGTTCGTGCAGGACGACGGCTGGTACGCCGCCGCGCAGAGATACGACGATTTTCTGCGCCGTCACAGAAATTTAAACGTGCTGTTTTTAGAACTCGGAGTCGGAATGAACACCCCGTCGATCATAAAATATCCGTTTTGGCGCATGACGGCTCAAAATCCGAACGCGGTTTACGCGTGTATTAATTTCGGTAAAATCGACTGCCCGAGGGAGATTAAAAATCAATCGATACTCATTTCTTCGGATATCGCCGAGACTTTGTCAAAAATAATTTAATCATAAAAAAGAATATAACCGCCCGACGGCATAAACGCTTCGGGCGGTTTTGTATTATATATATAAATATAATTTATGTACCGGCGGGAACATCGTACGACACATCGTATTCAATCCAGCGTAAAAGAATCGAGGCGCGCGCTCCTCCGCCCGAAACGAACGAAGTAATTTCACACAGCGACCATAACTTTGTAGTCGGATTCTGCTGACGGATTTTTATATTATGCGTTTCCTGCGACTGGCTGTAAACGATTTCGTCAAGTACTATGCGTCCCGAAACGGTCGTATTGTCAAACGTCTGAGCCTCTACGGAACCGGTATTGTATATAGACGCTCTTCGCATATCCGCAAGAATCGGAACCGCCGAATCTTTAGGCGCAACGCTTATTCTGTACGCGCCCGACGACGTTGTCCGATATGTAAGAATAAGATTTTCGACAGGCACAATAAACGTACTGTTTAATGCCGATATATTCACATGATATTCCGTATAATCGGCAAAAAGATTCGGAGTCGTAATGTCCTGTTCGGTCGTCTTAAAATTAAGTTTGTAACTCATCGGAGTGTTTTCCGCAACGGTGATAACGGGAGTCTCTCCGCTTTCCCCCTGTTCGCCTTGAATACCCTGTATTCCCTGCTCGCCTTTTTCGCCGGGGTCGCCTTTCTCACCTTTCTCTCCCTGTTCTCCTTTTTCCCCTGTTCGCCTTGAATACCCTGCTCACCTTTTTCTCCGGGATCGCCTTTTTCGCCCTGTTCTCCGCGTTCACCCTGAATTCCCTGAATACCCTGTATTCCCTGTTCGCCTCTTTCTCCGGAATCACCTTTTTCGCCTTTCGGACCTATCGGACCGGGATTACCCTGTACGCCCTGAAGCCCCATAAGACCGGGATCTCCCTTAGGTCCCGTATCGCCTCGCACTCCATGCGGACCTCTCGGTCTCATCGGACCGACGGCGCCTCTCGGACCTGCCGGACCGGGACAGCCTTGTTCTCCCTTAACACCGCGCGGCCCCATAGGTCCCTGTTCTCCGCGAACACCCTGTTCACCCCTCGGACCTTCCGGCCCCATCGGACCGACAGGTCCCTGAATCGTGACATACGTTCCGTAATCATCGGATTGACAACAGCTCTTTTGGCTGTAATTGTTTCTATAATAATTCATATAATCAAAAAACTCCTTACAAATAATATAAAAGCACATTTTGCCGGCACAGAGTACCCGATACATAATATGCATAAAAAAACAAGCCTGCGCATAAAAGAGGCTCTCTTTCAGATTTTGTGTAAACACATCTTAATGGTATAAAAATCAAAATTG
>ERZ808246.2446-NODE-2446-length-11647-cov-6.755521_pt1 | contig 11647 bp, 6 predicted proteins | sample MGYA00521083_ERZ808246 | MGnify/ENA primary metagenome ERZ808246 (study PRJEB31516, sample SAMN03275577) | gut metagenome | biome: mammalia-associated habitat; material: feces | host: Papio cynocephalus | place: Kenya | collected 2012-07-07 ...
ACATAAGTTTCATTCACCTTTTCACTCTTCACTATTACCTTTTCACTCGGGCTGTTTACAGCCCGCTGCGCATCCCCCCAACCATGTGCCTAAAAACTCACTTGTCGTCGATACAAGCTATACCGGGCAGCTCTTTACCTTCGAGGTATTCGAGCGAAGCACCGCCGCCTGTAGAGATGTGGCTCATCTTATCTGCAAATCCGAGTTTCTTAACAGCAGCCGCGGAGTCGCCGCCGCCGATAATCGAAATAGCGTTCGATTCCGCAATACCCTTGGCAACGGAGATAGTACCGTTAGCAAAGTGCTCCCACTCGGAAACGCCCATAGGTCCGTTCCAGATAACGGTTCCGGCGTTCTTAATGGACTTTGCATAAAGCTCGGAGGTAACGGGGCCTATGTCAAGACCCATCCAGCCGTCGGGAATTGAATCCGAATAAATAGTCATATACTGTGCGTTCTCGTCGTACTTGTCGGCGATAACGTTATCAACGGGAAGAAGGAAGTTTACGCCCTTTTCCTTAGCCTTAGCCATCATAGCCTTAGCGTTCTCAATGTTTTCACTGTCAAGAAGCGATGTTCCGATGCTGTAACCCTGCGCCGCGAAGAACGTGTAAGCCATACCGCCGCCGATAATAACGGTGTCGCACTTGTCGAGAAGATTGGTGATAACGCCGATCTTGTCGGAAACTTTGGCTCCGCCGAGGATAGCGACGAGAGGACGAACGGGGTTCTCAAGAGCTCCGCCGATGAACTTGATTTCTTTCTGAATAAGATAGCCGACAGCAGAGGGAAGATAATCCGCAACGCCCGCGGTCGAGGAATGCGCTCTGTGAGCCGAACCGAACGCGTCGTTTACGTAAACGTCGGCAAGAGAAGCAAACTTCTTCGAAAGCTCGGGGTCGTTCTTAGTCTCGCCGGGCTCGAAACGAACGTTCTCAAGAAGCATAACCTCGCCGTCTTTAAGAGACGCTGCAAGCTCGTGAGCCGAATCGCCGACTACGTCCTTAGCAAGTTTAACTTCCTGTCCGAGATATTTCGAAAGACACTCAGCGACGGGAGCCATGGAGAACTCGGGATTAACCTCGCCCTTAGGTCTGCCGAGGTGAGAGCAAAGGATAACCTTTGCGCCTTTTTCTATAAGATATTTAATGGTGGGGAGAGAAGCGACGATTCTCTTATCGCTCGTGATAACTCCGTTTTCCATTTTAACGTTGAAATCACAGCGTACGAGAACTCTTTTACCGCTGACTTCAATGTCTTCAACCGTTTTTTTGTTTAAAGCACTGCTCATGTAAATTTCTCCTTTTAATATTTATACACATAACATTTTATACGATTGTGAAACAATTATCAATAGAAAATCGTCTTAAAATGATAATTTTCTCAAAATTTTTTTTAAATTTAACAACATGCAAAAATAATATTTACATGTCGTTGTTATTTATGTATAATATACAATACAATATATATCAAGGAGTTTTCAAATGTCGGTTATATTTGATTCACAAAAACGCTCTTTCAAGCTCGATACGGCTTCGTCAAGCCTCGTTTTACATATCTATGAGGAAAATTTCCTGCTCGAACTTTACTACGGAGCGAAGATTCCCGATATCGTTATCGATAAGTGCAAAAGACGCCCCAGCGCGTCGTTCTCGCCCGTCGACCCGGTTATCGGCGAACACGGATTTTCCCCCGATACCGCGCCCATGGCGTACGGATGCAACGGCGGCGATTTCAGAATTTCCGCACTGTCCGTAAGAAACGCCGAGGGCGAAAACCACACGGATATCCGCTATATTTCGCATGAAATTTATAAGGGCAAAAAAGAAATTCCCTCGCTTCCGTCGTCGTACGCGAACACGCCCGACGAGTGCGACACGCTCGAAATTACCGCAGAGGACAGAGGTCTCGGGGTAAACGTAACGCTCGTTTATAACGTATTCGAAAAAGCCGACGTTATAACTAGAAGCGTTAAGATTACGAATGTTACCGACAAAACCGTTCACATCGAGCGCGCGTTCAGTGTGTGCGAGGACTTAAAGTCGATGGATTACGACATGATAACGCTTTGGGGCAGACACGTTAAGGAGCGTAATATCGAGAGAAGACCGCTCGCGCACGGAGTTCAGGGAGCCGAGAGCAAGAGAGGCGTTTCGGGTCACTCGCAGAATCCGTTTACCGCATTCGTATCTAAAAATGCGGACGAGGAGCAGGGCGAGGTTTATGCGTACAACCTCGTTTATTCGGGCAATTTCTCCGCCCTCGCGGAGTGCGACCACAACTGTTCGACCCGCTTTATAATGGGTATAAATCCGACCGATTTCGAGTGGTCGTTAGCCCCCGGGGAGACGTTTTACACGCCCGAGGCGATAAGCGTTTATACGAATAAGGGTATCGGCGAAATGAGCCGAATCCTCCACAGATTCTGCAATAATAATATTGTCAGAGGAAAATATAAGACTGAAAAACGCCCCCTGCTTATCAACAGCTGGGAGGCGGCGTACTTCGATTTCGATTCGGATAAACTCGTCGAATTCGCAAAGGAAGCTAAGGAACTCGGCATTGAAATGCTCGTAATGGACGACGGATGGTTCGGTCACAGAAACGACGATACGGATTCTCTCGGCGACTGGTACGTTAATGAAAATAAGCTCGTCGGCGGACTTGCAAAGCTTATCGAGCGAGTAAACGCGGAGGGTCTTAAATTCGGAATATGGTACGAGCCGGAGATGATTTCGCCGGATTCGGATTTATTCAAGGCTCACCCCGACTGGCACGTCCACGTAAACTGCCGTGAACCCATGCTCGGCAGACACCAGTACGTTCTCGACGTTTCGAGAGAGGACGTAAGGGAGAATATTTGGAACCAGATGTACGAGGTTCTCTCGAAAAACAAGATAGATTATCTCAAATGGGACTTTAACCGCAATATTTCCGACGCTTCGTCGGCGGTTCTGCCCCCGGAGAGGAAGAAAGAATTTTACCACCGCTTCATACTCGGCACGTACGACCTTATGAACAGGCTCGTCACGACGTTCCCCGACATTCTTTTCGAGGGCTGTTCGGGCGGCGGCGGACGTTTTGACCCCGCGATGCTGTGCTATTCCCCGCAGATATGGACCAGCGACAACACCGACGCACTCGACAGAGTTTATATACAGTTCGGCACGTCGATGTGCTATCCCGCGTCAACCATGGGCGCGCACGTCTCCGCATGCGACAGGGAGAGTTATGAAACCAAGGGCAACGTCGCAATGTGGGGCACGTTCGGATATGAATTAGACCCGAGAAAACTTAACGCCGGCGAAAAAGAGCTTGTCAAAACGCAGGTTAAGGATTATCACAAATACTACGATCTTATCAGAAACGGAGACCTTTACAGAATCGTCTCGCCGTTTGATAATAAATTCAGATGCGCGTGGCTTATCGCTTCGCCCGACAAGTCGGAGGCTCTGTTCACGCTCGTTACATTGATAAGCGAAAACAACCCGACCATCTATATTAAGATGAAAGGTCTCGACCCCGATAAATTCTACACGTGCAGTCTCGATTCGAATGTTTATTCGGGCGCTTACTTAATGAACTCCGGGCTTGATTTGACATACGAATCCGATGATGACGGAGAAAGTCTTGTAATTTATTTTAAGGAAGTGTTATAAATGAAAAAAACGTTTAAATCGGCTCTCGCCGTAATTTTAACCGTTCTGACAGTTTTTCTGAGCGTACTCACCGCGTTCGCGGGCGATACGTCGGCAGAGCCTAGACTCGGAAACTCGCTTAGTAAGTCGACGAAGCTCTATTCGGCATTTTCGGACATTATCAATACCGATAAATCCGTTATCGCCGTTCCCGGACTTGAAATCACCTCGTTCTCCGACGGCACTCAGTCGGGCAACATGATTCCGCAGGGCGTATGCATTGCGAACGGCTATATTCTTATCACCGCGTATGATTACAACAAGGAGCACAACTCCGTAATCTACGTTATCGATAAGGAATCGGGCGAGCTTAAATCGGTTATCGAAATGCCCGATAAGAACCATTCCGGCGGAATTGCGTTCGACGGAACTATGGTTTGGGTCGCAAAGTCGACTTCAAAAAAGGTCAAGGGTATCGCGCTTTTAAGAATTTACGAGGCGGCTCTCAAGGGCGGAAACTACGTTCTCTCCGATTATGACGCGGTTCTCGACGTTGACTGCACAGCTTCATTCATCACGGCGGATAACGGCTCTCTTTGGGTAGGCACGTTTACAGAAAAGGGTAATTCGACTATTACTGAGTATAAGACGGATTATTCGATTCTTAAAGTAACGGCGGAAAAGGGCATTGTTTATACCGTTCCCTCAAAGGCGCAGGGCGCGGCGTTTATCGAAAACGACAACGGCAAATACCTTGCGGTCACCGCTTCTTACGGCAGAACGCTCTCGTCAAAGCTCTATGTTTTCAAGGTTGAAAACGAATCGCTCACCATGGTCAGAATGATAAAGGCTCCCTCCATGCTCGAGGAAATCGACCTCTCGGACGGATACGTTTATTCTGTATTTGAGTCGGCTGCGACGGAGTACTGCACGAACGCGTTGAATAAGTGCTTCAACCCTGTGGACGTTATAACCGTTCTCGAGGCGGATAAACTCACGAGCGAAAACGTATCGTTCTTTGAGAATATTTCGATAATCTTTGCGAGACTGTTAATGCAGATCCGCGGTGCGAAATAAATATATGAATTAAATATATAAATAAAAATACCGCGCGGAGCTCGTTTGTTCCGCGCGGTTTGTTTTTTTAGTCCCAACTTGACGGCATGGGATATCCGCTTTTTTAAGCCCTGACTTGACGGCACAGGGTATCCGCTTTTTTAGTCTCAACTTAACGGTATGAGTTCACCGCTTTTATAATTATATTTTACACCATGGATTTATTATTTGCAAGTTTTTTTGTATAAAAAAACATTGCTATTCCCGCTCCGCATATCAGTGCATATCCCAAAAAGCTGTACGCGTCCGGAATTTCCGAAAATACGAAGTACCCGAGCACCGCCGAAAAAAGCACCTGCGTGTAGTCATAGACCGATATTTCCTTTGCCGGGGCGCATATGTACGCCTTCGTAATTCCTATCTGACCTATGCATGCGAACGTACCGGCGAGAACGAGGTAAAGAGTTTGCAGTGCGCTCATCGGTTTGTACGTAAAAATAAGAAACGGCAGGCAGAGCAGACATGAAAACGCAGAGAACCAAAAGACGATTTTACGGCTGTTTTCGCCCATGGAGCCGAGTTTTCTGACGAACGTGTACGCAATGCCCGCGCCCATTCCGCCGAGCGCGCCCGCAAGCGCGGGAATTACCGTCGGGGAGTCAAATCCCGGTTTTATAATCAGCATACTGCCGAGAAATGCGGCACTTACGCCGAGAATCTGAACGAAATTCGGCTTTTCTTTCAATATCACCGCGGAAAAAATTATCGAGAAAAACGGCGAGAGCTTGTTGAGCATATTTGCGTCGGGCAGATTCAGTTTGCCTATCGCGTAGAAGTTGCATAAGAGTCCGAGCGTGCCGAAAAAACAACGGCAGAACAGCGGTACCGCGCTCTCTTTTTTCGGGATAAATCCGACCTTCTCTTTCAGTATTATAATTGAAATATATATAAGCGCGACGAAATTTCTGAAAAACGCCTTTTGGAACGCCGGCAGATCTCCCGCCAGTTTTACGAACAGGGACATTCCCGCAAATCCGAACGCCGCGGTTATTATATATAAAATGCCCTGCGTCTTTCCGCTTATTTTTACCATAAAAATCACCTTTTATAATTATACATCATTATCTGCCGAACGAATATACAAATATATATCCTTGAAATATTAATTTTTGTGTATTATACTGTTTACGGGTGGTTAATAATGAAAATATCAACGGAAATTGCCTCCGCCTCAAGGATTCTCGGCGAGGAAAAAGCAGTAGAATACATAGCAAAAGCCGGTTTTGACGCATGGGATTTTTCCATGTTCGGCATGGCTTGTTACGACAGGGAAAAAGGGTATCTCGTACCGACCGAACATCCGCTGTCATCGGACGGATATCTTAAATTTGCAAGAAGGTTAAAACAAATCGGACTCGATAACGGTATTGAATGCAATCAGTCTCATGCGCCGTTTCCGACATATGCAAAAAAGAGCCGTGACTGGCTTCTGCGCTCAATCGAGTGCACAGCCGAGGCGGGAGGAAAAATATGCGTAATTCATCCCGATAACAACCGTTCGCCCGAGGAAAACGCTCAGATGTATTTTGAGCTTATCGACTTTGCAAAGCCGTACGGCGTTAAAATTGCAGCGGAAAATATGTGGAACTGGGCTCACGGCGCGCCCCACGCTTCGCCCGCCGCATGCTCCGACCCAGAGAGTTTCAACGCGCATCTCGACGCGGTAAGCGACGAATATCTGACCGCGTGCCTTGATATAGGACACGCCGAGATGGCGGGACTTAATACGTCAGCGGCAGAAATGATTCATGCGCTCGGCAAACGGCTCGGTGCTCTGCATATTCACGATAACGACAAAATTCACGACTCGCATCAGATTCCGTTTTCGATGAATATTGATTTTGCACCGATTGTAAAAGCGCTCAGGGACGTTGATTATAAAGGGTATTTCACACTCGAAGCCGATTCGTTTTTAAGTGATTATAATGAGGATAACGTTTTCGAGGGCGTGAAAAAACTGGCAGAGTCGGCAAAGAAACTTGCAGAAGAATTCGACAAACGAGGATAAATCATTGTTCGCGTTTTATAAATTTTAATATATTTTCATAAAATTATTGACAATGTTATACAAACACGGTATCATGTATATGACTGTACCGAAAAAATTGATTCGGAGGAATATTATATGAAAAAACACCCCCGCAGAATTATTTCCGTTTTACTCGCAGTGATGATGATACTGTCTGTATTCTCGTCGCTTGGGTTCTCCTCGGCGGCTGCCGACGGCGAACCGCCGTATGTCGAATTCAACTCGGTTTTTGACCCGGACACGCGCGAGCTGTCCGTTACCGTCGAAATGCAGAACATTTCAGAGTATTGCACAGCGCAGACATTTTTTACCTTTGACACTGACGCCGTTTCGTTTATCTCGTCCGAGAACAGAAGCATTTCCGGTTTCTCGGTTACGTCCGGAGTTAACGATGCGGATGAGAACTACGTTTCCGCAGTGACGGTTAATAATTCGTTTTCATATGATTCTGTCGAGCTTGCCGATTTTAAGTTCAGCATAGCGGACGGCGTTGAAAAAGTATATCTGGATGCAAAATATTCTTTTACAAGTGAAACTTTGTCCGATTACAATTCGAGCAGTTCGAGAGAGCTTAAACTCGCTTCGCTTACCGGCGAGGACAACGACGAATATAATTTTATGTTTACCTCCCGCGCGGACGGCACTCTTCTTCTCAGTGCTTATAACGGCGAAAAAACCGAGATAACCGTTCCCGATTCATATGACGGAAAAGCCGTTACCGCCGTTGAGATTTCGGCGTTTGCGGGCAATACATTAATTACGAAAATCACGCTTCCCGATACGATTACGGACTTTACCGACTTTCGTTCTTCATATTACGACGGCGCGTTCGAAGGCTGTACGTCGCTTAAGGAGATAAATATTCCCTCGAAGATTACAAGCATAGATTCATATATGTTCAAAAACTGCAGTTCTCTTGAAAAAATCGTTCTGCCCCTCGGCGTTACGAGAATCGGAGATTATGCATTCAGAAGCTGTGAAAAATTAAAGGAAATCAGCATTCCCGAGAGCGTTCGCTCCGTGGGCGAGGGCGCATTCGAATACTGTTCGTCTCTTAAGGAGGTTGTTCTCCCCGCGGGACTTAAAAATATTGCGGACGAATTGTTCTACGCCTGTACTTCTCTCGAAAAAGTCACAATCCCCGATTCGGTTATCGAAATCGGATACAGCGCATTTTCGAACTGTTCCGCACTTAAAAGCATTGAAATCCCCGAATACGTTTCGACTATGGATCCATATGCGTTCAGTAACTGTACCGCGCTCGAATCAATCGTAATTCCCGAATATGCAATGACTCTCGGCTCGTACATTTTCTCGGGCTGTGAGAATCTTAACAATATTACGATTCCCGATTCCGTAACCGGTCTTAGCGCAAGTCTGTTTTCTGATACCGCATATTATAAAAATGAAAAGAACTGGACCGACGGTGTGCTGTTTATCGGCAATCACCTCATATCCGCAAAACCCGACGTTATTTCGGGCAATTACGTAATCCCCGAAAACGTTGTTTCCATAAGCGAATGCGCGTTCAGAGGCTGTGAAAAACTTACGGGCGTCACCATCCCCGAATCGATTCACACCATCCCCTCCGCCGCATTCTCGGGCTGTACCGCGCTCGATAATATTACGATTCCCTCATCGATTGCGTATATCGGCTCATATGCTTTCAGCGAGTGCAAGGCGCTTAAATCCGTAACGATTCCCGATTCTGTTTCGAAAATCGGCACGGCTGCGTTTGCCGACTGTTCGTCGCTTCATGAAATAAATGTTCCCGATTCCGTAGGCGGAATAACCGCGGGCACCGTTGCAAACACCGCGTTTTATGCCGACGACGCAAACTGGGACGGCGACGTTCTCTATGTCGGAAATCACCTCGTTACGTGCAAAAACAGAATTATCGAGGGCAATTACGTTGTCCGCGAGGGTACCGTTTCAATAGGCTACGGCGCGTTTGCAGAGTGCGATCTGTTAACGGGTCTTGAGATTCCCGCATCCGTTGCCGAAATAGGACTCAACGCGTTTGCAGACAGCAAACTGCTCGAAAAAATCGACGTTAAGGGCGACACCGAAATCGCATTAAATATGATAACGGGTACTAAACTTCACTCTGACAGCAGTCTTTGGGACAACGGAATTCTCTATGTCGGAAAGACGCTCATTGCATCCGATTCCGAAAAAGTTAAGGGCAGTATCAAAATTAAGGACGGAACAAAGAGAATCGACGAAGAGGCATTTTATCAGAACGAAAATATTACCGGCGTTACAATTCCCGCGTCGGTCGAGTATATCGCCGATTCCGCATTTGCGTACTGTTCGAATCTTAAAGATATTAAAATAGGCGATAACGTAAAAGGACTTGACTACACGGCGTTCCGCGGTACGGCGTACTATGATGACGACGCAAACTGGGCAGACGGCGCATTCTATGTAGGAAATTATCTTCTCGACAACGATTTTGACTCGGAAACCGAAAAATATACCGTAAAATCCGGCACCGTTGCAATCGGTTACCGCGCGTTTGCGGGCGCAGGTTCGATTTCTGAGGTTACGATTCCTTCGTCCGTACGCGAAATCGGTTCGAACGCTTTCAGCGGTACGTCTGTTTATGACAACGAAAAATACAACACCGACGGCGTTGTATATATCGGAAATTATCTTATCCACGCAGACCCCTACGGCGTTACGGGCGCTCTGAGCATAAAGGACGGCACGACAGCCGTTGCAAACTTTGCGTTCTCGGGATGCACGTCCCTTACAGACGTTTCGATTCCCTCGAGCGTTAAGTATATCGGCACGGGCGCGTTCAACGATACCGGACTTAAGAAGGTTTCGCTTGACGAGAGCGTAGAATATATCGGAGACACGGCATTCGGATATGTCGATTATATAGCCAAGGAAGTCAACATGGTTACCGACTTCACCGTTTCGGGATATGCCGGCACCGCAGCCGAAGCATACGCAGACGAAAACGGTTTCAGATTTATAACAATGTGTAAACATGCCGAAACTCAGCTCAAGAACGTCAAGGACGCGACATGCGAAGAGGAAGGCTATACGGGAGACACATACTGCACCGGGTGCGGTGATAAGCTCGCCGACGGCAAGGCTGTTCCCGCCCTCGGACACAAGAATGTTGATGTTAAGGGCACACCCGCGACATGTGAAAAAGCGGGACTTACCGACGGCGTAAAGTGCTCTGTCTGCGGTAAGATGACAAAGAAGCAGGAGAATATCCCCGCTCTCGGTCATAAGGAAACCGAGATTAAGGCTGTTCCGGCGACATGTGAAAAGAGCGGACTTACAGAGGGAACAAAGTGTTCGGTATGCGATAAAGTACTGAAGGCACAGGAGGAAATTCCCGCCCTCGGACATAAAAATGTTGATGTTAAGGGTACGCCCGCATCGTGCGAGAAAACGGGACTTACCGACGGCGTAAAGTGCTCAGTCTGCGGTAAGGCGATAAAAGAGCAGAAGTCAATCCCCGCCCTCGGTCACAAGAGCGTAACCGTAAAGGGCACCCCCGCAACGTGCGAAAAAACAGGACTTACCGACGGCGAGAAGTGTTCTGTCTGCGGTAAAATATTAAAAGAACAGAAGGAAATCCCCGCCCTCGGACATAAATTCGAAAAGGGCAAGTGCACCGTCTGCGGAGCATTCGACCCCGATTTTAAACTTGAAGTCAGCGGAGAAAATGATATCATTATAAATAATGAGACGCGTTCGGTAACAAATATTCCGACAAAGACTTCGGGTATGACGGCGGCCGATTTCAAAGCCCGCTTTAACGGCGATATCGAACTTCCGATTGCCGACGACGCACTTATTTATAACGGAATGAAGTTTACCTTCAACGGCGAGGAATACACCGTTACCGTTAAGGGCGACGTTTCTCCCGACGGAAAGCTGACCGCTTCCGACGCAAGACTCATTCTGAGAATTACCGCGAAACTCGAAAATGCGGACGAGATTATGAAGAACGGTGCCGACCTCAACTCCGACGGAAAGATAACGGCGGCCGAGGCGAGAATCATTCTGAGATTTGCCGCAAGACTTATTAAGTCAATCACTTGATACGGATACGGGGATGTTAAAAACGCCCGGACCGCAAAAAAACTATAAAAGCTGAATGTTTTTTTGCTATGAACCACCCTCACCCTCGGAGTACTTTTGTACGCCGTCGGGCAAGCCTCAAGCGCCGTTTTGGACGGCGCCTGAGGTTCGGTTGTTTCATTCCGAACATTTTTTCCTATCCCCGGAATGCAGGCTGTAACGGCACGAGTGAAGAGTGAATAGTGTCGGTACAAATTATGAGGGATTTGTCATTGCATGTAAATTATAAAATTCTTTTTTCCTATTCCGGTTAAGTAAATCAGGAGCTGTAAAACGAGTTTTTACGGCTCCTTTTTATGTTTTTAACGGCTTTTTTAATAAAAAATCGGTGAAGTGTTAAATTTAATTGACAGTGTTACACAATTATTGTATTATATAATTAATCATAATAATAATTCGGAGGAGTAAATATGAAAAAACGCATTAAATCCGTTCTTTGTGTATTTCTCGCATTAACGCTCACTTTTGCGGTATCATCTCCCGCGGGGGCTTTTCTGGGCGAGGAAAAGAATCCGAGCGACGACGCGTTCGGCTATACGTACGCGTTCGTTTCCGAAAATGAAATCGAGATAACCGCTTACTCGGGATATGAGACGGAGGTCACGGTTCCGTCTAAAATCGACGGCTATACCGTAGTCGGAATTAGGAGTTTTCATACCTATGAGGATTCTTCCTATCCGAATGAGTTTGTGCAAAAGGTTATTCTGCCGAACACGGTAACATATATTTCCGACGAAGCTTTTTATCAGCCGAC
>ERZ808246.2447-NODE-2447-length-11646-cov-3.298249_pt1 | contig 11646 bp, 7 predicted proteins | sample MGYA00521083_ERZ808246 | MGnify/ENA primary metagenome ERZ808246 (study PRJEB31516, sample SAMN03275577) | gut metagenome | biome: mammalia-associated habitat; material: feces | host: Papio cynocephalus | place: Kenya | collected 2012-07-07 ...
CGGCAGAGTTGACCTCTTTTTCTCCATTTATGTAGTCTTTTGCAAGATCAAGTGCGGACGGACTGTTTGCCGCCTGAAGATAAATAGCCTGTGCAAGAGGTTCAAGACCCTTTTCTCTTGCAACGGAGGCTCTTGTCTTTCTCTTCGGCTTGAACGGACGGTAGATATCCTCCAGTTCGGCGAGCGTTGCCGCTTTATCAAGTGCGGCGGAGATTTCGTCGGTCAGCTTTTCCTGACCGTCAATTGATGAGCGGATTTCTTCACGGCGCTTGTCCAGGTTGCGAAGATATTCAAGCCTTTCGGATATTGCACGCAGGGTCTGGTCGTCGAGTGTGCCGTGAGCCTCTTTCCTGTATCGTGCGATAAACGGAATTGTGTTGCCGTCGTCAATGAGAGAGACGACGTTTTCAATCTGCCATTTCTTTAATTTGAATTCGGTTGTAAGTGCAAGAATTATATCCATAAATTACCTCGTTTTAATTTGTCTGATGTCTGTGCCGTCAAAGCGGAGCAGGGTGTAGTTATTGAGAATTCTCGAAGCGATTCGTTCGCTATAGGTGTTCAGAAGCTGTTCTGGCGTAAGATTAGTGCTGATAATTGTCGGCTTGCCTTCAAGCTCTCGAGAATTAACGATGTTGTAAAGTGCGGAAACCGTAAATTGTGTTGTGAACTCCGTTCCAAGGTCATCGATTATCAGAAGGTCGCAGTCGAGTATATTTTCCTCGGTGTTGCCATCGGAACGTCCGAACTTCTCTTTTTCGAGCTTGTTAAAAAGATTCTGTGCGGAGGAATAGATAACTCCATAGCCGTCTTCAACCGCTTTACCTGCAATGGCAAGGGAAAGATGAGTTTTCCCGAGCCCTGTATGACCATAAAGCAGTAGACTTGAAGATTTTCGGCTGAATTCGGCAGCGTATGTTTTGCAAAAATCCAGCACACTTTCCATTCTGCGGCGAGGACTTGTGCCTACGCCGTCGGGATAGTAGTCAAGTTTGAAATTATCAAATCGACAGTTGTTAACAGGCAAATTTGAGCAAAGCTTTTCATATTCAAGCGATTTAAGAAGCTCCTTGAAACAATCGCACATGATTCCGTTGACGAAGCCTTTATCCTCACATTTTTTACAGCTGTAGCGAACGTCAAGCCAGTTCTCCGGGAAGCCTGCATTTTTGAGAAGCAGATTGCGTTGCGCCTGAGCGGAAAGATTGATTTCCGACAGCTTTCTTATGTATTCTTTGGCGTCGGCCGCACCCATGCCGAGAGCCTTGATTGTTGCCAAGCCTGCCGAGGACATCTTTTCCTCGGTCTCAAGAATTTCCGGAACAGCCGCAACGGCAATTCGATGGTGCTCCTCACGCTCGGCAAGAGCACGGCTTCTTCTCTCGGCCAGCTCCTGCTCGGCCTTTTTATATGTTTCCTTGCTGTATGCCATGTTCAGCTTCCTTTCTTGTATACCGGCAATGCATCGCCTCGGCGGTTAATTTCGTTAATATCAAATGACACGTTGGTCTGTGTAACAGGTGACTTCTTCCTGCGATATTCTTCTTTTTCTTTCTCAATATCGTCGGGAGTTTTGATTCCCTTGGAGTGCCAGTTCATCAGAATTTTGTTCATGTATGGGAAGCTTATCTTGCTTGAATGGTTTAGCATCTCCTCATATGCGAGATAAATCATTTCGACGTTAAATTTCAGCTCGACGGACCATGTTCTGAGATAAGCCGACTGTGATGAGGACGGGCGTGGATTTTGAATTCCCGCCATCTCGGCAAATTCTTTCCAAAGCTTGTTGCAGGAATTGAGAATTTTAATTTGTTCGTCCGCCTTTTCAATCGTGTCGATTTCCTTTTCGCCCCAGGTTTTGCCGACCTTTGAAATGTAGGAAAATCCGCTTTTGCCGACCGACTTGCAATAATCGACGAGCATATATATAACCTCGATCGGCAGACCGTAGTGGTCGTGCATCATCAAGAGAATGCTTCGGCTGTCATAGCCGAGGGTCTTACCGAGCATTTTTTCAATATCGGAGAACATTGCGAGAATTTCGGGATCCTCCTTGCATCTTGTCATTATCTGTTCACTTGACGGCTTCGATGCGGCGATTTCTTCAAGCTGCTTCGGCTGTTCCGTAACCTTTGGTTCTTCTGCTGTGATGGGAGCAGGGGCGACGGCGACATCTGTTCCAATAAGAACGCCCCAGCCGGCGATGACGGTCAGCGCATCCTCAACATCACCGACGCTGTAGCCGATTTCCTGCGATATTTTGGCAGCGTCAATCGGCTCGGATATGTGTCGGCATATCCAAAGCAGGGTCTTGAGCTGAGAGGCACTCGCCAATTTTATGTAGTTATCCACAACCTGAGTCGGCACAGCGAACATTGAACCGAGAACAGCGGAATTGAAAATATACGACATTATAAACTTCCTTTTGTCTTAATAATTGCATTCACCATAACATTATACACTTTTACGGCGAAAATTTAAACAGAAAAATTATATTTTACACGCCCTTTTCACAAATACAACCGCTTGTGCCGTTTGGCGGTATCAATCACAATTCGCTCGACAAAAACGCCAAAAAATGCTGAAAACGTGATGACTTGGGCGGAGCACGACCGAGCCGCAGCGAGACGGCGGACGGTGCAGCCGACTGAAGGTTGGTTCAGAATTTGCAGACTTCCACGGTGCTATGTGGCTCTCGCACTTCGCGATGAAGTTCAGTAAAGTGCATATTCCACAAAAAAATACAATTAATATTGTTTATTAACACTAAGACAAGTACCTTGCACTTTGACAAAAAATAATTTATAATACTATATGTAATGGTATAGTCAGCTTTTTCTGCGCAATTCGCATGTCTCAATCGTGCGACATTGTTTTTAATTTGTATAATAGGAGTGTTGCTTATGAAACGCAGGATTTTGTCCGTTGCCATAGCACTTATGATTTTGACTGTCTCGGTGATTCCGGGACTTTCGGCCTTGGCGGCGGGAACCGTTCCGAGCCTTTCCGGCGGAGTTTATCAAATCGGAACGGCCTCTGAGCTTATTTGGTTTGCCAACGCTGTAAACAGCGGCTCGCAATCCATAAAGGGTAAGCTGACTGCGGATATTCAGCTCAACACAACCGGCTCAACGGCTAACAAGTGGACGCCTATCGGTACGCAGGAAAGTCCTTTCTGCGGAACATTTGACGGAGACGGACATACTGTCAGCGGCGTTTATGTTGATTCGGGTATCGACTGCGCAGGCTTCTTCGGCAGCGTTGTCATGCCGAGCGAATATAACGAGGATTCGGATGTTCCCGAGAAGATGACATCGGAATTTGTTCTTCAACATACGCAGACAAGCATTAAGAATATCAAGATAACAAATGCTGAAATCCACGGCGGCTACAGCGTCGGCGGACTTGTCGGTTATGCCGAGAATCTCGGGATTTCAGACTGCTCATTTGACGGTAAAGTTTACGGTACAGGAAACAGCGTCGGCGGTGTTGTCGGCTGGTCATACTATTATACTGTTATCAATCAGTGCTATTCAACAGGCTCTGTAAGCGGCAGTCAGCGTGTCGGCGGTATCACTGGCTATGCTAACGGCAACTCGGTTATTGTAAAGAGCTACAGCGATATGGCTGTTTCAGGCAAAATGAATATAGGCGGCATTGGCGGTACTCTTTCGGGAGCATTTCTTGAGGGCTGCTTCTTCCTTGGCTCTGTTTCGGCGGAGGATACGGTCGGCGGACTTGTCGGTTATGCCCTGTTCTCAACAATTTGTGACGCTTATGCCATTGCTCCTGTTACAAGCACGGGCAAAGAGGTCGGCGGCGCAATAGGTTCGGTTTACGGCAGCGAATGCGAAAGCAGCTTCTATAGCTATGAGACCTCCGGCGTTGACGGTACGGCAGGTATCGGACGCACATTGGCAGATATGAAGCTTTCGGATTTTGTCAAGGAGCTGAACGGTAAAAAAGCATATTTCTGCTTTGACTATACGGAAATCAACAACGGATATCCCGTTCTTGCATGGATGCTTTCGCTTGATGTTTGGGCGGGTGACCGCTCTGTTCCACAGAAAAATTCAAGCGGTACATATCTTATTTCAAAGCCCTCGGAGCTTGCGTGGTTTGCGGCTCTGGTAAACGGACAGCTAAGCGGCATGGACGCAAACCCTAATGCCAATGCTACTGTTACGGATAATCTTCTTATGAATATAAATGTCAATGACGAGAGCTTCGGCGTAATCGAATGGACGCCTATCGGAATTGACGAGGCTCACGGATACAACGGCATCTTTAACGGCGGCGGATATAATATCGCAGGCCTTTATACGTCGTCAACCTCCGGAAATAACGGTAATAATATCGGCCTTTTCGGTTATGTTAATTCCGGTACTGTTACAAACACGGTTGTGCTTGACGGTAAAATCTCAGGCATTGAGAATGTCGGCGGTATTGCAGGCTATGTAAAGAGCGGCTCAGTCCTTAACTGCGCCGTTGACAGTGAAGTCAGCGGTGATAAGGCGGTCGGCGGAATTGTCGGCAACCTTGGCGGTTCGACGGCAAGCGTAACAACGTGCGGTATGCTCGGCAGTGTCGTCGGAACGAATTATTCGGATGATAAATCATTCCTCACAAATGTCGGTGGCGTTGTCGGTTTCAGCAATAAAGCAACTGTAAACAAATGCTTTAACTATGCGACTGTCAGCGCACCGAATGCGAGATTTGTCGGTGGAATCCTCGGCTATAACTCCGCAGGAACGCTCACAAACAGCTACAATACGGCCGCACAGATAAGCGGCAACGTTATGGTCGGCGGACTTGTCGGCTACAACAACAACGGCACAGTCAAAACCTGCTATACCTCAGGCAAGGTGACCGGTTCAAGTCAGGTTGGTGTCGCTTTCGGCAATACACTCGGCGCAAATGTTTCCGGTATAATATTTGACGGTACTTACAAGACAAACCTGTTAACAACGGGTGCGACGGAGAAAACCTCCGCACAGATGACAGGTTCATCATCTGTTTCAAATATCGGGTTCTCAAGCTCCGATTGGAGAGCAACTGCGGATGATACATATTTCTATTATTATCCTCAGCTCACTTCAATGTACAATATGTCCTCCGTCAAGGCGATAAAGGACGGTTCGGTCAGGAGTGTAAAGAGGGTTCAGGATAAATATGTTGCCAAGGTTCAGATCGACGGCCGCACGGACACATATTATGAAACACTTCCCGAAGCGATTAGCTATGCTTCAAACACAAGCTCAACGGTTCTTCCTACGGTTTATATTATTCGTGATACAGAGCTTAACTCGACCGTGAACATCACTTCAGAAATCGGAATTTTCTCTGAGGACGGAGCAACTCTTTCAAGAGCGGCTTCGCTCACTGCTCCGATGTTCAATGTTACGGGCAAGCTTACGTTAGGCTCAAAGGTTTACGGCGACGACAGCTCTGCAGATTTCTATATCGACGGCGGCAAGGTTGCGGCAACGGCTTCGGCAATCAAGGTCGCAGAGGATGCAACCTTAACAGTTCAGCCGGGCGTTGAATTCTATGATTTCAGAACGGCCGAGCAGTCGGCGGCGACAGTAATGGGCGCATTGATTTACAATCATGGCACAACCGAGATCGTCGGCGGTATTTTCAGCGGCAATATCGGCACCTCGGTCGGCGGCGTTATTTACAACCTTGAGGGTACTGTAAATATAAGCGGCGGTACATTCAAATCGAATGAAGCAACTCAGGGTGCGGTTCTTTATAATAACGGCGGACAGTCCGTTATAACAGGAGGCACATTTAACGGAAATATTGCAAAGCTCAAGGGCGGAGTTGTGGCTTCATACAGTGTTTATGCCACTACGACTGTAGGCGGAAAAGCTTCAATGACCGCTAACCAGGCGACCTACGGCGGAGCAATTTGCGCAATGAATTATTCAACGGTTGAAATCAGCGGCGGTACGCTATCTTCGAACCGTGCATATTCCTCCGGCGGTGCAATTCAGATTGAAACGGGCGCAGAGGTCAGAATCTCAGGCGGCGATATTTCAAGCAACACTTCGGATAAAGCACTCGGAAACGCAATCTACAATGGAGCAACGCTCTCTCTTGATGCGGCAGCTCAGATTGATTCATCAAATGATATTTATCTTGTCAGCGGCAAGACGGTTGACGTCAGCGGAAAGCTCACATGCTCGGGCTATGCAGCAACAATAACTCCGCAGACATATGCCGAAAAGACAAAGGTTCTCGGCGGCAGTGCAATGAGCACGAACTATATGAAGTTCGGCCTTTCCAACTCCAACTGGTACACCCTTGCAAACGGTACAATCACCAGCATGGAGACCACGACGGTTGCCAGAGTCAGTAAGGCAGGAGCTTTCTCGGTTGAATACACCGATTTGGCAGATGCTTTTGCCGCAGTCTCGGCAGGCGAAACGGCGATCATTACCCTTGTTGCAAACGCTACCGTGTCCTCAACGATTACGGTCAATGGTGATGTAACGCTACTTTGCGACGATACGGGATATAAGGCGATTCGTTCGGGTTCATTTTACGGAATAATGTTCGATGTCAAGAAAGACTCGATTCTCAGATTGGGCACTTCGGTTGCCGATAACGTTCAGCAGTCACAGGCAGACTATGAAGCGGGCACGGATTCTGACGGATTGATGATAATCGACGGCGGCAAGGAGCTGACAGGTGTTGTCGGTGCTGCAGCTGTAAATGTTCAGACGGGCGGCAGCCTTTATATGCATGAAAAGTCCGTTGTTCAGAATTGCAAGAACACCACGACCGGTGCAATCACCGTTTCCGGCACAATGTACATCTACGGCGGAACGATAAGGAATAACGAATGCAATTACGGCAGCGTTTATGTCAGGTCCGGCGGCAAGCTCTTCACCTACGGAGGCGTTATTGCCGATAACAAATCCGCAACGAACGGCGACGCTGTTTATTCGCTCGGCAGAGTGACGAGAGTTGTTCAGACCTATAATTATCTCTATGTTGAGAGGCTGTATGACGAGAACGGAAACGATATCGGCTCGGCAGACCCTGTTGCAGCCGGCTCGTCAAAGACCGATATCCTGATAAAGAACGGTGAAGCGGTTTACAGCTCGACAAATATTATTTATATTGATACAGCAGAGAACGATATATATATCACAAGTATGTCGCAGGTTCCCGAACAGACCGAGTTCAAGCGTTACGTCATGACCATCGACTGTGCAAAATATACTGTCGGCAACGTTATTGTTTCCGGCAAAGATACGATTGATAATTACATGTATTTCAATACATATGTTGATGGCTATTGTATACTTTACACAGGCAAGCTCGGCATAAACAAGCTCGTTGCAAAGAGCACCTCGGGTCTGATTATTGACAGAAAAAATAATCTTGTTTCAGGCTTCAATTTCAATAATCTTACCGTAAGCAAGGTCGTTTCGCTCTTTGAAAATGAGGTAGTTTATATCAGAGTTTATGACGCAAAGAATACGATGATCAAGAATACGAACAATGTAACGACAGGCTGTACCGTAAGGCTGATTGATGCCTCGGGCAACGTTATTGATTCGCTCACGGTTGTTATTCACGGCGACGTCAACGGCGACGGCTATATTGACGGAAGGGATTCGGTCATAACAAGAGCCATTGCGGGCGGAATGCTCAGCGGCGATAATGTAACAGCGGCACAGACTGCGGCGGCCGACGTCAACTTTGACGGAACGGTTACTTCGATTGATTCCGAACATCTTGACCTTGCAGGCCTCGGCTTACAGACGATAGCTCAAAAGGCATAATAAAATTCAGGCGGTGCTTCGTAACAGAAACACCGCCATATTTTTCTCTATCATTAATATAATGGTTGAAAATTCACCTAATAAGTTTTTGCGTTATTTGTATTGAATTTTAAAAATGACTGTAATATAATTATTTTCAACATATATATAGGAGAAATTTGATTTTGGCAAAGAATAAATATGAAATAGACATGGTCAACGGCACAATTATGCCCAAGCTGATTACTTTTGCAATTCCGCTCATGCTCTCGGGTATTTTACAGCTTCTTTTTAATGCCGTGGATATAATAGTTGTCGGCCGCTTCAGCGGAAGTCAGTCTCTGGCTGCTGTCGGCTCGACTTCTTCATTGATAAATATGCTCACGAATCTGTTCATCGGAATTTCCCTCGGTGCAAATGTCCTTGCCGCCCGGTTCTATGCCGCAGGCAAACATAAGGAAATGTCCGAGACCGTGCACACTTCGATTTTAACTGCACTCATCAGCGGAGTTTTAATGATTTTTGTGGGAATTTTCTTTTCCCGTCCGGCACTTGAACTGATGGACACTCCGTCGGATGTTATCGAGCTTGCAACGCTTTATATGCGCATTTATTTCGTCGGAATGCCGTTCTTTATGCTCTATAATTACGGCGCAGCGATTCTGCGAGCTGTCGGTGACACAAAGCGTCCGTTGATTTTCTTGGTTGTTTCGGGCGTTACAAATGCGTGTCTCAATCTTTTACTCGTAATTGTATTCAAAATGGACGTTGCAGGTGTTGCAATCGCAACGGTGATTTCGCAGATGATATCCTGTGTTCTCGTTCTCATCTGTCTTTACAAAACCGACGCCGTTTATCAGCTCAGATTCAAAAAGCTCAGGATAAAATGGGAATACCTCGGTCAGATTTTCAGAATCGGCATCCCGGCAGGCATTCAGAGCACACTGATTAGCTTCTCAAATGTGCTTTTGCAGTCGTCTGTCAATTCATTCGGCTCAATCGCAATGGCAGGTTATACTGCTGCAAACAATGTTCTCAGCTTCCTTTATATGGGTGCAAACTCAATCACTCAGGCGTGCATGAGCTTCACCAGTCAGAACTACGGCGCACGCAAGCCGAAGCGAATGGACAAAGTTCTTATTGACGGTTTGATTTTGCAGGTTGTGATTTGCCTTACGCTCGGCGTGCTGGCCTATGTTTTCGGCAATCAGGTTTCGAGTATATACACCGATGACCCGAATGTTATCAAATGCTCGGTAGAGATTTTGGCTCTGACAACCGTTCCGTATTTCCTCTGCGGATTTATGGATACCTTCCCCGGCGTTCTGAGGGGAATGGGTCGTTCAACCGTTCCGATGATTCTTTGCTTGCTCGGTACGGTCGGTGTGAGAATTTTGTGGATTTACTGCTTCTTCCCGCATAACAGAACGCTCGGCTATCTGTTCATTTCCTATCCTGTTTCATGGATAGCAACAATAGTTATGCAGCTTATTTATTATATTTTCATCAGAAAAGAGGTTCACAAGGAGCTGAATACATCAAACGAGTACACGCTCGTTTAATGGTTGACAGGATTATTTTGACATGATATAATATCGCCACTGCCACCGGGTAGAGACGCAAATCGGCGTCCGTTGACACATCATTAGGTCTTTGAAGATGTGTCTGCGGACGTTTTTTTATTTTTAGGAGGAGAGCTTATGGCAAAGAAAAAGTATTTTACAACAGGGGAATTGCTTCTTTGGGGAATATCATCTCTGACAATTATCGTTTCTTTTTTGATTTTCGACCGTGAAAGCTGGTTGACGCTCGCCGCCTCGCTGATAGGCGTTACGTCGCTGATTTTCAACGCAAAGGGCAACCCGCTCGGACCGCTTCTGATAATCATTTTCAGCGTGTTCTACGGTTATATTTCGTACACGTTCAGATACTTCGGCGAAATGATAACCTATCTCGGAATGTCCGCACCCATGGCGGTTTTTGCGCTGATTTCATGGCTGAGAAATCCGTACAAGGGAAACAAGGCACAGGTGGCCGTAAAGGATCTCGGCAAGAAAGAAGCCGTATTCATGTTTATACTTTCTGCGGCCGTCACATTTGGATTTTATTTTATACTTGACGCCCTGAACACAGCGAATATGATACCGAGCACAATTTCGGTCACAACAAGCTTTTTGGCCGTTTATCTTACCTTCCGCCGCAGTGAATACTATGCGCTCGCCTATGCCGCAAACGACGTCGTTTTGATAGTTTTGTGGACGATGGCAACAATGATCGACATATCTTATGTTTCCGTAATAATCTGCTTCGTCGTTTTCCTCGTCAATGACCTCTACGGCTTCATTAATTGGAAGCGCATGAAGAAAATTCAGCAGGGGAGCAAGTAAATTTAGTCAAAATAAAACAGTTCTCAAAATCCAATGATTGAGAACTGTTTTATTTTTCGTATTGTTTTGGATTGTCTGTTTGCATTAAGATATAATCTATGCTTACATTATATAAATTTGAAAGTGAGACAAGTATTTCATCTGTAAGCGGCTGAACGCCGGTTTCGATATAACTGTATTTTCTTTGTGTAATACCGATTTTATCCGCAACCTGCTGTTGTGTCATATCGTGATCTTCCCGAAGATCCTTAATTCTGTTATTCATTTTAAATCACCGAAAATATTTTAATATAGATGAATATTATCTATTGACATTTAGATAAAATTAGTCTAAAATTGTTTTTGATATTTTGTAGTAAAGATATTATGATCATAAAAAAGAAAGGAAGATTTTAATGAAAAAAATAATTGCGGCAGCACTTTCAATTTTAGTAGCTGCATGTGGCTACACAATGGTCGATAAGGCAACTGATGATAGACTTGTTACTCTTGAAAAACAGGCATCATCATATCAAGCAGACATTTCTGATTTGCAAGAAAGAGTAAGCAAATTGGAATCTTTGACCACAACTGCACCCGATATTCTCGCATATAACAAGAATCAAATTGTTGCTTATTATAACACCTGCCTTCAAAGCTCATATGCTCAGACGAAAATGACCGACGTTAAAACAGAAAAGGTAACAATCGATGTTGATTCCGTTACAATTAATGGAAGGGAAAACGGTACGGTAACAAATATGGCGAACCTCATTGCTAACAACAATCAGAAGCAGATCGAGGATAGCAAGAGCTTCTCAATAGGTATATCCTCTGATGGCACAGCGGCAAGTACCTTTGTTCTTCCGGCAAATCTTTCTTCCGCCGGCGTTAAAAGTGCAAGTATTTCGAAAAGTGGAAGAGGATATAAGGTGGTTATAACTCTCATTTCTGAAAGCTGCGAGCACAACACAAAGCCGCCGTATAATGCTTCATGTGCATGGCCGCTTGATATCAATGAGGTTGACGGTGCATTAAACGGATTTGCTAAAATCACAAATGCTCAGTTCGATTATCCGGGCACAATGCTCACCGCCAATATCGATGCGGCAGGACGTGTCAGCTACGTTCGAGTTGATATGCCTCTTACCGTTAAAGACGGTACAGGTGTTGTTACAAAGAACATCCCCGGTGTTAAGGGTATGGTAATTGCTGCATCGGTTCACGGTCAATGGACTTGCACTCACACAATGAGCTTCTAAAGGGAAAATAATTAGGATGAGGCATTATCTTTTACGGAGGGGATAAAGAAAATTTATGCTGAAATCAGTAAAAGAGCAGAGTTTCCCCTTTAAATCCATTCCAATCTAATGAAAACAAAAAAAGCCATATCAATATTGAAAAGAAAAGAAATGTAAAGAATTAAAAGACAAAATATAGTAACCAAAGATAGAAAGAGAAACGATAAACAACATATAGTATGTGAAATAAAGAACTCTACC
>ERZ808246.2448-NODE-2448-length-11644-cov-13.766330_pt1 | contig 11644 bp, 13 predicted proteins | sample MGYA00521083_ERZ808246 | MGnify/ENA primary metagenome ERZ808246 (study PRJEB31516, sample SAMN03275577) | gut metagenome | biome: mammalia-associated habitat; material: feces | host: Papio cynocephalus | place: Kenya | collected 2012-07-07 ...
AAAAAGGGCTTGGCAGGCAAACCCAACAACTGACAACAAACAACCATCAACATTTCCCCTCTATCTATATAAACGAAATAGCCACCCCTAAAAACAACCTCTTTGTATTAGAAATTCGTTGAATTTAAGTAAGCAATGGCCATAGTAATACAAGTTACTCAGGTTGCTCATGCCTCAAAGTCTTCCAGTTCATAATCCTTGCCATTCTCATTAGCCACAATCTTCTTAACTTCTTCCTGGGCAGAATCCAGTTTGGCATTGCAGATCCGGCTGAGTTCTACAGCATCCCGAAATGTTTTCAGAGAATCTTCCAGCGAAAGATTCCCATTCTGCAACTGTTCAATCTGTTTCTGCAATAAATCGATGGCTTTTTCAAAGGAAATATTTTCTGTATCTACTGTCATAGGGTTCACGCTTTCTTCTGTACATCACATACGACGGACTGGATTGTACCGTTGGTTACCACTGTTGTCATTGTATCTCCTATAGCTACCTGATCGACGTTCGCTACAGGCGTATGGTCCTCTTTCCATGTCATAGTATATCCACGCGCCATGACAGCCAATGGGCTTAATGCGTTCAATTTGGCCGTCAGGAGGACAAACTGATGCTTCTTCTGCTCCAGTATCGTAGACATGGTATGAACCATTTCCTGATGCAGACTGTCACGGAATTGCATCTGGTCGGATATTTTATTTTGCAGACAATTCTTACCACGCTCTATCAGAGAAGCAATCCCATTCTTATAGGCATTGACATCAATGACAGCGATTTCAGCAGCCTGGGAAGGGGTGGCCGCTCGTCTGTCAGCAGCAAAATCACAAAGGGTAAAGTCTGTTTCATGCCCTACGGCGCTGATCACGGGAATATCGGATGCAGCGACAGCCCGTACTACCGGTTCTTCATTAAAAGCCCACAGGTCTTCTATAGAACCGCCGCCACGGCCTACAATCAGAAGCTCTGCCAATTTTGTCCGGTTAAAGAACTCGATGGCCTTTACAATTTCACCGGCCGCTTCCTCTCCCTGTACCTTTACCGGATAGAGAAGAATCCTGACGCCCGGATTTCGTCTCCGGGAAACGGTGATGATATCATGGACAGCTGCACCGGAAGAAGATGTCACTACGCCAATTGTCTTTGGAAGAAGGGGTAGCGGTTTCTTCCGCGACTGTTCAAATAGACCTTCTTGCAAGAGTTTTTCTTTGAGGGCTTCGTAAGCCTGCATCAGGCTGCCAATGCCATCGGGCCGCATAGCCATCACCTGCAGCTGATAGGCCCCATCCCTCTCGTAGACAGAAATAGAACCAAACGCAACTACCTTCTGCCCATTCTTGGGGACGAATCTCATTTTATCTGCATATCCACGAAACATGACACACCGCAAAGCGGAACTGGCATCTTTCAGCGTAAAATAGCAATGGCCCGATGCATATCTCTTGAAATTGGAGATTTCACCAACCACAGGAATTTTAGACAACTCTTCATGGCGCTCAAAAATCTCCCGGATATGCCGATTGATATCACTGACAGAATATCCTTGTGTATCCATATCATTTCTCCTTTTCAGCATATTTTGTATAATTCAACTTACCATATTATAAGATAATTCCTCGCTTTTTTAAATTCATACTATTTTTATACTACAAAAAAACGGACTCCTCACGGAGTCCGTTTTTATCGCATGCTTGAGCTATGCCGCAATGATTATTTCAGTTCTACGGTAGCGCCTGCAGCTTCGAGTTTCTTCTTCATTTCTTCAGCTTCAGCTTTAGCTACGCCGGTTTTAACTTCTTTCGGAGCGCCGTCAACTACAGCTTTAGCATCTTTCAGGCCAAGGCCGGTGATTTCACGAACGGCTTTGATAACCTGGATCTTCTGAGCGCCAACGTCTTTGAGGATAACGTCGAATTCGGATTTTTCTTCTTCAGCTGCTGCTGCTGCTGGAGCTGCTGCTGCTACAGCTACTGGAGCTGCTGCGGATACACCGAATTTGTCTTCGATAGCTTTTACGAGTTCAGAGAGTTCGAGAACGGACATTTCTGCAATAGCATTAAGGATTTCTTCGTTAGTCATTTTTATTTCCTCCATGGAATATTTATGCGTAAATCTTACGCAGATTCTTTCTGTTTACGCAGTGCTTCGAGAGCATATGCGAGGTTCTGAATATTGCCGTTGAGGGCACGTGCCAGTCCAGTGATAGGAGCCAGCAGGGTTGCTGCAACCATACCCAGAAGCTGTTCCTTGGATGGCAGGTCTGCCAGTGCCTGAACAGCTTTTGCGTCGATGACTTTGCCATCGAGTACGCCAGCTTTGACTGTGATAGCTTCGCTCTTGGTTTCTTTCAGGAATTCTTTCAGAGCTGCTGCCGGTGCTACCGGATCGTCTTTGCAGGTTGCAAGACCATTCGGGCCCTGAAGCAGATCGTCGAGGCCTTCGAGACCAAGTTCGTCAGCTGCGATACGAGTCAGTGTGTTTTTAATAACCTTGTATTCAACACCGTGTGCAAGGAACTTACGACGGAGAAGCATCGCATTCTTTACATCCAGTTTGTTGAAGGACAGAAGAATAACGCCCTGGGATGCCAGTTTTTCCTTCATTTCGGCAACAACGGCTTCCTTTTCTGGACGAATTCTTACTTCATACTTTTCTTCGCTCATAGTACACCTCCTCTGCTAATGGATTTATATTTATCACGTTAGCTAAAACGACCTCGCAACGCTCGCGAGGTCGTGTACTGGCTTTGCAGTACTCAGCCTCGGGAGGCGGGCCTTGGCCCTTTAAAATTTCTTACCGCCGGTCTTAAGCTAAGTGTAAATAGGTTAATTAAGCTTTTGGTGCTACTACCTTGGTGATATCCATATGGATGCCAGGTCCCATGGTAGAGCTGATGGTGAGGCTCTTCATGTACACGCCCTTAACAGTGGAAGGACGAGCTTTCTGAATGGTATTGAAGATAGCCAGAAGGTTCTGTTTCAGTTTGTCTTCGTCAAAGGATACTTTGCCGATGATAACCTGTACATTGCCTGCTTTATCGGTACGATACTGTACCTTGCCGCCTTTGATTTCGTTGACAGCTTTGGTAACATCCATGGTTACGGTGCCAACCTTCGGGTTTGGCATGAGGCCTTTCGGTCCGAGTACACGGCCCAGACGACCAACTACGGCCATCATGTCCGGTGTAGCTACTACGACGTCAAAGTCCATCCAGCCCTGCATAATCTTATCGGCCAGTTCTTTTCCGCCTACGTAGTCAGCGCCTGCTGCTTTTGCTTCGTCTTCTTTGTGGTCTTTAGCAAAAACGAGAACTTTCTTTGTTTTGCCAGTGCCAGCAGGAAGAACGGTAGCGCCGCGGAGCTGCTGTTCTGCGTATTTCGGGTTGATATTCAGGTTGAAAGCAACTTCTACAGTTTCATCAAACTTTGCGGATGCTGCTTCTTTAACAAGCTTTACAGCTTCGTCGATGTCATAGAGCTTATGACTGTCAACGATGGCTGCTGCTGCTTTCTGTTTCTTTGTCAGTTTTGCCATTGTTTCCTCCTATGTGGTCTTTGGGGTCTTACCCTGCCACGAACGGGTCAGTCTTAGTCTACAACTTCGATGCCCATAGAACGGGCTGTGCCTTCGACCATGAGCATTGCTGCTTCAACGTCGTTAGCATTCAGGTCTGGCATCTTTGTTTCAGCGATTTCCTTGACCTGAGCTTTGGTGACTTTACCAACTTTGTTTTTGTTTGGTTCACCGGAAGCTTTTTCCAGTCCAGCTGCTTTCTTCAGAAGAACAGCTGCTGGCGGAGTTTTACAAATGAATGTAAAGCTTCTATCTTCAAAAACGGTAATTTCTACAGGGATGATCAGGCCTACCTGCTTAGCAGTGCGATCGTTGAAGTCTTTAACGAAGGCCATGATGTTAACGCCTGCCTGGCCGAGGGCCGGGCCTACTGGCGGTGCTGGAGTAGCTTTACCAGCTGCAACCTGCAGTTTTACAACTTTAGAAATTTTCTTTGCCATAATGTTACACCTCCTTGTCCTTTAGGGAATGTGGTACTTACGGGCTGTAACGTGCCCTCCCACGGTGGGACGAGCCTAGTTCGAGGCAGTCCCACTAACTGTTATAGAATTACTGAAGTGGTTCAAATGCACCAGCTTCAAGTTCTATCGTAGTGGTAGTTCCAAAGTTACTGATGTCAGCCTTGATCTTGGTCTTGTCATCAGCGACTTCGATAACAACAGCCGTGCGGTCTTCGAATACGCCTTTGGTAATTCTGACACGGTCGCCGACTTTGACGTCGACTTCTGCTGGTTTTGCTTTGTTCATGCCGTGAATGATGCGGTCAGCTTCTTCATCAGAAAGCGGAATCGGCTTAGTGGTGGTGCCAACGAATCCGGTCACGCCTGGTGTGTTTCTGACAACATACCAGCTGCGGTCATTGACTTCCATTTTGATCAGAAGATATCCAGGGAATACCTTGTGGGATACCATCTTGGTCTTGCCGTCTTTTTCTTCTTCTTCGTCCTGAAGAGGGAGCAGAATTTCAAGAATCGTATCATCCATGCCCATGGAATGAACTTTGCGGGTCAGTGTTTCTTTGACTTTGTTTTCATATCCGGAGTAAGTATGAATTACATACCAGCGGATATCTTTTTCAGAGCCTTCGCTTGGCGCACCGATTTCGGTGGGCGCACTGACTTCGGGCTTTTCCTGTTCAATTTTCTTGTTAGTAGCTTCGATATCAGACATAGCTCTCCTCCTTTCAGCCTACAGTAGTGACTAACAACTTGGAGAGACCAGCGAATACGAAGTCTACGGCAACAATCAGGAAAGATACCAAGATGACAGATACGATGGTGGTAATGGTGTAGTTAATCATCTGGCTTTTGGTGGGCCAAATGACTTTTTTCATTTCCATTTTCGTTTCTTTGAAGAAACGGGACCATGCACTGTTTGCCTGCTGTGCTCTTTCGGTTCTGGTTGCTGCAGATGATGGTTTACGCTTCGCCTTGGCCATGCTCACACCCCAGTTCAATAATCAGAAATTATTTTGTTTCCTTATGAAGGGTGTGTTTGTGGCACCATTTGCAGTATTTCATCAGTTCCACACGTTCAGTGGTGGTCTTCTTGTTTTTGTTTGTACGATAATTGCGGCGCTTGCATTCTGTGCATGCAAGAGTAATTCCTTCACGCATTATTTACACCTCACTCAATCTTTCTTCGGCTCACAGCCAATTAACATGCTTGATTAGTATATCACAAATCGATCATAAAGTGCAAGAAGAAAATTGCACTTAAAAAAGCCGGGCCATCCCAGCGATGGATTTATATTACCACAGTTACTTTTACTTTGCAAGTTTTTTATATGAAAAATAAAAAATGCTAGCGAAGAGTCATTTATGAATCATTTTCTGCTCAAACCTTTTCTATACCACTGGTCTTTTATTTTAAATCAAATATTTACATTATATATATTAACCCATGACATCTTCTTTTTATACTATAAATACATTTATATAGTTAACAGATAACAGAAATCAGACCAGAAGTTAGAAAACGATTCATTGGTTATCTCTTCCAAAGGAGCTTATATGGAAATAGTTTTACGTCATATTTTCAAATCTTATAGTGACAAACCTATTATTCAAGATTTTTCACTTACCATAAAAAGTGGTTCTTTTACTACTTTGCTAGGTCCATCTGGCTGTGGAAAAACAACTTTACTCCGCATGATTGCCGGTCTCGAAATTCCTGATAAAGGAGAGATTTACCTAGGAGATACTTGTGTATTCTCTAGCACAAAGCATATTTTTATTCCGCCGGAAAAACGGCATTTGGGATTTGTATTTCAAGATTTTGCTTTGTGGCCTCATATGACGGTCTTTGAAAATGTAGCATTCGGACTACGTGCTACCGGGCAAACTTCCCATATAGATGAAATCGTAACAAAAGCGTTGGGGCAAGTCGAGTTATTTGATTTTCAAAATCGATATCCCAATGAATTATCCGGTGGTCAACAGCAGCGAGTCGCTTTCGCCAGAGCCATTGCCTATGGCAAAGACTGTATCCTTTTTGATGAACCATTGTCTGCCCTTGATGCCAAGCTCCGAGTCGAAATGAGAAGAGAAATCCGCGATTTAGTTTCCAAGCTTCATGTGACTGCTGTTTTTGTAACCCATGATCAGATGGAAGCGATGGAAATGAGCGACGCCATCGCGGTTCTCTCTCAGGGCTGTACTGAACAATATGGTCCGCCAGAAAACATATATCATCAGCCAGCTACAACTTTTGTTGCCAAATTTGTAGGTTCCTCCAATTGGATTGATGGGCACCATCTTTTCCGCCCAGAAAAAGCGCGCCTTTTCAGTAAAGCCAATGACATATCCTATGAAGTCTCTATCATATCCAGTCAATTTCGTGGACAGGACTACCAAATCCATTTGGATTGGCAAGGCAAAACATGGACACTTCTTTCCCCTACTGCCATATGTGCAGAAAAAAAGATGCGTATCTATGTAAATCCTAACGACATCATCACTGTATAGGTATCTACGTAAGAAAATAGGATGTCTAATCATGGAGTGGCGGGGATCCATTGGGCTTCTTATTCGCTAGGAAAGCCATGATTAAATCAGTGTTTCCCTAGCTACCATACCTGCCTCTCACCTATAGAATCTGATACTGCAATCATGACGCAATTCATTCATCATACATTTTGCGCGTCACACATTCATATGTAAAGAAAAGGAGATTATCACAATGAAAAAGTCTATCACCAAAATTCTTCTTGCCAGCATGGCATGCACCCTGGCTATGAGCTTAGCTGCTTGTGGCACCAAAACTGATGCACCCAAAGCTGCTTCTTCCCAAGCCCCTGCTTCAGGAAAAGTTACGGTTTACATGCCTTCTCCTGCAGGCCTTTCCAATAAAATTGCCAAAGGTTTTGAAAAGAAAACCGGAATTAAAGTAGAACAATTTCAGGGAACCACCGGTGAAATACTAGCAAGACTAGAAGCAGAAAAATCCAATCCAGTGGCAGATGTAGTGATCCTAGCATCCTGGTCCGATGGCCTATCTATGAAGCAAAAAGGTGAACTTACTGCCTACCAGCCAAAGGAAGCAGACAAACTGGTGAAAGATTTCAAAGACAATGATAATACCCTTTTTGGGTATAGTGCCTCTGCTGTAGGTGTCATTTACAATAAAAATGTCTTCCCCACCCTCGATGCAGACTGGAGTGAATTAGCCAATCCAGAATACCAAGGAAAATTGGCTATTCCCGATCCGGAAAAATCAGGAGCTTGCAAAGATTTCCTCGCCGGCTACGTCTCCAAATACGGTTGGGACGCTTTGGAAGGAATGGCAAAAAATGGCATGAAAGTACCTGGTGCTAATAAAGCAGCTCTGGAAGCTGTCACAACTGGTGAAGTTGGCATTTTGGTCGCTGGCGTTGACTACAATGCCTATTCTTCTATCAAAAAAGGAGAACCTCTGGCTATCTATTATCCAAAGAGTGGAACCATCGTAAATCCCCGTCCTGCCATGATCATGAAGAGTGCCCCCGATAAAGAAAATGCACAGAAATTTATGGATTATCTCCTCTCTGATGAAGTACAGCAGATGGTTGCTGATGCCAACTTACTGCCTGGACGTCAGGATGTAAAAGCTAAGAATATCCAACTCTCTGATATCCCACAAATTCCAGCCGACTGGACAAAGATGATGTCTATCGCTTCGGAAACGGCTGCTAAATTAAATGCACTTTGCAAGTAAGGATTTCCTATGACCTCTATCAAAAAGAACATTGACTTTCTCCTGGTGGGAATTGCCCTCTTTTTCCTAGTGGTTTGCCCGTTGCTTACGATTTTTGTCAAGGCAGTCATCATCAATGACTGCCTTGATTTTTCCTATGCATGGACAGCCCTTCAGGAAGAGGGAAATATCCCTATGATTCTCCATTCTCTCCTTTTGGGAATATGGGTTGTCTTCGGCTCCACAGTGATTGCCCTTCCTCTGGCCTATCTTTTTTCCCGTACGGAATGGGCCAAAAAGAAAAACTTTGACCTGCTTTTTCTTATTCCTTTTATGACGCCTCCCTACATTGCTTCCATGGGATGGATTCTTTTCATGCAAAAGAGAGGTCTGTTTGCTCAACTTTTTCCAGCTTTTCCTAATGGGATTCCCCTCTTCTTTACCTTAGGTGGTTTGGTCCTTGTGATGAGTCTTCATTTGTTTCCTTTCATGATGATTCTTCTAAAAAACGCACTGATCCACATCCCCTCCAGTTTGGAAGAATCTGCTGCCGTCATGGGCGCTGGTTTTGGTCAGCGCCTTAGAAAAATTCTTATCCCCCTTCTATTTGGCAATTACGCCATCGGTGCCCTTCTCATTTTTGTAAAAACCCTTTCAGAATACGGCACGCCCTATACATTGGGCCGTCGCATTGGTTTTGATGTATTTACCACCTCTATCCATCGCTATGCAGCGGTGGCTCCTATTTCCTTTGGCAAAGCAGCGGTCCTTGCTTCTATTTTAGTCACCATTTGTCTATTTCTTTGGTTCATCCAAAATGAAATTACCATCCGTAAAAGCTACTCTCTTGTCACAGGAAAAGGAGGTGGAATAAAACTGACTCCTTTATCCCCTCTTGGAAAACTCTTAGCCGGAGGATACATATCCATTGTTGTCTTTTTTTCCATTATTATTCCCTACTTCTCCATTCTTTCTACCTCACTGATCAAACTTCGCGGATTTGGTTTGCAACCAGGAAATTTCACATTTTCTCATTATGTAGAGCTTTTCAGTGAAACAGAAAATGATGCATTAGCAGCTATCGGAAATAGTCTCTTCCTTGGCATCGTCTCTGCATCGCTTTGTGCTATTTTAGGAACTGTCATTGTAATCACTGTGCGACGCCATAAAAAAATAGGGAAATCCTTAGAAGCCATGAGTTTACTTCCTGAAATGCTTCCTGGCATTGTACTCGTCATCGGTGTGATGCTTTTTTGGAATGATATTTACAACATCCTTCCTCTGTACAATACCATGGGCATTCTAGTCATCACGTATGTCATCCTCTTCTTACCTTACGCCGTACAGTACATCACCTCTGCTTTCACCCAAATGGGGCCACGCCTCATAGAAGCAGGACAAATCTTTGGTGGTAGCAGCCTGTATATTTTCCTCCATATTACGCTTCCTCTCATAGGTAAAGGAATCGCTGCCGGCTGGATGATGACATTTATTATTTCTATCAGAGAACTGGTTGCGCCAAGCCTCATCGCACCGCCCAATACCCTTGTCATATCTACGTATATCATGAGAGAATTCGAACAGGGCAGCGTCTCTCTAGGTATGGCTATGGCTGTTCTCTGCGTTGCCATTACGGTCACGTCACTTCTCCTGTTAAAAAGACATATTCACTGGTAAATTAGTGGATAACCATTAATTCATAAGCTCGATATTCGCTACATATATGCTGTAAAATCTTGGTATTCAATTGCATAGAAATATAGATTATCCAATACATTACAAAAAAGGAGATCTCCTAAGAGACCTCCTTTTTTTTGCTTATTTACTGATTGATTCAAGGAAACAGATCAATTCGTCATAGGGATATTAAAATTTGTAGTTCAGGGAAACGTTCCAAGCGTTGTCATCGAATGTAGATTCATTGGCTTTGGTATATCCATCGATATCAAAGGCTACTTCACCACGGAGATATACATTTTTCTGTAAAGCGACCTGGGCTACAGCATTCCAGAATTTCATTTCCTTGTCGCCTTTGCTGAAGAAGTCATTGACCTGGTAGGTAGTACCACCAAAGTATGCCTTCTGTCCCACTCTGTTGTAAGCCACATCCAAAGTGAAAGAGCCAGGTTTCTTCAAATCCAAGGTGCCGTAGCCAAGGCCAGCCTGCCAGGTTTTGTTGTTATCATCTGCATTGGACTTCCAGTATTCACCATAGACACGAAGATCCTGCACAGGAACAACCAGATTCACGCCCCAGATGTTGTCAAAGCCAAGAGCTTTATCACCATTTACATCTTTTGCGTTCTTAGCATCAGAACCCTGGAATCCTACATAGGCAACACCCAACTTAGCAAAGTCAAAATCATAATCTGCCTGTGCTAAGAACATATCATGGGCTTTGACTTCCTCTTTGCTTTTATCTGCTGGAGCTGCTTTCCCTGTAACTACAGCAAAGTCACTGGCATTGAGCTGACCGAAGGCAACCTTTGCATCAAATTTGCCTTCTTTGTAAGCGACCTGCGCCCCATCATACTGGTCATCGTATTCCAGACCGCCAAAAATTGTCAGTGGCTGACGACCCAGGGTGACAGAAGTGGAGTCCCCCAAATTGTGGGTAACATAGATGCGATCCGCTGTAGTGGAAGAAGTATTATCCCCTTTGAAATCCATGTTATTGACCAGACGAGCCTGTACAGTGGTGCTATCATTGACCTGACCTTTGATATTGAGGCGAATACGGCCGTTGTATTTATCGGCTCCTTTAGCTGCGGTATCCTGATAACGCATACGAGCATCACCGGACCAGTAGATGTTGCCGACTTTCTTTTCCAGGTTGGAAACGCGAACACCCAGGTTTGCCAGTTCGTCAGCGTATTCGCCAGCCAGTTTGTCCAGAGTTGCCTGCTGTTCTGCGTTCAGCTGGTCTTCTTTTGCCATGAGGCGAGCAATGATCTGAGCCAGTTCATACCGGGTCATGTTTCTTTCGCCTTTGAATGTGCCGTCCGGGTAGCCTTCTACAACGCCCTGGTCAGACAGGTCGGATACGGCCTGGTAGGCCCAATCATTGGTGGATACATCAGAAAATGGATTTGCTGCGTATGCGGATACGCCAGCGGTGAGTGCGAGTGCAGCACCCAGTGCAAGAATCTTTTTCATAAGATTGCTCCTTTGGGGATATGTTTCCCATAAAATAATATCCCTATGTATATGGAAGGAAATCTTTGCTCGAGTGACCGTGTTTCCTCTGCTATTTCCTTCATCCCCGACCCATAGGAACTTCGTGGATACCCTCAATATACTTTCTAAATCATTGCAAGTCAATAGCATTTACTAACGTTTTACATAGGTTTTACCGTTAGTTTTAGTGACTGCAAAATCCACAGAGTCAATTTTACAAAAAAGAAACTTATTATAATATATGTCAAGACAAATGATAGACATTCCCGTATTATTTTTTGAGCTTACAAATTATGTTCATTACGAAGCATACCACTAGAACAGCCCCTCTTGTGTTCTTCCTCGGCGGGCAATGTTGTTAAGTTAAGAATTTGAGTTAATCGGTATGATTTCGCTGGAAGTTAAGGGTTCTTAAGGTTTTAAGGGTTCTTAGGGTTCTCGAATGTGCCTATAAACGCTAGCGTTATCATCTCATTTAAGGACCGTGAGAACCTTAAGAACCCTTAGAACTTAAAAAACCTTTCCAATGAAAGGGATCATCACATATTTTGCTTAACTTAATAACATTGCCTTGGCGGGTGAGATAAAACACTAGTGCCTTTAAGGATAATGTCATATTCCCTAATCCCCAGGGCCTAGCTACTAGCTACTAATCACCAGTCGCCAACGCATGAAAAAAGAGCCCTCACGAATGAGAGCTCTTTTTTAGATGCATTATATATTAGTA
>ERZ808246.2449-NODE-2449-length-11644-cov-4.633446_pt1 | contig 11644 bp, 10 predicted proteins | sample MGYA00521083_ERZ808246 | MGnify/ENA primary metagenome ERZ808246 (study PRJEB31516, sample SAMN03275577) | gut metagenome | biome: mammalia-associated habitat; material: feces | host: Papio cynocephalus | place: Kenya | collected 2012-07-07 ...
TCTCAATGTTTTCAGTTTTTTTGTCAAGCGTTTCCTCTTTTTGAATGAGTCGTCTCTCCTGGCGCTGGACTTCGCTTCTGCGTTCTCTTATCTCTTTGTCGAGTTCGTTACGCTGTTTGTGAATCTCGTCCTTAGCCTCGAGGATAGCTTCTTTTTTCTTTGATTCGGCCTGATTTACGGCTTCTGTGACGATTCTGTTCGCTTCCTCCGTGGCTGAGCCTATGGCGGCTTCGGCAACCTTACGGCGGTGAATCGTTCCGACAATAAAACCGACCGCGCCGAATATGACAGCGGCGGCGACTATCAGACCTATCGCTAAACCTGTGTTCAAATTTGCACCTCCGTTTTAAAATTTTTATCCGTAGAAGAACGCCTGAATATGGGCGTTCAATGCTTAATCGGAAACAATGCGTATATTACTACATTATTGTATTAATGTGTAAAACCTACAACATTATCTTTAATATTTTAGTATTTTTTTATCGTTTTGTCAAGTAGTATTCCTTTAACGATGTGAACAAATTGTAAACTGTTTAAAAAATTGTCGTCAAGTCAAAAATGAGCCCTGTATGATATTTTTTTCTTTAAAAGCATTGTTTATCGAATTTAAAACGTCTTTTTTATTCCCCGACCAAAGGGGCGAAACCAGCGTTTTTTTATCGCCGTCGCCCGTAATTCGGTGAAGAACGATGTCGGCGGGAATGCGCGGTATGAGATATTCGAGCAGTGATATATACTCCTCTTTTTCGAATGTTTTAACTTTTCCCGAGAGAAAATCCGAATATATCGGCGCGTCGGACGAAATGTAAAGCATGTGAAGTTTTAATCCCCATGTTCCCCGTTTTACGGCGAAATTTATGCTCTCGAGCATGTCCTCTTTTGTTTCGCCTGGCAGACCGAGAATTATATGCGTTACGACTTTGATTCCCGCTTTGTTCAGTTTCTTTACCGCCGAAACGTATTTTTCGTTCTCATAAGAACGGCGTATGTATTTTACGCTTGACTTCTTCGTGCTTTGCAATCCCAGTTCGACCCACACGGGTTTAATTTTGTTAAGTTTTTTTAGCAGTTCGATTTTTTCGTCCTCGAGACAGTCCGGGCGCGTTGCGATTGATAAAACCTCGATATCCGGAGATAAAACCGCCTGAGTGAAAATTTCTTCAAGGTAAGAAACCGGTGCGTACGTGTTTGTAAAAGACTGAAAATATGCGATATATTTTCCCGAGGAATTTTTTGCTTTAACGCGCAGTTTTGCGAGTTCGATTTGTTTTAAAATACCGCCCTTTTCGCAGAATTCTCCCGAACCTTTTTCCGAGCAGAATATACATCCGCCGAAACTTAACGAGCCGTCCCTGTTCGGACATGTCGTAACGCCCGACAGAGACAGCTTGTATAATTTGTGACCGAATTCTTTTTTGCAGTAATCGTTTAACGTAAAACAGCCCGTCATAATATCTGTCTGTAGTAAAGTCCGCCCGTTTTTTTAGACGGAAGTTTTTCTTTGTTTTTGAATATTTTATAAATCTTTCCGCACGTTTCTTTCTTTTCGAATGTAAAGTAAAGAAGCGAGAAATCGAGCGCGGATAAATCCTTGTCGCCTATGTACGTCGGAATGGAATTTAAAAGCGACGAGTATTTTTTATATGAGCACATTATGTAAAACGGAGTTTTGTATCTGTCCTCTATTTTTGTAATCCCGGTGCATTTTGAACACCCGTCATTAGTCTGTGCGGGACAAGCGCGGAAACGCATCAACGGCATAAATCCGTAGACAAACGCGCCCTTCGGCACGCTTGAGGACAGTTTTTTTATGTTGTCCATGGAGAGTTCTGCCGATACGACAATATCGCTTACTCCCATATCCGCATAAACTTTTGCGGCGGCGGAGTTTAATATATTTGTATAGTTCGACGCGTGAACACGGAATCCTTCGTTTATACAGTAATCGATAATTCCTATATTATCACAGTAAACGTCGTTTACGCCGAGAGTTTTAAGCCGGGCGAGCTTTTCCCTGACTTTTTCTTCATCCGACGGGTAAATAAGCGCGGGCGTTTCGGCGAAAACCGTACCCGCATAGGAATTTACGATATCGGGATTTTTAAGAATTTCGTTTAACGGCAGAATGATGTCGTCGTGCAGTTTTAAATTAAAAATCTGCTCTGCGGACGTAAACCTCATTCTTATTTTATTGTCGCCCGACGAAATGATACCTGCGGGTTCATACTCTTCATTTTTCGGAGAATCATAAAACTTTTTAGGATGCGGAACCGCTCTTTTTTCGTAAAGTGAGTCAAGCGCGCGCCTTCTCATTGAATTAAGCGACGACGCGGAGAGAGAAATGCCGTCGGCAATATCCGCATTAAATGAATTGATATAAAAAATCGTTCCGCCCGTTTTAGAAAAGCATTTTTTTGCAAAATCGTAATCAAGAGGCTTTGATTTCGCTTCTTCGGGAACGTCACCGTTTATTTTAACGGAATTTACGCCGTCGGAAACCGTAACGAATGACGAATTTTTATCCGCATGAAAATCGACCGAAATACCGGCGGACTGAATTTCATCCTTATATAAAAGCGCGAGGGAGTTTAAAACGTCTTTCGCGGCGGTTACGTCGTCTTTTAATCTGTAACCGAACATGTCAAGGTTTCGTCTGCCGGTATAATAACCGTCGGTAAAACCGCTTCTTGAAAATACGCTTCTCAATGATTCGGAATCATAACTGAGTCCGTCCCTTGATTTTTTACATGAATTTACCGCGGCGGCGACGTACTCGGGACGCTTCATTCTGCCCTCGATTTTAAGCGACGATACGCCGATTTTCTCAAGCTCGGGAATGTATTTAATCAGCGACGAATCCTTTAAAGACAGCGCGTGTGTTCTGTTGTGACATTTAAAATCAAGTCTGCACGGCTGGGCGCATCTGCCCCTGTTGCCGCTCCTGCCTCCAAGCATGGACGAGAGATAGCACATGCCCGAAACGCTCATACACAGTGCGCCGTGAACAAAAACCTCCGTTTCGATATCCGGGACTTCGCACATGGTTTTTATTTCGTCCTTCGTAAGTTCTCTCGGAGCTACGGCACGGACAAAACCGAGTTTTTTAAGCGCCTCGAGCCCCATGACGTTGTGAACCGCCGTTTGGGTTGATGCGTGAAGTCTTAATTCGGGACAGTGTTTTTTTATGATTTCGGCTATGGCAAAATCCTGAACTATAACGCCGTCAACGCCGGCTTCAGCAATCGCTTTTACTGCATTTTCCGCGTCCTCGTATTCGCTGTCGGTTATCAGGGTGTTTAAAGCGACATATATTTTTACGTTTCTTGCGTGCGCGTATGACACGGCTTTTTTTAAGTTTTCGGGGGTGAAATTTTCCGCCGAGCTTCGCGCCGAGAAACGGTCTAATCCGAGATAGACCGCGTCAGCCGAGCTTCGCACGGCGGATATGAGCTGTTCGAGCCCGCCCGCAGGGGCGAGAATTTCGGGATCAGTCATTTTTTATTCTCACTTTCTTTATGGGCTTTAAAAAGGTGTCCGGGTCTATATATAAATTTTTAAGAATCGGAATCAAGTCTATATATTCTTCCTCTTCGGGGTGTCCGTCATATTTTGCGTTCGCTTCTATATAGCCGTTATCCCAAAGGAGTATCTTTGTATACTTTTCCAAATGAGCCGAAGTTTTAAATCTGATGTTTACATTATTGTATTTAAAAGAGGTATAGAATCTGTCGTTGCTTAGTATTGCTTCATCGGACATTTAAAGTCCTCCTCTCTCTTGCTGTAATATTAATATACCAATTTTTTATTGAAAAATCAATAATCCGTTCGGTGAAAATCTTCTTGAAAAGATTATATATATGTAATACAATTATGTATAGGTGATTTTAATGGGAAAAAAGTGCAATATGTGCCCGCGCAGATGCAATGTCGACAGAAGCGTTAAAACGGGATTCTGCGGACAGAAAAATGTGCTGAAAGCCGCGCGCGCCGCCGCTCACTTTTGGGAGGAGCCGTGCATAAGCGGACCGGGCGGTTCGGGAACCGTATTTTTCAGCGGGTGTAATTTGAGATGCGTTTTCTGTCAGAATTCGCAGATAAGTTCGGGCGGATTCGGAAAGGAAATAAGCGTAAAAAATCTTAAGGAAATATATGCGCGCCTTATCGATTTAGGCGTTGACAATATAAATCTTGTTACACCGACTCATTTTGCCGATCTTATAATCGAATCGCTTGACGAGAAACTGCCCGTTCCTGTTATATGGAATTCCGGAGGCTATGATTCCGTTGAGACGATTAAAAAATTAGAGGGTAAAATCGATATTTATATGCCGGATTTAAAATATATGAATTCGGAAATTGCAGGGAAATATTCGTCTGCGCCGGATTATCCCGAGACTGCGGTTTCGGCGATAACAGAGATGTTTAATCAGGTCGGAAAGTTCCGCTTTGACTCTGACGGTATGCTCAAAAAAGGCGTGCTCATAAGACATCTGATACTGCCCGGAAACGTTGAAAACACGCTCGACGTTATCGATTGGGTCAGCGGTAATTTTAAAAGCGGAGATGTTCTGTTCAGCCTCATGAGACAGTACACGCCCCCCGAGTTCGACACGGGATTTAGAGAACTTTCGCGCAGGGTGACGGACGAGGAGTACGAAAGGTGCGAAAATTATATGTATCTTGCGGGAATCGAGGACGGATTTGTGCAGGATATGTCATCGGCTCGGAACGAATACACTCCGCCGTTTAATCTCGAGGGTATAGACTGATTTTTTTCGTATTATTATTGAATAATTAAAACGTATGTGATAAAATTACAATAATAAACTGAAAAGGGTTGGTTGTATGTCAGAGGTTAAGGAAAAAACCGGGCTCGAAAAGCCGGAAGAGAAAACTCAGGGCAAAAAGAACGCTTTGCAGGCTGTTAAATTCGCGTTGTTTTCATGTTCTGCGGGTATAATTCAGCTTGGAAGTTTCACGCTCATGAGCGAGGTTATCGTCAAAACCGATTTCATTCAGAATCTTATGGCGAATCACGAGACTTTCGCAAAAATCATGGAGAATGAATACGGTCCGATGTATCTCATCGCGCTGATACTTTCCGTTTTGTGGAATTTTACGATAAACAGAAAGTTTACGTTCAAATCGGCGGCGAACATTCCGATAGCCATGCTTAAAGTTTTCGGCTATTATCTCGTATTTACTCCGCTGTCAACGGTTATAGGAAATTACTGTACTGCAAAATTCGCATCTGTCGGCGGAATCGATTACATAGTTCTCGTTGTTACGATGCTTTGCAATATGATAACCGAATTCCTGTTCTGCAAATTCGTTGTTTACAGAAATCAGGAGGATACCGCGGTTAAGAAAGAAAAGAAAAAAGAGTAAAAAACGACGGGCTGTTCTTTTGAACAGCCCGAATTTTTTCATAGTCTTTTCAGCTCGTTATCAGGTTTTGTTTCCGAGGATGATGCTGCGGATAACTTCAATGATAACCTTGAACATCTGCTTGAGCATAACAAGAATCGAAGCGGCAAGATTGCCCTGGCTTTGCTCGAACGTAAGGTAAACGAGGATGTTGGTGTCTTCATTTATCTCGCTTATAGTGTAAATGCCGTGCTCGTCGGGAGTCAGAGTTTTGTGGTTAGCCTCGACGATAGCCATGGCGTTCGTGTATTTGGGGTTGCCGTCTGCGTCGCGCTCAACTTCAATTGTGAACTTAAAATCTGCACCGGGCTCAACGTACTGGTCATATCCGTCGAGAGGCTGAATGTAACAGCCCTTGTTCTGAACCTCATATGAAATATAATACGTCTGATAATCTCCGTCCGCAGCGTAAGCTATAACGGCGGGGAACGATACGAGCATGGTGAGAACAAGTAAAACAGAAATTAATTTTTTCATGGAATCTCCTCCGTTTTGTGAATTGTTGAATTGGTTATACAATAATTATATCTGTTTTAAACAAAAAATCAATACTTTAAAGGCAAAAAACGGGCTGTAAAAAAATATTTGCGCTATAAAATTATATAGAATTTGTTAACAATAATATTTTTTTAATAATCTGTTGACTTTTTAAGCGCGGATGTTGTATATTATAAAGGTAAATGGACTCAAGTACTTATTTTTTTATGAAAGAGGTTAGTACAATGGCTGATTTAGAGCTTGGCAATAAGGAAGTAAAAACCGAACTTGCCGAAACCGCGGCGCCTGACGCCGATGTAAAAGGTAAAAAGGGTAAGAAAAAAGAAAAGAAACAGAAAAACGAAAAGGAGCTTTCTCCTAAAAAGAAGGCAAAGCTCGAGAAAAAAGCGGAAAAAGCCGAGATTAAGGCTTTAAGAAAAGAAGCAAAGGTTCATTCTCTTAAAATAGAGAGACGCCGTGCGCGCTGGACGCGATTGCTTGCGATTATTCTTATTATTGCCGTACTCGGAACTACGGGTATTCTCGGATATACGTTCTTCGGAATTCTCACCGGTTCGATAGGCTCCGGCGGTTCTTCCGAAACGACTACTCAGAGTCCGTCGCCGAACACGAATAACACGACTCCGGCTAACACGACCCCGACCCCGACTCCGTCAAATAATACCGCAGAGCCGGCTTCAAACGCTTCCGGCGGCGCAAGTACGGACGCTCCCGCAGACGCAGGAGACCTTTCGACTCCCGCAGGCGTAGTAGCTTACTATAAGTCGGCTCATGCAAAGACTCTTGCAGAGGCGAAATCCGTTTCTCAGGTTTATTCGAATACTCTTAACTATAACAATGTTCTCGAAATCGGCAACAACTCGACGATTGCGGGTATTGCGCAGAAACTTATGGGTTCGTTCCTTAAAGAGGACACGACAAAGACAGATTACTCCGGCGCAGATATGGCAAGTAAATTCCCCGGACAGAACGCGCAGAATCTTACCGCAGATATGGTAAGCGAGGCTACCTGCACGGATAACGGCGATACATACACCGTATTTATCAAAATGAATTCGACCGAGCAGGCTCCCGATAACGGAACCAACACTTCGTGCATACTTCCGATTGTTAATGAGTCGGATGTTACGTCCGCCGCAGGCAGTATGGTTAAACTCGAGGGTCTTGCAAACGACTACGTAGGCGGAAATATCACCGCGACAATAGACAAGGCTTCCGGCAGAATCACTCATATCGAGACCGACAGCCCCTCGTACATGAAGTTTACAAAGGCTGGCGTTGCGATTATAACCGTAGATAACTGCCGTATCGGTCTTGAGTATCAGACCAAGTGGGATGTAAACTATTAAGTTTACAGTTAAAATCTAATAATAAATTTGGACGGAGAATGTAATTGTTCTCCGTCCGTTTTGTTGTTTTTCGATAATAAAACCGCTCAGCACTTTAGGCGGCGAGCGGTTTTTATTACATTTTGTATTTTTATGTTTCGTCGTTAAGTACGGCTTCGGCGCACTTTATTCCGTCGACTGCCGCGGAGACGATTCCCCCGGCATATCCCGCGCCCTCTCCGCACGGGTAGAGTCCGCGGATGTTAGTCTGCATGAATTCGTCCCTTAAAATTCTGACGGGGGACGAACTTCTGCTTTCGGGGGCTGTCAGAACCGCGTCGGGCAGAGCGTAATTTTTTAGTTTTTTATCAAAAGCAACAATTGCTTCGGCTATCGTTTTTGTAACGTATTCCGGAAGAACGGTTCGTATATCGCCGAGCGCGACCCCCGTCGGGCATGTCGGTCTGACGGCGCCGAGTTTTGTTGATTTTCTGTCGTTTAAAAAATCGCCTACGAGCTGAGCGGGCGCGGTGTAGTCGCCTCCGCCCTGTACGAATCCCGCGCGTTCAATCTTTCTTTGAAGTTCGATTCCGGCAAGCGGGGCATCGCTTCCGAACGTACCGGGTTCGAGTCCTACGAGCAGTGCGGTATTTGCATTCTCTCCGTCGCGTGCGTACTCGCTCATACCGTTGACGACCATTCCGCCCTCCTCGCTTGACGCGGCTACAACGGTGCCTCCCGGGCACATACAGAATGTATATCCGCCCCTGCCGTGCGGGGGATGATTCGACAGCTTATAGTCGGCGGCACCGAGCAGAGGATTATTCCACTCCGAACCGTACTGCGCTTTGTTAATAAGTTCCTGAGGGTGCTCGATTCTCGTTCCGACCGAAAAAGCCTTCTGCTCCATTCTGACGCCTCTGTCAAAGAGCATTTTTACGGTATCGCGCGCGGAGTGACCTATGCATAAAACGAGGCAGTCCGTTTCTATATCCTTTACTTCGCCTGAAACGGTTGTATACTCAACGCCGTGAATAAAGTCGTTAGCATATATAATATTAGTAAGTTTACTGCCGAAATGGACTTCTCCGCCCATTGATATGATATCTTCGCGGATATTCTTAACGACTCCGCCGAGTTTGTCCGTGCCGATGTGCGGTCTTGCCGAATATAGAATATCTTCGGGGGCGCCATGGGCGTAAAGTCTGTTGAAAACTTCTCTGACTCTGCCGTCCTTAATTCCCGTTGTGAGTTTGCCGTCGGAAAATGTGCCGGCTCCTCCCTCTCCGAACTGGACGTTTGACTCAGTATTAAGAAGCCTGTTTGCCCAGAAGCATTTAACGTCCTTCGTTCTCGTTTCAACGTCGTTTCCGCGCTCTAATATAATCGGACGAAGTCCCGCCTGTGCGAGAATAAGCCCGCAGAACATCCCCGCGGGACCGAATCCGGCGATAATGGGGCGCAGAGCCGAAGTGCGTTTGCATTCGGGGATAACATATTCGTATTTTTTTCGGTACATAACCTTTTTTAATTCAAATCTCGAGGCTATGTCCTCTTCTCCTGATTCGAGTTCGACGTCTACGGAGTATATCATTTTTATATTATTCTTTTTTCTTGAGTCGATAGACTCCCGCGATATTGAAAACGATGTAAAGTCATCGGGTGATACGCCTATGATTTTTGCGGCTTCTTTCTTTAAAACCGCTGTGTTTTCGCCCAAGGGCAGTGATATTTCATTTATTCTGAGCATGTTTACTTTCTCCGATTATGTATTTTGCCGCTGAGAGTCCCGCCGTTCTGCCGGACGAGACGCACCACGACAGATTGTAGCCTCCGCATTTGCCGTCAACGTCGAGAACTTCGCCGGCGGCAAAGAGTGACGGTATTTTTTTAGACTGCATGGAGGTAAAAAATTCGTCCGTAACAACTCCGCCCGACGTGACCTGCGACATGTTAAACGGCGCTGTCGATTTTATTGTAAAATCCTCGTTCTTTATAATATCTGCGAGTTTTTTTATATCGTTTTCGCCGACGGTTTCGATTTTTGCAGACGGCTGTATTTTTGCTTTTTTTAGTTTTGAAACGGCGAGTTTTTCATTCATGAATCCGCAGAGTACGCTTGCTGACGACAGCTGAGGGTTTACTTTTTTTCTTGATAATATAAAATCAACTATCTGTTTTTCGTTAAGTTTCGGAACAAGCGAAATCCTTGCCGTTACACGGTTGTTTTTATTATTAAGAAGCCGTGACGCAGAGGCTGAAACCTCCATTGCCGGGATTCCCGAAAGTCCGTAGTCTGTAAACTGAAGCTCGCCGAACGATTTGTCCGCTGTTTTTTCATTAATCAGAACGGACACGCTTCCCATGGCGCGCACGCCTTTTAACGATTTATCGCATTTTTCGAAAATCAGCGGAACGAGCGCGGGTACGGGAGTTTTGATTTTAAAGTTGAGAGAAGAGAGAATATCAATGCATGACCCGTCCGAACCGTGCGCGGGGGATGACATACCTCCGCCCGTTATAATAAGGCAGTCGGCTGTGTATTTATTATTCAGAATAAATGAACCGCCGTTTTTTCTTACCGATTCTATTTTTTCGCCGGAAATAACTTTTATGTTAAGCCTTTCGAGTTCGTTCTCTACTGCGTCCCGTACGGATGAAGCCCTGCCGGACATCGGGTAGATTCTGCCCGCTTCTTCTGTTTGCGTTAAAATACCGATGGATTTTAAGAATTCTTTATTGCTTTGAATATTGAACGCGGAAAAAACGGATTTTATGAATTGAGGGTCACCGTGATAGTTTTCGGGTGAAGCGTCCTCGTTTAAAATATTACACCGCCCGTTGCCGGTGACGAGCAGTTTTTTGCACACATACGGGAGAGATTCGAAAATAACGATATTGCATTTTGTGTTTTTTTCTTTAAAATAACGCGCGGATTCTATGGCCGCAGAACAGCCCGATATTCCGCCTCCGATTATCGCAAGCGTTTTCAAATTCATTCCTCCCGTTCGGTATTTAATAAAGATATTGTACTCGTTATGTGAATTAGTGTCAAATATTATTTTAAAATTTTGTTATGTTTATTACTTGAAAAAACAAAAAGCGTATGATACAATATATTCAGATAAAAATATAAAAGCGAGGTGTTAATAATGGATTTGGCGGCATTTGTCGTATATCTCGACTACATTATTAAGATGATTGATAAGTATCTTACCATCATACTTAAATATCTCGGTATAGATTGGGCGGAGGAAGGCTCAACAGGCGGTTTCCTCTCCGGCTTATTCAAATAATCTGAAATTTTAAACGTCCGTTTTCGGGCGTTTATTTTTTTGTATTTCTCGGTTTTCTTGACATTGCGGTCACGTATATAGTATTATATATATAAAGATTTTATAAATAATAAGGTCGGTGTTTTTTTATGAAGCTATCGTTTCGTTGGTACGGCGAGGATGACGCCGTTACACTTGAAAATATAAGACAGATTCCCGGTATGTACTCAATTGTTACAGCCGTGTACGACGTTCCCGTCGGCGAGGTGTGGAGCGATGAGAGCATAATGAGGCTCAAGAAACTTACCGAGGACGCGGGACTTAAATTCGAGGTTATAGAGAGTGTTCCCGTTCACGAGGATATAAAGTCGGGACTTCCGACCAGAGACAGATACATTGAAAATTACTGCGAGAATATAAGACGGCTCGCAAAGGCGGGAGTCAAGTGCATTTGCTATAACTTCATGCCCGTATTTGACTGGACGAGGACTCAGCTTGACCATAAAAACGCCGACGGTTCGACTTCGCTCGTTTACTATCAGGAGCAGGTCGATAAAGCCGACCCGCTCAAAACAGGTTCGGATATAACGCTCCCCGGCTGGGACGCGAGCTATACGAGAGACGAGCTTAAGGAAGTTGCGTCGAGATATGTCGGCATGAGCGAAGAGGAGCTTTGGGACAATCTCACCTATTTCCTCGAACGCGTTATTCCCGTTGCCGCCGAGTGCGATGTTAATATGGCAATACACGAGGACGACCCGTGCTGGAGTATTTTCGGTCTGCCGAGAATTATTACGGATGAAAAGAATCTCGATCGTTTCTTAAAAATAGCCGACGATAAACATAACGGCATTACTCTTTGTACCGGTTCGCTCGGCTGTTCAAATAAAAATGACGTTGTTCACATGGCTGAAAAATATGCGAAAGCGGGCAGAATTCATTTTGTTCATATGAGAAACGTTAAAATTCTCGATAACGGATTCGAGGAAACGGCGCATCTTTCCGAGGCGGGAAGTCTTGATATGTACGCGATTATGAAAGCTTTGTACGATAACGGATTTGACGGCTACGTACGTCCCGACCACGGCAGAATGATATGGGGCGAGACGGGCAGAC